>OLLS01000008.1_pt1 | contig 13557 bp, 12 predicted proteins | sample 1604631 | NCBI WGS metagenome assembly OLLS01 (sample SAMEA104055725, study PRJEB20765) | soil metagenome | biome: Arctic tundra; feature: Polygonal ground; material: soil | place: USA | collected 2011-09 | depth 0-0.5 m | reverse complement strand
GTTTGGTGCGGCGCTTCTATCCAAAGAAAACCGATTTTGCTACCATAACTCCAGCGAACGTACGACGCGTGGAACGGATTCTCAACTCCCGTCCTCGTAAATGTCTTCGCTTCAAAACGCCGGAACAGGTCTTTCGTCTAGGTGTTGCACTTACTGGTTGAATTCAGCGGAGAAATTATGATTTTTTTAAGACCGTATTTAATTAGCGTTCTGATTCTTTGCTTAGCCCAAGTTGTATTGGCCGATTCCGCTCCAGATGTTCCTGTAAAGGATTCCATTTACGTTAATATCGGCGGCACGACTCCCTTGAGCCCATCCAGTTTTACCATGAAGCAAACCTCTGGATACAACGTCGGCATTGGTTACGGTTTCGGGCTTTCCAAACTTTTTCAATTAGTAATAGACGTTAACGCGGATAACTTTCCATCGAATATTAGCAATATAATCGGTGGAGACATGCGGGTTGGAACCTTGCTCGCTAATATTCGATTCCGAGTCTTGGCCGAGGATAACCCAGTCGTTCCCTATCTTATCGGCGGCATTGGAGGTGCCTATGTCACCGAAAGCGCATTTAGCTATAGCGGCTTGGTTTTCCCAGCCACTTCCAGTACTAACCTAGCGTTACGACTCGGATTTGGTATAGACATCCGCTTAAGCCAGTTAACATCCCTTTTTGTTGACTTGAGCAGCTATGGGATTGCAGGCAATAACGGCACTGAAAATTTCAACTACAGTTCATTGCGGCTCGGCGGTAGATTTAATCTTTAAAATCCGAACTCAAACCTTCTAATTTGTAGGGAAAGTCGGAGTCTTTATGAACCCAATCCTCAAAAAACTCTTCTTCAAGAACCAGGAGCCAGCGCTGCTGTTGAGCCTACCGCCAGAGCTTCAAAAGCTTTCGAAAGATTTCGGCACCCAAACCCATACCAGCCCGACAGGAAAATACGGTTTCCTATTGGCCTTTGTGAAGTCTCTGGCTGAGGGCGAAAAACTGGTCAAGCGACTGCCGAAGCATTTGGACGAGAAAACAGTGGTGTGGGTTGCCTATCCCAAGGGAACATCGAAGAAATACAAGTCGGACTACAACCGGGATACGGGCCACGCCCTGATGGAAAAGCACGGCCTGGACGGGGTTTCACTGGTCTCGCTGGACGACGACTGGTCCGCGATGCGGTTTAAAAAGGTTTAACGGTGGGCTGGTTTATTCATTGGAAATTTCACTGCCTAAAATCTACGGAGCGACAAAGGTTCCGTTCGATATTTGCAAATACCCCACTGCCCCTGTACCGCCATTAATCGTCGCGGCCTCATTTATTTGAACGAACGCGTAACTGTAGCTGACTCCCGAGGTATACGTGGACGCGGGTATGCTGATGGGCGATGTGGTGCCGGATTGGTTGTAAGTGGAGGAAGGCGTCGCCACACTCACCACAGCCACCGCGTTCGACTGACTCGAGCCGGTCCAGTTGATCATGGTATAGGGCGAAGGAAAGGTGACGACGCTATTGATGGCCGTTACCGAAGCGGATGAAGTGCCCGCAGCGGTCACAACCGACAGGTTAAAAGCGCCGACCGTGGTAAAGGAAGAAGGACTTGACTGATATGTGCCGCAAGTTACTCCGCCAACCGCTTGGTTGGTACCGGTGTAATTTAAGGGGTACCTCGTCGTTCCATTCGGATCGGTGAAGATTACCACCGCGTTGGTGACGGGTACATTATTGGACGCGACATCCGCGGAAAGCGTATAAGTCGTTACCCCGGCGGTTCCATAAGTGGTTATTCCGTAACCAACCGAGCCCACCACATAGTTTGAGCCGTTCGGAGAGGGATTGCTGGGACCGCTGCTACCCGGGGTTACTGAAACTTGAATGGGGCCGGCAGGATAGGTGGAAGGGGGGGTATTGAGGTTACAAGCCGACAAGAACAAAGACATTCCGATCAGAAAGGAGCCTATAACCATAATCAGCGCGGACTTGTGTTTTCTTGATCCCGGTTTCATTTTCATTCTCCATATTTTATACGCATTCCCCTAAAAATACTTTCTATCTTTCACCACCTTCTTTTCAAGTACATGATCTAAAACAGTAAAAAAACCTGTATCCGGTTAACCCTTTTTTCGAAGGATTGGCAAATAGCCGGTGATTTTGCCGGGGCCGCCGGCAGAGCTTCAAAAACTTTCGAAAGCGTTCGGAACCCATACCAGCCCCACGGAAAATAATAGTCTGGCTTGCCTACCCCAAAGGAACACCAAAGAAATACAAGTCGGACTACAACTGGTATACCGGTCACACTTTGATGGAAAAGCGCGGCCTGGATGGGGTATCGTTGATGTCGTTAATTGACTTCTGGTACGCCATGCGGTTTAAAAAAGTTAAACCGGGTGTTGAAAAACCATTTTCAAAACTCGGTTTAATCCGAAAACCCATTATTCCTGGAGAAACCGTTTGTTCCCCATAAAAGACGACCTGAAAAAGCCCGAACAATTGTTTTGGTTTCTTTTTTTGGCCGGGACTTACGCGTTAATCGCGTTCGTATTCTTTGTTGAATATCAATCATTCTGGCCCAGGGTAAAGGGCAATGATTTTAGCGACTATGTATTGGGCTGGGTTTTCTTTGTGCCTCTGGGATTCCTAGCGGCCCTTTTATCGCGAAAGTTGAACCAGGCGATACTGAATGACAGAGCATTTGGCCCAATAGCCGCGATTTCAAACTTCCTTTATTTTTTGTGTTTGCTTTATCCCGCCTTTTGGCTGACCGGCCTGGACCCGCTAAACGCCTGTCTCAAAGGCGGTTTTTCTTTTTTGGGAGTTCAACTTTTTGCTTTTTTAATCGTAAAAATAACGCAAAAAGCGAATTCAAAAATTCTCCGCTTTTTCGAGGAAAACGCCTTCATTTTCACAGGCCTTATTTTCGCCGTTTGGGTTTTAAACTTAACTTTTACTCATTATCGGTTTATTTCCAATTTTTCATTTTATAACTTTTTGATCTGGGGATTCGTCGTGTTTTCCGTATCCCTGGCGCTTTTTCTTGAAACAGGAAAAAATAAATCGCGGGTGGTGGTTCGGCCTCTTTCGCTTTTTTCAAAAACCGCTTTTCTCTCTTACGCTTTTATTTTACTTTTCATCGCGCTCATGGTGATTGACCCCAATTTCGACTTCAATTACGAGCACTACAATTTCTTTCTCGGGCCTCTAGCGGATTTAAGAGGCGGAAAAGCGTTTTTAGTCAATATCAACAGCTATTACGGGATTTTAATTTTTTATTTTCTCTCGTTTTTTTTCAAGATTCTGCCCCTGGGATTCAAAAGTTTAAGTTTGGTCCTCACTTTCCTATACATTGTTCAATATTTTTTATTTTATTTCATTGTCCGACGGTTATTCGGCTCCGGACTTTATTCCTTTCTATGCTTGGTCATACTTCTGCTGGTGAATTATTTTCAGCCCAGAGGATCGGTGATCTTCTTTCCTTCGGTTGGCCCCCTGCGGTTTGGTTTTGTTTATACGCTGTTAATATTGGTCATATTGAGGAACCAATATCCAAGTTATAGGAAATATTTCTTTATCGCGGAATCATTAGTCGTAGCTTTGGCCTTTTCTTGGAGCTTAGACGTTTGCGCTTATACTTTGCCTGCTTATCTGGGACTGGTGTTTTACGAATTCGTCCGTTCGGGAGATATTTCGAAAGCAGGTTGGGCGTTACCGGCCAAGCGAATAAGCCTGTTGGCTGGCTTCTGCGCGATTTTTATGGCTTTCATCTACGGGGATATCTACAGGAGAACCCATCAGTTTCCCCATTGGTCTTACTATTTTGATTGCATCGAACTTTCCAAAAAAGGCTATTACATGATACTCATGCCGCCCCTGGACGCATGGTGGCTCTTGTTGGGTATTCTTTATCTTTCTTTCTTTATTATTCTGGGAAGTTTGGTAAGGACCGGGAAAGAAAATTTGCCGCCGCATTTCAACGCGATGGCGCTTTTAACTTTTTACGGAATCATGCAGTTTTCATACTACGCGGGACGCGCGAATTTCAACAATCTGTATCACATCAGCATGCCCGGCATCTTATTATCGGCTTATTGGCTTTATTGGCTTTGGAGTGAAAAATCTCCCCTCATTCCAGCAGCGGTTAAAAAAACGGTTATTGTTTTATCGATAACCGCCCTGGGGCTTTACCTGCAGTCTTTTATACCCTTGACCGTCCTGAAATTAAATTACACCCTCAAACTTATGCGGTTTCTTCCCCAAACAGCTTGGGCCGCCGCGAATGACCTTCCCCGCGACGATGATTTCGCCAAAACCGCCGACGCGTTAATGAACCAATATTCCGGTTCCCAAAAAAAACTCGTTTATTTCTTCGGTTACCGGGGGCTTGAGGTTTCAATGTATACCGGACGCGTCAACGCTTATCCTTACAGCGACATCGGCCAGGCTTCTGTTTGCCCGTCCACCATGAATAGAATCATTTCCACTCCTCCTCCCGTCTCCGTGGGAGATTGCGTTTATTTGTCAAAAGACATGGAAACGGCCGCTTATAACGTCAGTGATTCCCAACAAGCGTTATCGCCCATGGAAGGAGAGCTTTTAAGTCGAATAAAACAAAAATACATTCTGACACTAATGGAAACTCGAAATGGCATCTCGGTTTATCGGGTAACGCGCCTCAAAACGATCATTTAAATTTTATTTCACCCTGCGGTTTAAAAAAGTTTGAGATCTAAAACCAATCGAACTCTCAACTGCCGAATTTTCTCCCTGAACCGGCTGGCAACATTAAAAATTTGTTAAAAATTAATTTTATACGGTCTTAGACCAGTTAACTTTTCGTCTAACTTTTAAATAAGGCTGGAAACGAAAAGGAGGTGGGGATGAAAGCCTTCACAAATCAAAACCCAAGACAACCGCGTCAGAAGGCCAACACCTTGATCAAAAACCGAAAACCCGCCAACCTTTCGCGGAACGAAACCAACCCGCTTTTTGAGTTGGCCAACACCATCCATTTTACGGACCCGAAGAAAATTAAATCAGAACAGCGAACCATTCCCGAAAATCCCTGGTAACCGCCCCAAGGGGCCCAGACCCCTACTGTTCGCTCACCGTGGTGATGGGAACAATTTTTATCTCAACCCTGCGGTTTTTGTTGCGGCCTTCCTCCGTATCATTGGGCAGAAGCGGTTCGGCGCTGCCCTTGCCCAAAATGTCTATCTGGGACTGGTTGATGCCTTTGGACAAAAGATAATCTCTGGCGTTTTTGGCCCGATTGAGGGACAAGTCCAGGTTGTAATCCTCAGTCCCCTCGTTGGAGGAATACCCTACCAAAATCACATGATCCAGAGGCTGCTGTAGAAGAACCGAGGCCAATTGGCTCAGTTGGGTCATAAAGATGGGGTCCAGGTCGGCGCTGTTCTTTTCAAACTGAACATTGCGCTTCATCGAATCCAGTATTTCGGCTTCCCGCGGGGGCGCGGCGATTGATTGGAAAATGGTTTGGGTGGATTCCACCTGTTCTTCCCTCGTGTTCAAACTCTGAAATTTGTAGGTGGCGAAAATGCCGCCCTGCACAATATTCCCGTTGTCGTCTTTTCCGTCCCAGGTCAAATCCTTGGGCGGAACACCCTTTCCTTGATAAGACCGGATAATTTTTGAGTTTTTGTCGAAGATGTCAAAAGTCCATCCCGTCACGTCGTCCGTTCGCGGCACGTAACGGAAATTAAAGACGGCCAGCTTCAAGGTTCCCAATTTCACATCCTGAATCTGCACATTGACATCGATATTCCTGGCCCGGATTTTGATTTTGTCTTTTTGCCCCTCGAAACAATAGGTCAGCGAAAAAAGATTGCTGTTGCCCAGGTCGCCGTTGTCGGAAAAGGCGTAATCGAATTCCAACTGCCCCCAGGCCAAACCCGCCCCGAGAGAAAGCCCGCTGAGGTCCGACCCGATCCGGTCGTTGGAAACTTGTTCCCCGGCCCGCAAAGCCAGCACATGGGCCAGCCAGTATTCGGCGCCAAAATCCCAGCCCACCGATCCGCCGTCTGTGGGAATGTTGGTGTCCACATCCAGATTAAAGGAATGGGTCTGGTTGAAAACCGGCGATTTGTAAGCGAGTGAAAAATCCACATTGGTACCCAGCGAATAACCGTTCAACTGTTGCCCGAAATTTTGTAGCGCCAGGCCCGCCGAAGCGCCCGGAATAATATTGCGCCACAAAAGGCCAAGGTCGCCGTTGAAAGCGCCCTGCGACATACTGCCAAAGGTTTGTTCCAGATAGCCCGCCGAAGCCCCGGCATAAAAATTGTCAGCGAGGGGAAACCCGTAACCCACCCTGCCGTTAAAGCCGTTCGCGTTGACCGACCCGCTGGCCACGGGAATGTTGTTTGAGTTCAGCGTAAAGCCGTCGATGGACCCGTAATTCAGGTAGTCTAAACTGAAACCCAAACCGCCGTTCCCCAGGGGCATGCCGAACACACCCCTTTCCATAGTCACATCCTGAAACCACTCGTTATGCATCAGCAGGATTTGGGGCCCGCTGAGTAATGGCAGCCCCGCGGGATTAATATCCAGTGTGGAAACGTCGTCCGCGATGGCGCCGAAAGCGTTTCCCATGCCCGCCGAGCGGGCGTCCATGGGCAGGCTGAGCCAGGGAGCGGCCTGGGACAGGGGCGCCAGATTGGTTTGAGCCGCTTGCCCCCGGGCCACGCACCCAAACAGCGCTAAAAAAAGCAAAAGTGATGGGATAGTTTTCATGGGGAAATAACCGCTTTTTTCATAATCTGGGCCGTCGTGCCGTCTTGGTAGGTAATTTTAATCTCAACAAAATAAACCCCCGGCGGCACACCGGCAGTGTTCCAGCAATTACCCTGGGTTTGGGCGAAGGAAAGGGTAGCCACCCTCTGCCCCAGCACGTTAAAGACATCCCAGGTACAGGAAACAGGCGGCTTGTCGAAATAAAGGCAAACATTGGTTCCCGCCGGAGCCGGTACTGGCGCCAGCACCGCCTTACCCAGATCGGAAGCGTCATAGGGCGGCGTGGGCGAAGGGGTTGGGCTAGGGGTGATCGTTAGCGTGAAGGTGAAAGTCGGCGTAATAGTAAGAGTCGGGGTGTAAGTAGGGGTTTTGGTGGAGGTGTTGGTCGGAGTGTTCGTGGGAGTGTTCGTCGGGGTGTTGGTAGAGGTATTAGTCGGGGTGTTACTTGGGGTAGGCGTTGCCACCAACCCCAGTTCAAAGCTCGAATCGGCGCTGGGCTCCGTGATCCAGTTAGTTCCTCCGTTAACAGAAGTTTCAGACGACAGGGCGCTTCCGCCATAAGTTGCCGGGTTGAGAGTGTTGAGACCGGTCTCATAGTAAATCCACTCATAGCCAGCGGTACTATTTGATCCATTCGATTCCAGAATCAGTTGGTAAGTAATTCCGGCGGAGAGGCTCGTCGCAGTGAATGTGGTGACCGCCCATTGATAGACTTGGTCAGTCCCAATACCCCCCTCGGTCGTCAAGGTGCCATTCACTACCGTTGTGTTGGTCGCCGTATTCACTAGATAATAGTAGAGGGCATCAGGGGGAGTCGCAAATTTTGTAACATAAGCCCCCACCGAGCCAACATAAACGTTGGATGAAAAAGTGAAAAGCTGAGCGGCCTGTACCGAGGTCCCGTAAATTTGATTACCGAAATTACCTGTGTATGGCACACCATAAACACTGCTGTCGCTAAAACCCAGGGCAAAGGTCGGATTACCGCCGCCAACCGTCCAGCCAGTTCCCCCGAGATTGGTCAGATAATTGAGTTCCAGGTCCGTCACTGGACCATCTGTCACCGAACCATTGGGAATTAAAAAATTGTCAGGCGTCCAAAATTTAAATGTGTTTGGAATAGTCCCCGTTGCGGAAACCTGAATAACCAAATGATAAATCTGGCCATAGGTAAGGGTGGTGCTGGTGACTGCGACAGTGTTCCATGGGTTGTTAGGCAATGTGACATTGGTCGCTTCGACGACCCACGTGCCTGTGGGTAAATGATTTACCGAACCATCGTCGGTCTGGATGCCGACCGAATAGGTGAGACTGGGGGTGTTCGTTTCGATATTGATGAAAAGGGCGGTCACATTATTAGTGGTCGCGCTATTATTGGCAGGATTCATTAAGGTAAATCGTTCGGAAATCTCATCGCCCGCGTTGATCAAAGTTACCGCGTTCGGTGACGGGATTGAGTTTTGTATGTACAGATTGCCGACGTAACCCTGGGCCCAAAGGGGTTTGAGCGAAGAAAAACCAAAAATCATAAAAGTAATTAATACTAATAATTTCAGGTTGTTCATTTAGCCTCAGTGAACTATCAAAACGATAAATAATCATAGGGCATAAATTTTACTGTGTATGTAATAGTCTTTTACTTTTCCAATAGTTTCTGAAATCGATTTTTGATTTTTGAACACTTTCTGACAGAAAAATGAATCGACACGGACGGCATAAACCCGTTGAGAGAATGAGATGATGAGAGATATTTTTTGAGTGTGAATTAAACCCCTTCGGTTATTTTGTCAGCCTCTTTTTTCAACCACAACTTCTTGAAACAATGATTCAGCGACGGCAAAAAAAAGCCCCCTTTCCCACATGGGAAAGGGGGCTTTTTGGTTTGAAACTTAAATTTAGAAGCTCACGCCACCCAAGATCGGGAGATATGTAAAAGTTCCTCCGTTGCCGAGTACCACCGCGATTTTAACCTGGACAAAAATACCGATCGTGCTGGCCGGGCCCAAATCAAAGCCCAATCCGGCGCCGCCGGCGATTTCAGGATAAAAGGCCGAACCGCTCGCCGAATAACCCGAGATGGTGATGCTATTGATAAAATCCGAGAAACCCGCTTGGCCAATAAGATAAGGCTTCAGCCCCGGTACAGGCCCGAGCTCATATTTCAATCCCACCAGGATAGGAACAACTGCGGTGCTGGCGTTGTTCGCGGAGGTGCTGCCCGTGACGTTAAAAGTATAAAAACCCAGCGAACCGGTCGCGTTGAGGCTTGGCGCGATATTCAGCTCGGCCGTTCCTTCACCGCCAAAACCCAGGTCATAGCCGCTGGTGAGAGGTACACCCACCCCACCCGCCACATCCCAGGATAAATCACCCATACCGGCTTGGGCGTTAGAGACCGCCAGCATCAACATAAGACCGACAACCATTGTCAAAATCTTTTTCATGCTTTCTCCTCGATATTTAATTAAATTCGGCTGTCCGACAGGCCGACCAGCCAAAGATATTATGATTTAAATTGTGCTTTCGGCCAAACAAAAATGATTGCCAGTTCTTAAATTTACGGATTTTTAAGTTGCGGCCAAGCAGAAAGTCGAATAAGCGGGCTGGCGCTTGAGACGTTTTACCGGACCTGGGTCAAGTAAAGATGGGTTCCGTCCGGATCCTTGAAAAAAGCCAGGATATTCACTTCGTTCTCCTGATACTGAAAAACAATACCCTTGGCTTCTAATTCTTTGGCAGTTTTACGTAAATCCTGCACCTCGAACCCGATAGAAATGTGGTTATGCGCTGGAGCGGGATGGGCCCCCGGCCTTTTAGGGTGCAGACCCACGGTCAAACCCTTGGTGGTCATTTCGGCCCAGCTGTCCCCAAACCGCAGGTCTTCGTACAGGCCCAAAAGCCCGTTATAAAACTCCACCGACTTGTCGAGGTCTTCGACCATGATGGTAACATAGGCTTTTTTAAATTCGGGCATCCAGCGGCTCCTTGTAAAATTTTATTTTCGGAAGAACAACTCCAAGAGTTCCTCAGCGCCTGAAGAATGGCGCTGATAGGTCTGTTCGGCTAAAAAAAGGGGCTCCAACGGCCAACGGTCTTCTTGTATTTCTTGTAGGAAGCGCCAAACTTCTTGGTGAGGAACCTTTCTTCAGGGGCAATTTGGAAAATGGATATGTAAATAAGGAATAGGGGCGGCATAATCCAGACGCTCATGCCACCCAAAAACACACCCCATCCCGCCAATAGTAACAGCAAACCTAAATACATGGGATTGCGGGAAAAGCCAAATACACCTGTGGTCACCAGACGGGATGCCAACTGAATTTTGCGGGGGTTGGTGGTTGTTTTGGCCCGGCGAAAGCTAAGAAACGCGCTACCGGCAAATAAACCCGTGACGGCAATAAAAACGAAACCGAATAGATTCCAGGGCCTATCGATAAAAACGCCAATTGCGTAAAAGCCGTTTAAAAGCCACATGAGTACCGCAAAAACTAAGAAAACAATTGGCGGTGGTATGAGGGTTTCTAGAAATTTCATACCGGTTTCGCCATTAAACCTAAAAACCCTCTGTAGAATTCGATCAACTTTCCCAGGTCAGCGAATATGGTGGTGACATAAGTTTTTTTGAACTCGGGCATTGAACGGCTCCTGTTTGTCCCCGAGTGAGGGGATGAAAAGTATATTTAAAGTACACTTTTTAATAAAAAAAGCCACTTACCTTTTGGATAAGCGGCTTTTTTTATTGAGACGCTGCTGTTTATTTCGAGCTAATTCCTAATTCCCCATTCTTGTTGGTATCCACCTTTACGGCTTGTCCTTCTTTAATTTCCCCGTCCAACAGCTTCAAAGCCAGCTTGTCGACGAGGTCATGCTGAATCAGCCGTTTCAAAGGGCGCGCTCCATAAACCGGATCGTAACCCCGCTCCGCCAGATACACCAAAGCGCCTTTGGACAGTTCCAGCGTAATCTTTTTTTCCGCAAGACGGTTGCGCAGACTTTCGAGTTGAATGGTCACGATAGACTCAATTTGGTCCTCGCCTAAACGATGGAAGATCACAATATCGTCCACCCGGTTCAAGAATTCGGGACGGAAAAACTGGCGTAGTTCCTTTTGAAGCGCGTCTTTTAAATCCGCGTCGGTTTTTTTGGCTTCCATAATCTGTGCCGAGGCGATGTTGCTGGTCATGATGAGCACGGTGTTTTTAAAATCCACCACCCGGCCCTGGCTGTCGGTCAGACGGCCGTCGTCGAGCACTTGCAGGAGAATGTTGAACACGTCCGCGTGGGCCTTTTCGACCTCGTCGAACAGCACCACGCTGTAGGGACGGCGCCGGACCGCCTCCGTCAATTGCCCGCCTTCGTCATAGCCCACATAGCCTGGAGGGGCACCCACCAGGCGGGAGACCGAGTGCTTTTCCATGTATTCACTCATGTCGATTCGGACCATCATCTTTTCGTCGTCAAACAGATAGCCTGCCAGAGCTTTGGCCAGCTCAGTTTTACCGACCCCCGTGGGACCCACAAAGAGGAATGACCCTAAAGGCCGGTTGGGATCGCCCAGGCCCGAACGGGAGCGGCGGATAGCGTTAGCGACCGCGACCACAGCCTCGTTTTGGCCCACGACCCTTTTTTCTAAAGCGCTTTCCAGGTGAATGAGTTTTTGGGTTTCACCTTCCATCATTTTTGAGATGGGAATCCCCGTCCATTTGGCGACCACCTCGGCGATTTCCTGATCGGTGACTTCTTCTTTCAGCATGCCGCCCTTTTTCTGGATTTCGGCCAGTTTGTCTTCCAATTCTTTCAGGCGTTTCTGGTGTTTGGGCAAAATATCGTAGCGAAGCTCGGCGACCTTATCCAGCTTGCCTTCGCGCTCGAACTTGGTTTCGGCGATTTTCAGGTTGTCCAATTCTTCTTTGACGGTGCGCAGTTCCTGAATAGACTTCTTTTCCGTCTGCCATTGGGCCTTCATTTGGGAAGAACCTTCTTTGAGGTTCGCCATTTCTTTTTCCAGTTTGGCCAGACGGTCTTTGGAAGCCGAGTCCTTTTCTTTTTGAAGGGCCTGTTTTTCAATTTCCAATTGGCGGATTTTTCTTTCCACCTCGTCCAGTTCCACCGGCATGGAGTCAATTTCGATGCGCAGTTTGGAAGCGGCTTCGTCAATCAGATCAATGGCCTTGTCAGGCAAAAAGCGGGTGGTGATATAGCGGTTGGAGAGAACCGCCGCTGCCACCAAAGCGGCGTCCTGGATACGCACGCCGTGATGCAGCTCATAGCGTTCTTTTAATCCGCGAAGAATGGAAATGGTATCAGGCACCGTGGGCTCGCCCACCATGACCTGTTGAAAGCGGCGCTCTAACGCCGAATCTTTTTCAATGTATTTACGGTATTCGTTAAGAGTGGTGGCGCCCACCGCGCGTAATTCGCCCCGGGCCAAAGCGGGTTTGAGCATATTGCTGGCGTCCATGGAGCCTTCGGCGGCTCCCGCCCCCACTAAAGTATGAAGCTCATCAATGAAGAGAATAATTTGGCCTTCGCTGGAAGTGACTTCTTTCAAGAAGGCTTTCAGCCTGTCCTCGAACTCGCCGCGAAACTTGGCGCCCGCCACCATGGCCGAAAGATCCATGGCAATGACCTTTTTTCCTTTAAGCCCTTCGGGCACGTCGCCAGAAACGATGCGATTGGCCAGCCCTTCCACGATGGCGGTTTTACCCACGCCCGGTTCGCCGATGAGTACCGGATTATTTTTGGTGCGGCGGGACAGCACTTGAATGACTCTGCGGATTTCCTCATCCCGGCCGATGACCGGGTCCAGCTTGCCGCGACGGGCCAGGTCCGTCAGGTCTTTGCCGTATTTTTTAAGGCTTTCATATTTGGCTTCGGGATTTTGGTCCGTCACGCGGCTATTGCCCCGCACTTCGGCCAGGGCGTGCAAAACCTTGTCTCGGTTCAGGCTGAATTGCTTGACCACCTTCTTCACGCCCCAGTCTTCGGGGTGGCCCTGGGCGCCCGGGGCGTCCAATAATGCCAGAAGCAGATGCTCGGTCGACACATATTCGTCTTTCATCTTGTCCGCTTCTTTTTGAGCGGCTTCCAGCGCCTTGCCCAGGCGGGGAGAAATATAAAGCTGTTGCCCCCCTTCGACTTTCGGCAGACCTTTGACGTCATGTTCCAGGCTTTTCTCGACCGCGGAAGGTTCTACTCCGATCTTTTTTAAAATCGGGTCAACAACGCTTTCCTCCTGGCGTAAAAGGGCCAAAAACAAATGCTCGTTGTCGACCTGCTGGTGCCCGTGCTCGCTGGCCAGGCTTTGCGCGGCCTGCACGGCCTTTTGGGCGTTAAGGGTAAATTGGTTAATATCCATGGTAAAACCTCGATTTTTAATGGGTAAGTCAGGTCTAACTTAGGACTGAAATCGAGGTCTTTCAATGACGGGTGTCATATTTTCAGTAAAGACAAAAAAGGGTCTATTTTTCTAGAAAGCCTTGGGATCATCCAAAAAAACCGGAGCGGAAAGAATTTTGGCTGAAGAATCGGGCTGAATTTTTCCCGGCACCTCAAAATAATACCAGGTGTCGGCAATTTGTCCCGTCGGTTTGGCCTGAGTGACCCAGCTTTTTAGAATGTCCGGCGCGGCGGGAGAAAAAGCCGGGCCCAGTTGGATCATTTCGTCGTTAATGACATAGACCCATCCAGGCTGAGGACCTTGCAAGTCTTTTTGAGTCCAGTAGGACCAGTTCATGCCGTAGATTTTAGGATTGGCCGATCCAAAATAAGCCAGTTTCACATGGTCCCAGCCGCGAGCCTTGACCGCCAGGGC
>OLLS01000206.1_pt1 | contig 13569 bp, 11 predicted proteins | sample 1604631 | NCBI WGS metagenome assembly OLLS01 (sample SAMEA104055725, study PRJEB20765) | soil metagenome | biome: Arctic tundra; feature: Polygonal ground; material: soil | place: USA | collected 2011-09 | depth 0-0.5 m | reverse complement strand
CCAACACCATACACCGTAAGGCGTATGGAAGGCGGGGGGTGTCACACTTTTGGACCGCCCACCGTCACACTATTGGAACGGCGCTTACAAAAATTGTTCTGGTTAGCTGATTTTTGAAACCATTTCACAGCCTCGCCATAATCTTTAGTTGTACCACTAGCAACGTAATAGCAAAGACCCAAATCAAACTCGCCTTGAGGATCATTTTGATTAGCCGATTTTTGGAATAAATTCAAAGCCTTGGCATAATCTTTTTTAACACCTGTGCCGTCGCGGTAACACCCGCCTAACCAATCTTCGCCAAGAGGATCACCACTATGCGCAGAAAGGTTCAACCACTTCACAGCTGAAACATAATCTTTGTTTGTACCCCTACCCTCTAAATAACAGGCTCCAACCTCACATTCTGCATAACCATTTTGTTTGTCGGCTGATTTCCGAAACCATTTTAAAGCTTCACCGTAATCCACAGCCGTTCCAACTCCGCAAAAATAACAATCACCTAAATGCGCTTCTCCGTTAGGATTTCCAAGATTTGCAGACTGTTGAAAAAAACTAAATTTGTCCTCAGGGGTTGTGGCATTTAAGCCGTTTTGATATTCCGCATCACCGGGTGTCGAATTCGGTGTTACCAGAGGGATCGGAGTCGGGGTGCTTGTGAAGTCGGATTCGTAAAGATTTGAAGAATTTTCTTGAGAAAAAACTTTGGAAACTAATAGGAAACTTAATGTCAAAAAAAATATTATTTTCATTTGTGACCTGATTTTTTAAGGTATTAAAGAGACTTTAAAATGAAAAGCTCTCTGATTAGTTACGCCCTTATAAGACCGTATCTCAAAACTGAGGTTTTGTAAACCATGTACACATGCAAACCCAATGGGAAAGAAAAGTCGGACAAAACATAAGGAAATTCAGAATCAAGAAGGGCCTAACCTTGCAAAAAACAGCCGATCAGTTCGGTTGCGGGTTAAGGGCTTGGCAGAAACTTGAAACTGGAACAAATTTTGAGCTTTATACGATTGTAAAAATTGCCAAAATCCTCGAAGTGCAACCCTACCAACTTCTTAAATAAATTTTAAATCGTTTAAAAATACTCAAAGCGACATACGTCATCTGATATACCCCAAACAGAATTTTGGCAGAGGTCGGTTCGGTGGTACCATATTTTAATAAATCAAAGGCCCTGAAATTTTCATCAAACTACTTCAGGAATAAAAATATTTATTTTATTAAGAGGGGCGTGTCTTTTGGCTTAAAGTTCAGCATAAACACGGAACTCCCGGAATGGCTTCCCGATTTGTGGGGGGGGATGTTGTTTTTATACCGCTTCAAAAGGTTAAATACTCTTATATACAAACGAAAACAGCCCATTAGGTTTAGGATTTTCCAAGGTGGAAAATGTTTAAAAAATCGTGTTAGAAAAAGCGCGCAGACAGAAACCCCGGATATGCCTAAAGAGGTATAATTTAAAAAAGGCAATTACCCAACGGCAAGGTTAGATGAAAGCTCAAATATTGAAACTATTTATAGTCATATTGTTGACAGTATTTGTTTTTATTACTGCATGCGGTAATAACAGCCCTTCTACCACAACCCAAAATTCTTATGAGTTTGAAGTTGTTGGAAACAATATTAGCAATATTGCCTACTACTATAATAACGGCTCTATAGTTGGGGTTATTCCAACGACAACAGATTGGACTTATAACTTTCAAGCGAGTTCGGGTGAAAATTACTGGCTTGAAGGTATTGCTGGGTGTTGTGGCACAATTGGTATACATCTTTATAAAAACGGAAACATAGTTGCATCTGCAGCTACAACATCTATCGGGTCTATAACTGGTAACTTGCCTTGATAAATAAAAATCAGGTAGATTAAAAAATTATTTTTATTCTTATCAAAACCCTTGACAGCAATATTTACCATTGGTAATATTTACCGTTGGTAAAGTTTCTAAAGGGGGTAAGTATGAAAGCGATTGGATACATTCGAGTTAGTACGCAAGGGCAAGTTGAAGACGGGGTAAGCTTGGACGCGCAAGAAGCAAAGGTGAAGGCTTGGGCAAATCTAAACAATGCCTCAGAAGTTGTAATTTTTAGTGATGCTGGTATTTCTGGTAAACGGTCTGACAATCGGCCCGGACTTGAATCAGCCTTAAAAGCAGTAGAAAAAGGCGATGCTCTTATTTGCTATAGCCTTTCACGCCTTTCTCGGTCCACGAGAGATACCCTTTTAATAGCTGATACACTCACTAAAAAAGAAGCCGACTTAGTTAGTTTGTGTGAAAAAATAGATACAACTACTGCTTCTGGAAAGATGGTATTTCGTATGCTTGCCGTCCTCTCTGAATTTGAAAGGGACCAAGTTTCAGACAGAACCCGATTTGCTTTAGCCCATAAAAGAGAAAATGGGGAGAAAACCGGGGGTTCTGTTCCATTCGGATATGATGCGAACAAAGGTAAACTTTTTGATAATGCTGAAGAACAAAGAACAATATCTTTGATTCTTGAATGGTCTAATAAGGGTGAAACCCTGCGGGCTATTTGCCGTAAATTAGAAGACGCAAATATTACTCGGAAAAATGGTTCAACAACTTGGCATCCCCAAACGGTTGCCGATATTGTCAAACGTGAAAACGTTCGGAAGACCGCATAAACAAATAGATTTAGCCGTCAGTCATGGGTCGAAGGCTGACAGAAGGGAAAAGTATGAAATTGAAACACGAAGAACTTTTACAGTTGGTTAAAGAGCCAGTTAGCAAATGGAATAAAAATACTTGGCCTAAAAAGGTTAAGGAGTGGCGAGAAAAAAAACAGTTCTCAAGATCAGATTTTTCTAAAATGCTTGGTCTTAGCGAACAGGCCCTTTGGCGGTTTGAAAATGGGGAAAGAGTACCAAGCGGGTCTACAGTCAGACTTCTTGAAATATTCGGTGTTTTTGAAGGTCAATAATTATTGAAATGTTTTAGCTTTATGAAGTAACTTTCAGAGGTACTGATGTCAGTTACAGATTTAAGTTTATTTTTAATGAAAAAATTCCTGATTGATTCTCAAAGCGGAAAAGTCATTAATTATCGGCTCAATGAACTCGCATTTAACGGTTGTACAAACGGTGATTTATTCAATGCTGTTTTAGGATTTATAAATCAAGGGATTTTAGACCGAGATAAACGATATTTTTTTAGTTATAGGTCTGAAAACAAATCCTCAACACCTCTTAAACTCCACCCAATTGTTCACAACATTGACAAAGAAACAGAAATACACTTTTTAACAAAAAAAGGTATTTGTGCCTTAAAAACTGATGAACGACCAAGCCGAAACCTTGAATTAAACATCTATTTAAAAAAACCTGAAAAATTGTCGGAAATTATTAACCATGAACTTGATGATTTTATTTCCGATAATTGGGTTTTAGAGAATGATGACAACTCTCAGGGATATGAGAGTCAAAGAGAACAATTGCGAAAGTATTTATTACATCTAAACAATCATTTTAAAAATAAGATTAATGTTTATGTTTTTAATTCTAAAGAGGCTGAAAAAGACGATTCAACATCTAAACTCGTTGGTTTTAATGCTTTAAGAACTTTATTATGCGCGGAACATGAAGGCCTATTAAATATCGTAAGTTTGGATTTGAAAAATTCAGAGTTCGTTTCCAAAATCAAACTTCAAAAACCACCTATTTCAGCATTAGAACAACTTGGGAAGATGAAAGCGCTTAGAGAAATCGATAAATTAATCATAAATAAGTCCGTAGAGAAAATTAATACTTCAAGCAAAACGGGTATAGAGAAGCTCTTTAGTCAATCGAAATGGGAAGCTATAACTATCCAATTCAAAACAGGTCATGACGTAAAAATTACATGTAAGGACATTAAAGCAATTCAAGCAAACTTTGCAGAGATGGGTTTCAAAGATAAAAGATCAATAAACCCAAACTACCAATGGAAATTACTTGTAGAGGCTTCTAAAAATATGGGTGTTATAACATGGGAAAATCCGAATATTGATAAAGGGACAAAACTTGTAAAGAAACAAAAACAACTGCTTTCAGATGCTTTAAAAGATTACTTTGGGATTAACGATGATCCGTTTTTTCCCTACAAAACGGCTAAAGAATACAAATTAAAGATCAGACTCATACCAGATTCAGATTGATTAAGTTGACCTTTCCGGTGAATTTTCACCCACCCTCGGTGAATTTTCACCAAGACCTCCAAAAATATCCAAAATAAATTACAAACATTTCTGCATTTAATTTAAACAACTATTTCATTTCATAGCTTTGAAATGAAACGAATTGGTGATATTTCGCCATATAGGGGAAAAGGACATTCAAATTGTCCAAGAAAGAAGTTCTTATGAACCCTATTGAGAATGTTATCGAAAAGCTTAAAGGAGTTAAAAAAAGTGAAAGTGGCTGGACCGCCCTTTGTCCAACCCATAAAGACAGACAAAACAGTCTTTCGCTTAAAGAAGGTGACGAGGGAAAAGTTCTGATTAAGTGCTTTGCGGGTTGTGCTACTGAAAATATCGTAAAAGCTTTAGGTTTAGAAATGGCTGATCTGTTTCCAAATAAAGGGAATGGAAAAAGTTCTTTGTACTTCGTCCAAACCCCCGCAACCGCGCAACCGATAGGTTGTACACTCGAAAATTATTCCCATGAAAAAGCAATTCCTGTGGATTTCCTTAAAGAATTGGGGCTTAAAGACAGCCAATTCAAGGGGACGCCAAGAATAGAGATTCCTTACATGAATGAAACCGGGGTCACGGTTTCAACACGTTACCGTTGTGCCATCGAAAAAGGTTCTGACGGTATAGATAAACGATTTACTTGGAAAACTGGCAGTAAGGTACACCTTTACGGACTTTGGAAACTGAAAGAGTTTAAGGCTTTAAAAACTATTGTTCTGGTCGAAGGTGAAAGTGATTGTCATACCCTCTGGTATCACAACATTTCAGCTTTAGGAATACCGGGGGCGTCTACTTGGAAGAATGAATGGGAGAAGTACCTTGAATGCTTTGAAAGCATTTACGTTGTTATCGAGCCTGATAAAGGCGGTGAAACTAGTCTAAATTGGATTTCCCGTTCAAAGCTGAAAGCAAAAATTAAATTGTTGGAACTTAATCCCTATAAAGACCCATCAGAAATTCATCTTTCCGATCAAATAGATTTTATAGAGTTTTGGGAAAATAATGTTTCTGGTTCTCAATTATGGTTAGAACGGGAAAATATTGAATCAAACCGATTAGCATCAGAAGCTTGGAAGCAATGTCAGGACCTTGCAGAAAGTTCGAGTGTCCTTGACCTATTTACCAACGAACTGGAAAAGGCCGGGGCAGTAGGTGTTGAACGTGAAGGAAAAATTCTTTTTCTTGCCGTAGTAAGTCGTTTCTTAAAACGTCCCATTTCGGTTGCTGTTAAAGGTCCGTCTTCGGCTGGTAAATCTTTTTTGGTAGAAAAAGTCTTAGAGTTTTTTCCAAAAGAGGCTTATTACGCCCTAAGTGCGATGTCTGATAAGGCTCTTATTTACACTGACGAATCCCTTGTTCACAGGATATTAGTTATTTATGAAGCTGTGGGTATGCAAAGTGATATGACCAGTTACCTTATCCGCACTCTGTTAAGTGAAGGATGTATCAAATTTGATGGTGTAAATAAAACCACATCAAAGGGACTTGGGCCTCTACACCTCGAAAAGGAAGGCCCAACGGGTTTAATAGTTACAACAACCCAAACTAGTCTTCACCCTGAAAATGAAACCCGCATGTTTTCTCTGACCCTACAAGACACACAGGAACAAACTAAGCGGATATTAAATTGTCTTGCAGATAGAACTCCAACCTCGATTGACCTTAAAAAGTGGCATGACTTCCAAAAATGGATTAACACTCAAAACAATAAGGTATTCATACCTTTTGCGAAATCATTAGCGGAACTTATACCACCTGTTATCGTTAGGTTAAGACGAGATTTTCACCAAGTATTAAACCTGATTGAATCACATGCTCTTTTACACCAAGCAACTCGTAAAAGAAATTCAGAGGGGAAGATTATTGCTGAGCTAAAAGATTACGAAGCTGTACATGGTTTGATTGCAGATATTATTCAGCAACAGGCGGGTGTTGGTATTACCCCGGCAATGCGGGAAACTGTCGAAGCGGTTCAAAAAATCCTAGAAGAAAACGGACAAGAATTTATCGTTACTCAGACATATCTTAAGAAAAAACTTGGATTGGACAAAGCTTCAATTTCAAGGCGTGTTCGTGCTTCTTTGGAAGCTGGGTATTTAATCAATCTGGAAGATAAAAAAGGGAAACCATACCGCTTAAAAATGGGGGAACCATTACCGGAAGCATTGGAATTACTTCCTAGTCCTGAAAAGTTAATCAGTTGCGCGGTTGCAACGGAATCCGAGGTTCAAAAATAATGAATCCTCAATTTGAAGATAGGTTATTGACGGAAAAACAGGTATCGGAAATGGCTCAAATCCCTGTAAATACCGTCCGCTATTTGAGACAAACAAAACGTTTACCCTCAGTAAAAGTGGGTAGGCACCCACGGATTTGGCTATCAACTTTTTATCAGGTCTTCCATAAGCCTGATGTTAATATAACGCTTCTGTTAAGAGCACGGGAAAGAGGTAGCAATGTCTCGGACTAATGCTCACGGACTCCCAAAATGTCTTCGTTTGGACAAGTTGGGATACGTTATAGATTTTAGAAAAGAGGGAATAAGAAAGCGGATTAGGCTCGGTCATATTTCGCTGGATAAGGCTGTAAGGCACTTAGTTAAACATCAGGAAAAGCTTGTTGAAGAAAAACATCTTGGGGTTGAACTAAAAGAGGTTTCATTTTTTGAAGCTTCCAATGGCTTTCTGGCTTATTCAAAATCCCGAAAAAAGACTTTTAAGAAAGATGAATGGCTCATTAGACGTTTTAATGAGTTCTTCAATGATAAGCCCCTTAGAAGTTTTACTCTGGATTTGGTTGAGTCGTATATCAACTGGCGAAGGTTGAGAGGTCGGGCAAATGGCGGTTTTCTGAGTAATGCAACTTTGAATAGGGAGTTAGCCTGTCTAAAGTCGATTTTTGGAAGGGCTTTATTAAATCGTCAAATAGACAGAAATCCTATTTTGGGTTTAAAGCTTTTTAAAGAAAACTCACGAGATAGAGTCATTAATCCGTTGGAATATTCAAAATTGATTGGGTTTTGTCCCTCTCATCTTAGGCCGATGGTAGAAGTTGCCTATTTAACGGCTATGAGAAAAGGGGAAATTTTAGGACTTCGTTGGGATCAGATAGACTACAACAATAGAATCATCACGCTTGAGGCAGTTGATACTAAGACTGCGGAAAAACGTGAAATTCCTTTAGATGAGGGACTGATTCAATTGTTAAAGAGAATCCCTAGGGTTTTAAGTAGTCCTTATGTGTTTACGTTTAAAGGCAGACGGATTAAGAGTGTTCGGACTGCATTTCAAAAAGCGTGTAATCGTGCCGGGCTTGAGAATTTTAGGTTTCACGACCTCAGGCATTGCGCGGTGACCAACTTGAGAAAAGCGGGTGTTCCCGAATCCGTCATAATGTCGATAAGCGGACATAAGACCCACTCGGTTTTTAAGAGGTACAACAGCATTGATCGGGATGATAAGTTAGAGGCTCTAGCGGGTTATAGAAGGTGGAAGGACTCGTATAGGACTCCTGATGAAATATCTAAGAATGCTGTTTCGTTGTAGAGTTAGTTTTGCTATAAACCACAATGTTTTTCAAAGAAGGGGCATTAGCTCAGCGGTTAGAGCAGGGCACTCATAATGCCTTGGTCCCTGGTTCGAATCCAGGATGCCCCACCAAATTTTAATTACTGAATTCAAACCAACGGAAGGTTTTGGAAAACTCTCGTTTTCTCGGTTATTCTGAGGTGCGGAGGGGTTTCTTCCTTTGTGAGTGCGAAGCGCAATTCAACATTCGCATACCCCACCAACTATTACCTCTTAAAATTCGGAATGCTGGTTTAAAATAAGCCTCTTATTTGACAGACATGGATTAAAGAAAAACAACCGATTGAGGAATTGAGTCTTTGAATGAAAAGGGAAACACTGGGTTTTACGAATGAGTAATTCTACTTCCTATCATTTTTTGTCCTATTATCCATTGGCATGCGTTCTCTTGTGCGGCTATGCGGTCGTTCTGGGTGGAATTTCATTTTTAAAGGGATTGGCGAACCTTTTTAATTATTATTTGGGGAACGACCGGTTTCGGCTTAATTATTTTGTTAAATTCATCATCTCCGGCGCGGTCGTCTGCCGTTACTACTCCCTCTATTGCGACAAGGATTCCACGCTTCCCTTGATATTAGCCGATCCGGCCCAGGCCAGCCTCGCGATGATTTTTTCCCTTTGTCTGCCCCTGGCGATATTAATGGCGGCGGATTTTATCTTGTCCAGAGTCGGCCCACCCGAAATGGTAATCCCCCGGAACGAAAATGACACCCTGGTTGAGAAGGTGAAAGATATCCTGGACGATTTAACCTATAGAAAAAATCCAGAGGCGTTGAGGAAAATCGCGAAAAAAAACAACAACCATTTCGCCCTCGTCATCGAAAGCGGAAAGCCGATGCGCCGGCTGGTGAAGCGCAGTCTGGAAAGCGAGAGTTTCAACGTGATCTACGCGGAGAGCGGGGCGGAAGGCCTCTCCCTCGCCGCCGCCTTATATCCCGATTTTATTCTTCTGGATTCAAAGTTGCCGGATATGGACGGTTGGCTCGTCCTGAGCCGTCTGCGGGAATGGACACAGGTTCCGGTTATTATTCTGACTGATCAGACCCATGAAAGAATCCTGAAACACGACACGGGCGCGGATTATTACCTCACGAAGCATTTCAAAACCAAAGAATTAATGGATCTTCTCCGCGTAGTTTTGTTGCATCTGCGCCAGAAGGGCCAGCAGGGGGAGGCGTCGGTTTATCAAAATTCCGATTTCCAACTTGACCGGGAGTCACGCATTCTCACCGTGAGAGGAAAAGAAGTGCGCTTGACCCCGCATGAACATCACCTCTTGTCTTTCTTGACTAGCCATGCGGGAAGGATCGTCACCCTCAAAATGATCAAAAGCGAATTTTGGGGAAAGCACATGGACGAGGATGCCTTGAAACGTTTCGTCCATCAATTGCGCAATAAAATTGAGTATGACCCAGTGGAGCCGCGGTACATTTTGACCGATCCCGGGGAAGGTTACCGGCTGGAACATCGATAGGCTTTTTCGATGATTAGGGCCAGCTATCAGTTAAGTCTGGAGCTGCGGACAAAAATAAAACCTAAATTCGTGAATATGCCGAATTTACAGGTGTTTTAGGTTTTCTTTTGGAGTGTTCGGTTTCCTGAAAGGTGCTAACATTATACAAAATTTGTCGGTTAGAGGAGGCGGTATGAAGCGTTTTTTTCCATTCTTGTTCGTTGCTCTGTTAACTATTTCTTGCGGAACTAGCTCGCCCACCAGTTCGAGTTCAGGCGGATTTAGCTGGAACGGTCCTATTGTTTTATCTGCCATCGAAAGCATTTCCAGCGGGACTGAGACTGCCTTAACTGAAATCGGGACTTCAACCGGTCCTGTTACCAACGCCGCGGTGACTTTGTCTTACTCGGGCGGCTCGGTCCCTTTGAGTTATCAAGCTAGCGGCTCCTATCCCGTCACTTATAGCGGTTCGGTTACGGTTCTGAGCCTGGCCTATTACACCAACACTTCCTTCACTTACACAGCGGGGCAGCCCTATACGATAACGGCTGTTTTTGGGGGAAACACTTATTCGGCTAACACCACAGCCGTGAGTATTCCGGTTTTCAGTACCAGCGGCTCCAACCTAGTTTGCACCTGGACGGGCGGCGGCAACGAGGATGTCATCACGGCAACGGAAATCGGCAGCCCCCACACCTCGAAGATCTTCGGTCCGTCCAGTCTTACTTCACCTTATAGCATTGCCAGGAGCTCTTTACCGGGCGCTACCGGCCAAAACAATGTCATTGCGTTAATCGACAACTTAAACAGCTCGGCCTTTTCGGGAACCTCCAATGGGTCCTATTTTTTAGCGAGCAGTGAAGGCAGCATTTCGAATTACTAGGCATCGTTTCTTCGTCTAACCGTTTATCAGCCGAAGCGTCCTCCGGGCGCTTCGGCTTTTTTATTCCTCATGAATTGACAAGGCTATGTTGCGGTTTTTCCACAATGGATAGGTTGAAAAAATGGGATATCCGGTCATTAGCTATGAGCTGTAAAGTTCCCCGGAGCCATCGCTGTTTCCTGGGACAGTTTATTATTTTTGTGAACGTCCGCGTGGGAAAATTTTTTGAAATTAATTCCAAAAGTCTTCTCTGTTTTCATCTCAAGAATCTCATCGATAATCTTTTGTGCACGATCGGCGACCGAATGGCCCTGGCCCTTCAGGACCGTCGGGAATTGAAACGCGAATATGGGGAACCTTGTTTTTACTGCAGGAAGCGGTGAAAACTAGCGAAGGCGACTAGTCGAAGGCCTAACGTTGGGATTTAGAAACTTGGTTGCCATGCGCATTTGTTAGTTTAGTGTTTACTACGGCGTTGGCCGGAACTAAAGCTTAATTCAATCAGTTTTTGCTGACGAGGAAGGCTTTGTGTTAAAAGAGCCGACCTTTTTGTTGCATTTTTGTCCCATTTTGGTCGTTGTTCAAAATTCTAAATTTGTTATATACATTTTTTTCCAAGTGTTGAAATAAATACTATAAAGTGCCTTCGAAAATATTTTAAAAGCTGAGTGGGTCCTATTTGAAACAGTTATATCTATCTTTTCAATCGATCTTTAAGACTATCCTGGTTTTTTTACTGGGATTTCTTTTTTTTGCGTCCGCTTACGCTCAAACACCCCCTCGCGGAGTGGTGGGGGATTTCTGGGCGGATCGAATTTTGGGTCAGTTTGATTTTTCCGAAATAAAACCCAATGAAGCTACTGCGAGTAGTCTTTTTAACGCCACAAGTTGTTTCGTGGATCCGGTTTACAACCGTTTATACATTTGTGATTCGGGTAATAACCGAATCTTGGGAATCACCAATATCAGTCAATTGACCGGCGCAACCAGTGCCGACGTCGTAATAGGGCAGGAAAGTGTTTCAGCTACGGGAAGTAACTGGGATTCCAATTGGCAGACATTTAACGTCAATAATCCCAATGCAAGTCTACCAGTGCTGCCAAACGCGTCGAATCTTACCGGAGAACCCTATTGGAGCACGTCGCCATTTGAAAATTTAGCCTCGGACAACATGGCGTCTGATAGTTTGGGAAATCTTTATGTTCCTGATTTATACAACAACCGGGTTTTGCGATATAACGCCACTGATATAAATACCAAGCCTATTGGCGCGGCGGCGGCGACCGTATGGGGTCAGCCGAATTTTACAAGCAACGCCTATAACTACAACGGAACCAATAACGGATACGAACCTACTAATTCGAGCTTTTTATTTTGCGTTTTATTTCTCACGCAGTGGCAAAGAGCTGCCGGCGTCGCGGTTGATACTTGGGGCAATTTGTGGGTCGCGGATGTTCAAAATAATCGGGTGCTAAGATTCCCCAACTCCACACCGGGTGTGGCGGGTGGATACCCGGCCCAGCAGGCGGATGTTGTTTTAGGCCAAGATTCATTTACGACCAGGGATGGCTACCCAACCAGTATTTCGGATTTAACCCATATGTATTATCCCATCGCGGTCAGGTTGGATACGGCGGGAAATGTTTATGTTTTGGAAGATAATCCTAACTACACGCGTCTCTCCATTTATAAACCTTCAACGCCTCCGTCGGGAGGGGCGGCGCCCGGCTATACCAACAGCAGTCCCGCGGTTTCTTATATCAATCAATTCACCGAGCCAAATGGCACCGCTTCCGCTCTAAGCCAGCCTTTGGGTATGGAGATGGACCCAAATGTTTCTTATCCCTCAGTTGGGCTTTGGCTATCTGATTATGGGGTTAACGGCAGTCTTAATCAGGCTTATGAAATTCTTTTGAATTGGTCCCCCACTTTTTCTTTCAGTGTACCTAAATTAATCGCCGCTGGAATTGATTCCAGAGGAATGGCGGGAGTTGCCTCAAACGGCGATGTGTATGTGGCTTCAGAAAATAACACGGCGTCGGTTTATCGTATTGCCAATCCGCCCGTTGGAACGACTACTTCCTGGACCAGCGAACCTATTCCCGATCCCAATGTGGGATCCTGGCCAGGCACACGAAACCAGATAGGCAAGGTTGGTTTTAGTGGCGGCGATGGAGTGGTTATCGCTGAATCCGCCGGACAGACCCAATTGGTGGTCGCGGATAACGATCATCTGCACTTTTGGAATATTTTGGGCGGGGCTTCCGGTTTAATCAATGGTCAACCCGAATCGGGTTGGGTTGGAACAACCAATGAACTCGTCGAAGACGGGGACAATTTTGATCAAATAGCCATTGATAATAATGGACATTTAATGAGTATCCATCACTATGTTTCCCAACTCTATACCGTGGAAGAATATAACCTTCCCTTAACTCCGGGTAACATGCCGATCGCGACACTACAAAATCCCATACCGGTTTTAGGTATGCCCGGCACAACCATCAATTGGAATGTGATTTGGGGTTTGACGGTGGATAGCAACGGAAGTATTTGGGTTTCAGATCAAACCAATTGCCGCGTCATGAGAATCAGAAACCCTTTTTCAAATCCCCAAGTGGATGTCATTTTGGGGCAAACTTCGCCCACCGGCACAGGTTGTAACACCACGGGGATCTATCCACCTTATAGTAACAGTTGCAGCGCTCCTCCCAGCGCGACTTCGTTGAATAATCCCGGTCATTTAAAAATGGACCATCATGGGGATCTTTTTGTTTGTGATTTTGCTTTGGAAAATTTTGGTAATAATCGATTGTTGCGGTACAGCGCGTCGACTTTACCATCTAATACCACCACTGGCTGCGCTTTTTTATTGCCCGCAGACGCGGTTTGGAATACGGATGGAACTTTTGGCACGCCATCGACCACGCCCATGGGACCGCCATGGGACGTCGCCTTTTCTTCCGATGACAGCTATATGGCGGTTGCTACGGATGGACTGGGGCCTATCATGGTTTGGAATCCTCGTCAAATTATTGCCAGTCCCAGCCCCACCAATAACTGGGACAATAATTTAGGCACCCGTTTAAATGATTTTGGCCCGAAATCCGACACGCTAACATTCGATGATCAAAATAATCTTTACGTTGGTGAATTTAACCGCAATCGAATTTTGGTTTATTTTCAACCCTCGGGTTTGTTGCCAACAGCCACCAGTACCGCAACCGCGACGAATACGCCGACGAATACGGCTACGAATAGTCCAACCCTTACGCCGACGGTGACGGCGACGAATACGCCGACACAAACCGCGACCAGTACTCCGATATGCTGCCTTATTACGCAGTTAGGGACGGGAGTGAACAATTACGCGTTTGGGTTGGAAGCGGATAATAATTATGCTGGCGGCGGGGCGAACGGCGTGATCTTCGCGGCGGAACCCAATG
>OLLS01000074.1_pt1 | contig 14771 bp, 21 predicted proteins | sample 1604631 | NCBI WGS metagenome assembly OLLS01 (sample SAMEA104055725, study PRJEB20765) | soil metagenome | biome: Arctic tundra; feature: Polygonal ground; material: soil | place: USA | collected 2011-09 | depth 0-0.5 m | reverse complement strand
TAATTCTCACGGCAGCGTCTTCGGGATTATCAAAAAGGCCTTCCAGCCTAATTAGTTCGTGGCCGGCACGGTGTTCCAGGAAAGTGGCTATTAATTCTTCAAGGCTTTGTTGTTTGTCCATTTATTGATTAAAAGGCTGATAACGGGAATGATCGTTTACCCGCGCGAATCTGATTTTCGCCTGGTGAAGAAAAACGAAAGAAACAATCAATAATGCCGCCCATCCCCACATGACAACTGGCACCCGGTCCACTTGTTTAAAGCCAGTCAAAATCATGGTCATTACCAGCGGCAAAAACCTATAAGTGAATAGTTTATAAAGGGAAATCATTACGCCTAAAAAAGACACAACGACCAAAAAACTCCAAAAAATATTGATCAGGGCGTTTAAAACAAAGCTTCTGAATTCAAACCAAAAGAATTTAATTTTTTCGATCATCATAAGCAGTTCCCTTCCATCATGTGTGAGACTGGCTATACGACCCAGGCCCGGTAATGAATTCCTTAAAAGTTTTCTCGTAACTTCCAGCAATCCGCCACAAAGTTAAATAACCTGGATTAACGCCTTTTTTGGCGTTCTCCATGTTTTGGTAAGTCGCTCTGCTGCACCCGGCCAGCTTGGCAACTTCCTTTTGCTGACGGTTTGTTAATAGTCTCCAGGCCATCAAAACCCTGGCCAATTCCCCTTCAGGCGTGTTCGCGCTGATCCTTTTATAAAGTCCCGGATACTTTTGTTTAACCTGGTCAAAGACAGTATCAGGGTTTAGATATTGAACTTCTTCCAAGCCCAGCTTTGTTTTCAATTCTTTGGAATAAGTCTTTTGCATTTTAAGTGGTCACTTTCTTGAACGTTTAGGGGCTGGTTTAATGATTACATGGAATATCATAGGCCTAATATATTAGGCCTGTCAATGTTACTTAAAAATATCGTTTAAAAGCCAAGCCAGCCGAATACCGGCTTTTTCGAGTTGTTGGTCAACCAGTGGCCTCATACGGAAATAATAATCCTTCGGCAAAGGGTCGGCGGAATAGTCTTGTCGCCCGGCATCCATTCCTGGGTAGATATTATTCTTTGCGATTAAATAACCTTCTAAAGCCCAATCCTCCAGGTTGCCGGTGTCCCAGGTTTGTTTGTTTTCATCCGTGATCTTACTTTCTAATGACTTGGCAAAATCCAGTGGATTCTCGGTTGTATGAATCTCGATTAGCCCGTCCCAAAGCCCATGAAGTTTGAGTTTGGTCCCACGTCCACTTCGTCCTGGGGTCTTAAAACGAACGATTTTGTCATTACCGCCCCAGTCTGAATCGTCAGCACAATGTAAAGGCTGATGTAAATCACCAACAAAATGGATGACGAATTTTAAAGCATCCTGCCGTTTCGACTGCGATTCCTTGGTATCCCGCAAAATGGCCGTCTGTTTCTCCAAAGCACTTATTACGCAAATATGCTCTCCGGCAAACTCTTTCACGGTTTCGACGGTGACATTTTCTCTAATGGGTAGGTCAATGAAGTGCCAGGGCGCGGTCGCCTTGGCCTCAAAGCGGATTTGATCTGCCCAATTTGAAACACTGGCCATGTCGTCACCCGGTTCAAGCAAGGCTTGAACGGCTTCTTTGGCTTTGGGGGTAAGGTTATCTTCGGCGATATATGCGATTGTTTCGTGGCCAACGGGGCCCCAGGCGGCGGCTTGGTTGCTAAAGGAAGCCGCTAATATTTACAGATTTTTCAGGCAGTTGAACAAGTATCCTTTTAATAGAAGTTACAAGGGGTTACTTAGCGCTAATCTCCCCAATAGGGATGAAATTGGACCTATTCCCATCTTTAGCATCCTGATTAAGCTCCAACTATTTGGCAGGATAAATTTTTTCAAAATGTGTCAATTTGTAATTCGTATGATCCGCATTTCCCCCGAAACCCATCCCAAAATCTATGTCTCCCGGCACTAGCTTTCTATGCATGATAATGTCAAAAATATCGGAATAGTTCAGTGTGCCTACTTTCCCATTAGGTGCATAGTCTTCGCCATAATGAAAAATACGAGCAACTTTTTTTCCGTAACCGACAAAATAATCTTTAGTTGGAAACTGAAATAGATTTTTCGAAAGTGCATAAGATTCCAGCGAACAAAAACCCAAAGCGTTTTTAAACCCATTCCCTGTACCTTCATTACCTTCGAAATAAAAAAATGTAGGAACCCACGCCCACAAATTCACAGCAGGAACATCACTTCGTTCATTATCAAGAACAACTTTAATTTTCTCTATACAAGGTTTTGGACCACGAGTCGCGTAAATATAAAAGGTGGCGTCAATTGCGATATCACCTGTTGAAGTGTCAGTTAAGGTTAAAAATGATTTAAAGATCTGAACTTTTGACTTGGCTGTATATCCTCCCTCTTTTAATAAAACACGAGGCGAACCAGAGGCGGATACATCTTCTGAATTATTAAGGGTGTTAGTAATTTTTTCTAAATTCGCCCTAATCTTTTCTTCATAGAAATTAGCCATTATTGTCGGCGGAATTGATTCTTGAATTTTTGTAAATTGAATTAATTTTTGAGTGAAATGTTTCTTCTGCAAAGTATTGGCAATAGAAAGAGCTGCATCAAAATCACCAATAGCATCCTCCCAACTTTTATTATTAACAGATCTAATCCCAACTAAGACGGTTTGAACCCATTTATCGACCAATACAATATCTTGTTCGGGTTTTACCAATGAAACAGCCGCGTTAAAATCGGCTAATGCTTCCTGCTGATCTTCTTCATCAACAGCTTTAATACCCGCTATATAATCGTCCCTAAAAGTTAAGGATGTTATCCCGCTCACCCCAACAGGTTCAATTCGTTTCCAATTAGCGGACATTAAAACAACTTCATTGTTATTTTCATCAAGTCCAAAAAGAGAACCTCGAACCAAAACATTGTCGCCAATATTTAAAATTTGATCATCCTGATCAAATTTAACCTTGCAACTTGCATTTCCTTTAATATTTCCACAATAGTTATAACTTATTTGTGGTAGCCGATTAAAATACGTCGCAACTGTAACCGGTATAACACTTGTAATTTCTACTTCCCACGCTATAGGAATGTTTAAAGTTTTATGAAGTTGATACGCTTTTTCGTCTGTACCTCCACCATCTTCTTTAACAAGCTTTTGATATATGGGCCAATTACTTTGAATTGATTGCCATTGTGTGATTTCCTCAGAATCCCGATTAGAAACTACTTGATCAGAAATTTGAGAAGTCTGAGCTGTCATATAAGACGACATCTGTTTATTAACGTATTCAATCCATTTTTGAGTATAAATCTTTTCTTGTTCGGTCTGAGCCAAGGGGAGTGCCACATTAAAAGCAGTCAATGAATCTTGCCATCTTTGCTCTTTGGCGGCGGTAGAACCAGCAGTGTAGGCTTCCCGAAAAGAAGAAAACGTAAGCGGGGGCAATGAGTTATTTGTTAGAGGCGGGAGATCATTTACTATTGGAAGCGGGGGCGGTAATTGCTCTTGAGCAAGAATTGCTAATGGTGAAAGAAGAACAAAAAGTAACGGTGAAAGAATACTGTTGAAGAACCCTAATTTCATATTACCCTCTCTAAATATTTTTTTGATTATACTCAATCTTTGTTACGTTGTGCCTGTTGGTTTACGTTGGTAATTTACATAAAAGTGATAAATCCGGGAGGTGAATTTGATTTCTTTTGATGAATTAATCGCTACTCATAAAACCCCTATTAATCAAACGTATGCTGAATTGATTTTACCAATTGAAGACCCATGGGAAAAAGTTGATGACATAATAGAATTTGTAAGAATATGGACCAAACGAGTCCCGATTGGAAAAAATAGAAAGAAAATTAAAAACGCCGTTTTGAGATTGAAACCAAAGTTAAGGTACTTTCAAGATTTCGTTTTGGAAGATTTTGAATTTTCTGAAAAAAATTTATCAAGGATATCAGAAATTTTCGATGAGCTGGCGCAGAAGACCGCATTGAAGTGGACTGCGACCACAAAATTATTGCATGGGATAAATCCAAATTTATTTGTCATGTGGGATAATGGGATTTGTGAACATTATGGCTATTACCATAATTCTGTCGGATACGGATTATTTCTACAAAAGATGCAAGTGATAGCAAAATTAGTAATCGTAAATAAAAAATACAACAAACAGCAATTGGGTATAACCATACCGAAATTAATTGATGAATACAACTGGGCGAAATTCAGTACCGCTAAGATGAATAAGTTGAAGCAGTCGGCGGGTAAGGCATCTTCGCGCGGTAAAGTCCGGTAGATCATCCAAAACTGCTGGTTCTCCTCCCGCTGACACTCTGTCCACTCCACCTCCCCGTCGTGGACAACTACTACAGTGGGTCAAAGACTTAATTGTCGGTAAACCGCCATAATCTGTTCGATTTTCTTTTCGAGAATCTCAACCTCGGCAGTAAGGCCCAACTCCTTAACGGCTGCGACGGCGTCGTAGAAGTTAGAGATGGCGTCGTCTTTAAAATCTTTTAACTCATAGGGTTTACAGTCGTACATTTGTCTGTAACAAGCTTCAGCTTTGGCCTTGTAATGCTCTAACCGTTTTTCTGCGGACCATTCTGATAAGTTTTCGGCATTCATCATCAGCTCTCATTTCTTGCGATATAGCTTAATATCCCAAGGGGCGACGACATTCCCGTTATCCTGGGTCAAGGTTTCCATTCCGGATAAAGTTTTTCCATCCTCATCCAGAGTCATGTCATAGACGTAATTTGCGGGACGATGGTTGATGTCGGTTATTTGCAAGGTAAAGTGCTGTTTATTTTGTGGATCAACCAGATATTTTGTGACCTCGTATTGATTGTTATCCCCAGGCGTCACAGAAATTTTCTCTGCCCCATCCGTGATGGTGAAGAAAGGCGTGCCATTGCCATTCGTAACCGCCCAAACACCATCTAGGCTTCCCTGTTTCTCTTGTTTATATTCCAGCGAGTAAATTTTAGTTTTCACTTTTGCCGCATCGGCCGCCTTGGGAGACGCCACCAGATAAAGCCTGAAATCATCCAGAGCTTTCTTAAAGTGCCCCGCCTTTTCCTGGGCTACTCCCAAATTAAAATAGCCGATACCCAACCAAGGCGCCGCCAGCACAGCCTTTTGAAACTCCGTAACCGCCGCGTCAAAATCTTTGGGTTCTTTGGCTTCTTCCATGGCCGTCTTACCCCTGGCGGTAAAGCGTTCAAAATCCTCCGGTTTGGCGGGTTTGGCTTTATGGCCCAGAGCGATAATTTTCATTTTTAAATCTTGGTCATCAGGGGAACTTTGAAGCTGGGTGACCAGGGTTGTTAATTGATCACTGGCGCTTTGCGCCAGTGTTAGGCCCACCGGGATAAAGCCCATCAGAAGCATTAGAAATACGCGAAAAAGTATATTTTTCATGGTGACACCTTCTTTTTATTTTTTCGGGAACACCGACAGCTCACGCTACATTTACATTCACCCGCCGGATAGCCGCAAGCGCAGGTCTTTTGACACCTTTGAACCTTGCCCAGCACCGGGTCATTGTCCTCCACCGTTCCCGAGCAGGGGTTGGAAGCACCGGCCATGTTACAGGTGTCGGGACAATCGCAGTCCACCGCCCCGCAATCACAGGCGCGGGTTCCGCCGCAAAGGCCGGAAACACAGTGGCATCCTTCCGCGGTACATACATTGCATCCCTTTTTCGTTTTCAATTTTTTCTTCCAAGTGGGTTTCGTGGGAGTATCGGTGCCATCCTTGACGCTTTCATCCAGGTCATCTGAGCCACTGCCGCTTTTCAGGGCGGACGATGAAAAGCCACCTTTGATTTCGCTGACCGCCTCACTCTTGTCCTGTTCGAATTGCTGTTGGTTTTGTGCGGCAACGGTTTGCTGGGGGTTTACCGAATTGACCGGAGCCTGGTAATTGTAATTTTGCGCAGCGCTGTTATTGGAATCGTCGCCGCAGTTCACGCACCGGTGGCCAACATCGGGAGCCTGGGGAAATAAACAGTTCGGAATAATACCCATTAAAAAAATAAAACTAAAAAAGTAAGTAAGCTTCATTGTTTAAACCTTTCTCCGCTACTGAATCGCCTTAAAAGGATGTTTTGCCGTGGCGTCCGATTCGCTGTTAAAGGCCCTAGCGGACAGCAGATAGCCGTCTTTGGAAGTTGAATATTCAAGGATATTGCCGCCGATGAGGCGATCACCCGGCAGTTTGACTAGCCCCAGCTGGCTTAACGTTTCGGGATATTTTTTATTTTGAACCTGATATTGGGCCAGCGCGGTTCTGATTTCTTCCCCATTTTTCAAACAATCCATATAAGCCGTGCGGCGGTCACCGCCCGAATAAACCCAGGACCCAAATAAAACAGCGGGCAGCAATAAAGCCGCGGCCCATTGGAGCGGCTTGTGGGGCTTGCCTAATTTCCAACCGATGGGAAAAAGAGCCAGACAAAGCGCCCAGATCAAAAAAACAAAAGCGGGGTTGTTAAAATAGATTTCTTCCCCAACCATGACCCCAAAAACGACCAAAAATAAACCAATCAAACCAATTTTATATTTTTGGATAAAGGACACTAAGGCGCCCCCTCTTGTGTACAGATTCAAAACCTTCTGCCCTATATTGTCCGCAAGAGTTGATTTATTCCCTATAAAATTATTTAAAAAGCGGAAAAATGCCGATTTTTGATACAAAACAAAGATTGTCGGTAACACTTTGAGTGAAGGGTTACGAATAAACCAAGTTTAAATGATTTTTTTTGCTGTCCACTCCGGGTCCCCCTAGCGTACAACCCTAGAGGCTATTTTAGCCCACCTTCCCCGTCTTTTATTCAGCCCCACGCCACCTTATTCATATCAATTTCGTGCTTGCACTTGGTACAGACATGGTTCGTTCTACTGACCTGGCCTTGTTCACAATAGGGACAGATATTCTCATCGAGCAGCAATTTAACTTCCTTTCCCAGGGAGAAATTACAGTTCTGACAGGTTTCGTTCTTGAATTTGAAATCCCACACGTCCCAGCAGTTTGGGCAATGATCGTGCGGAACTACACAGATTTTGCCGTCCACGATATAACGGTGTTCGGTGGAATCTCCGGTAAAGGCGTGGGGTTCTTTCCCTGCGCTGGTGGTCAAACCGGTCTGAAGAATGGGAAGCTCCCGTTCCCGCTCGGAGTCGAAGACCACTATGCTGATTTTTAAGCTCACGGAATAGTTTTCCGGCAACCCCGTTGACGCTTCCTTGAGTCCTTGACGAATGGTGGCTGTCGCATTCGAAGGTATATAGCGCCTGAGTTCCAGGTCTGAAACATCAAGAAGGTCTTGCAGATTATTCCACTCATTCTGATTCATGCGTTCCCCTTTCATGCTCATTGTGGACAAGTACCGAACCGGCTTTACAAGGCCACTATTTTACGACCTTCCACGTCTCTAATCCGTCTCTAATTACTGCCATCCAGAGCCATCTCAAACGAAAAGCCATTGCGTAGAACGTGGAAAACATTTGCCAGCAAAGACTTTATTCCTTCCATACCTCCGAAGTCTCACGCGGTGGCGCGACTTTACTTGATTTCAGCACCCAGCCGATACCTGACTTGTAATAGCGCCCCAGCCATTGTCGGATAAGACCGCCGCTGCGCCCAAGCCGTTTTCTGACTTCATTGACTTTCATTCCCTGAGCAAGCCAAGCGAGTGCTTGCAATTTTTCCTTTACCCACAACCGGTCCTCGTTGTGAAGATACGATTCGATTTCTTGCAGATTCATATCCCGTTCGACGTGATCTTGAAAACCGCCAATTACAATTGTTGACAATTCGTGTTGGGGAAATTTTCTTTCAAGAAGTTTAAACACGGGGGACAACGAATCATCAAGAGACACCGCGATTTTCAATAATACGCGAATGCTCAGGAACCCTTTCATTTCATATCGTTTCCATTGTTCAAGGGAACAACCGCAGCGGTCAGCAGCCTGTTCTTGGGTAAGATTCTTTTTCAGGCGGAGTTCCCTAGTCACTTTCCCTATTTTTCGTTCAAACTCTTCGCGTGTCAATCCGGCTCCCCGTCGTGGACAGGATTAACCCCGTCTTTTTCGGGGCCTTTCTTATATTAGACATCAACTTCTACTCTACTTCCATATAGTCCCCTTGAACTAACTGTGGCGGAAAATCTGTTCGAGGTCGGGTATATCGAAAATTTCACGCGGAACGCGGCGAATTTTCATCACGGCGAAAGCCGCTCGGTCGGGCGGTTTTATGTCGTTAAAAAAAATCTAAATAGTTTTCCTATTAACTCTAATTGAGCTGAATTCGTCGCCAAACTTCCCGGTAAATTCCCTCCTTGCGTTGGCTTTATTCTTAGCTTTTATAAAGTCGCAATACAGATCCCCGTATCGCTTCCCTTCAACCATGAAAAGTATTTTTTTCCTATTAGTATTCACTCGGCACCATCAAGGTCTTATTGACGACCCAAACTTTCCAACGGCCCTGAGGAAAATCGGTGAAGGAAATCTTCTGTTTCACTAAGAATGGTTTTCCGCTGTCCTCCTGCATAATTAAAACAGCTCTGCTTCCCCGAACGAGTAACGTCCAAAATTGAAGTTCTTCTTTCCGGCGATAGCTGACAATTGCGTCAATTAACCAATAACCCCCGACTGAATCCGCTACGGCTTTGACACCTTCGGTGATTAAGAATCCGAAAGAATATCTAAACCAAGTCCCGGCCCCCGCTGATTGGGCGTAAATATCATTCAGATCATTTCTTTTTTTTAATTGCTCGTCGGTTAATTTCTTCATGTTTGATTCCTTTGTTTTGTTTTTGAGAGAACAAAACCCCCTCTTGGCGGCGGCTCTCGCCTTGCCGATGAGCTGACGACGAGAAGGGATGCCGTTGGTCTTATCCCGAAAGAAAGAAACGAGTGGCTTTAGCCATCCCCCGCGACACGGTTTGGCCGGTGACCGGCCTGGCGCGGGGCTTGGTTTTTTTATTAGGGATTACAAGATGGTCAACTTTGGGGAGACGGAGGGGGAACTCACCCTGTGTCGAGGCCACAAGCCGAGACGCGAGGTTTGGGTGTGCCGGTTCCATGAAAGAACCGGTCTAACCCAGACTAGGGAAAAGAGTTTGAGATAAGGGGCACTTCCCTATCTCAATAAAAGAATTTTCGAAGTCGGGCAAAAAAGAAATTTACACGGCAAACTGGCCGGCGAAATTTCTTCAAGGCGATAGCCGCCCGACTGAGCGGCCACCCCATTAAATTAAACGCTATTATTTTTTATAAACCCTTTTGACGATTTTAAAAGTTCCGTCATCTTCTAAGCCCACAGCCTCAAAAGAGGATTTATCATCGTGTTCGGCAACTTCTAAATTTACTCCTTTGGGACATTCCAAAATGGTCAAGACTCCTCCAAATATTTCAATTTTTACTTTTTTCATATTCTTAATTCTCCTTTTTTAGTGTTTTTTTCATGACATCTCCCATTTTCTAAAATTTTTTGTCGCCTTTTTATCTACTTCGGCCCAAGTAAATTCCTCTGTCGATGGTTCTGTTTGAAAATCTTTTTTGTTGGCTTTTTCTTCCGCCTCCTTTAAAGATTTGGCTTTGACAATAACGCTTCCGGTTGTCGTGTAACTGATTACGAAAGCTGGCATTACGCCACCTCCTTTTTTTCTTCGGGGTTTTTAAGAATGAAATTGACGGCTTTTTGAGCTTTGATAATTGCGTTGGGGATGGCCTTGTTGTCGTCTTTTAACTGTTTCAACCAGCCCTTAATGTAAGCGGCGTGATTAGTCTGGTATTTCATGCCGACTTTAGCTGAAAGTATGGCGGCTCCGAATTCTGCGACTAATTCCTCTGCGGCGTATTCGTTAGAACCAAAAGAAGTGGAAAGATTGCGGTTTAAGCGTTTAGAGCTCCCTGACCAGTGGGTCAATTCATGGAACGCGACGGAGTAATAACCCTCTGTTGAGGTAAGGGCGTCTTTTGAAGGAAGGGTGATTTTGTCTGTCTTGGGTGAAAAGCAAGCCTTCTCATTAAAAGCCGGAAGAATAAATTCGGCTTGGGAGTCTCTGAGGATGCTTTCGGCAATCTCATTGTCCAAAATGGGGTTTCTGATGATCTCTTTTTTGAGGTTATCTAAACCATCGATCTGGTCAAGGTTGAAAACGTGGCGAGTGCTGAAAAAGGGAAACGACAATAATTTTTTATCGTTCTCATCGGTTGATTTTGAATCCTTAACCATGCGGGATTTCGCTTCAAAGAAAATAATTTCAGTTCCTTTCTCGCCCTTCTTCACGGTTGCGCCTAATTTCTTGGCCTGTAAAAAGGTCATCCAAAAACCTGTTTTGTAGTTGTGATTCTGGCGTTGATAACCAAGAATAAAAATGTTCATGCCGTTGTAATAATTGAGGCTTGAGGCGTTGGACGGCATGGTGGAAAACCAAGGTTGATCCCACGGCATTACATCGTTTTCCATGTCCGCCAAAATCATGGCCGTGACTTCTTCAACTACACTTTGAATCTTTTCTTGGTTTTTCATCTTTTACTTTCCTTTGTTTAGTTTCGAGAGAACAAATGGCCCCTTCGGGGGAACCTCTCTCGATGAAGGCGAGAGGGTTCGCCCGAAGAGCCAGGGGCCGGTGTTATCCCGTAAGAAAAAAACGAGTGGCTTTAGCCATCCCCCCTGACACGGTTTGGCCGGTGATCGGCCAGTCAGGGGGCTTGGTTTTTTAATTAGGGAATACAAGATGTTCAACTTTGGGGGTTCCGGGGGTCACTACCCACGGGCTAGGGAAAAGAGTTTGAGATAAGGGGATCTTCCCTATCTCAATAAATGACACTTCGAAGTCTGGCCATTGAGGAAGGTTACACCCCCATAATGGGTTGAACCTTCTTTTCTAAAAACACCGAGCCAAAACGTCCATCAAAGTAATAAATCAAAACCGCGACCCGCCTTTCCCCTCACGGGGATGCCCCGCCCGAAAAACACGGGCGTTTCACCATGCCTCGAACGCTGCCGCTTCTCTTTCGCGATTCGTCGCTTAAAAGATTACCTGAACTGAGCTTCAGGGAATCCGCTGACGCTTCTTCCCTTGCGCCAAAGACAAAATCCTTTTTACCGCGCCCCCCTGCACGTTCGTAGAGGGGGGCGCAGTAAAAAGGCGCGGAACCCCAAAATGAAAATAAGGAGGATTCGAATGAATCCAAAAATATTAGTAGAAAAGTTGAACGTCCAAAAAAATGGGCAGCAGGTCGGGACGTTTACCGCGAAGGTGGGTTTTGAGGGAGGTTGCGAAGTGATCCTGCCGGGAATGAGGATCGTCGATGGGAGCAAGGGAACTTTCGTTGACGTGCCATCCCGAAAATTCAAGGACGCGGGGTTCCTTCCCTTCTACTACTTGAACAAACCCTTGAGGGACTTGATCAGCCACGAGGGGTTGGAATCTTATAAGAAGGAGGTCGCCGAAAACCAACCGGAAAGGACCGCGGTAAGTGCGGTGGTGGTAAAACAGGCGGCGGTTCCAAGTCAGGCACCGGCTTCAAAGCCAACGGTTCCGGTGAAAACGTGGCCACGGAAGTTGTGGAAGCCAAGTTATGTAAAGAAGTAAAAGATAACTGGAAAGGCCGGGCTCCGAAAGGAGTCCGGCCTTTTTTTAGGGGGAAGGTTTGGAGGGGCGTTCTACCCTCTCCAACTTTCAATATCTATTTTGTTTAGTGTGCTCCCTTGAAACGGAAACCAATCTCCAAATTACCACCGCAAGCCGTCGCAATGCGGGCCAAGAATGGTAGAGATGCATTTCGTTTGTCAGTCCCGCTCTCAAGCCTTGCGATCACGCTTTGGGTCGTTCCGACTTTCTCGGCAAGCTTCGCCTGGGTCATGTGGGCATGCTGGCGGGCCGCACGAATCGCCACAGCGATTTCACTCTTGGCCCGTTCCTCTTCGTAATAAAACCGCACTTGTGGATTTTTCAGCAACATTTGGATAGTCGCTTCCCCGGATACATAAGGTTTTTTCTTTTTCATGATTTCAACACCTCCTCCATTCGTCTCACTGCAAGCTCCAAATCATTCTTCGGCGTTTTCTTTGTGGTCTTCTTAAACATATGAAGCCATACCATCCGGTCAGATTCCTTCATCACATAGGCAATCCGATACTTCCCGCCTGGGGCTGAATACTTGATCTCCCAAAGCTTCCCGTACAACTGCCGAAACTGAACCTTTGAATACCCAAGACCCTGCGCTTGGATACCTTTGTAAACTTCCACAAACCGCCCTTGGTCTTGAAAGGAAAGCCCCTGGACGAATTCATCAATGACATTTCGACCGGAAGACGTCAGGTAAAAGTCGATTTTCATTCCCATTCTATATAGCCCCTTGGCGATATTCTTCAAGCTCTTTTTTACCGAAAATTAATTCCTGAAATCCAAGTCAATACTGTCAACTCGGGCAATTCGTCCGTCTGATAAAAGAATGTTTAAACGCTCGCCTATATCGTCTAAAAAATTAATAATTCTCGAACCTTTTAATTCTTTACGACTTAGATAAGCTTCCTTTGAAACGCTTCCATCTGAATTAAAAGTAACGGCGGGAATTAAAACGTCCCCTAAATCTTTTCTAATTTGGATTCTCATAAAATTCCCCTTTCTTAAAGAAGTCCCGCTTGGCGGAAAGAATAATGGCCTTCATGGGTCACGATTAAATGGTCGTGGATGGTGATTCCCATTGCCCGTGCGGCTGTAAGAATTTGACGGGTTAATGCTTTGTCACCTTCTGAAGCTTCAAGGCTCCCAGCTGGGTGGTTGTGGCTCAAGATGAGACCTGTGGCGTTTAGCTCAAGACATTTTTTAATAATCTCACGGGGATAAACTGCCGTATGGTCAACGGTTCCCTCTTGCATACAAACGCAATCTAAAAGATGGTTGCGGTGATCAAGATAGATTGCCAAGAAAGCTTCTTTCTCTTTTCCTCCGATGTATTCCTTTATGTAACTGATAACGTGTTCGGGCGATGAAACGACTGGCCCTCTTTTAAAATCATTTCTTGCCTGTGCCCATGTGATGGGTGGGACGGTTGGGGCTGGCCACGTTCTAAAATCGATGCTCATTTGTTCCTGCTTTTTCTTTGTCATTTTTTTCACTCCGCTTATTTTTATTCGAGTGAACGCCCTCCGGGGGCGTCCCATCACAACGAAGTGGCCGGGCGAAGCACGGCTGTGGGACGACACCGAGGGCAGGTGGAGAGCGGCGGTCGATAGACCAGAGCGAAACACGTTATATTTTTGGAGCTGAAAAGTTTGTGCGGAAGGCGAAGCCGTTAGCAAAACCCGGAGACAAGTCTGTCGGCGGTTTGCCCGACGGCCAGGAGGGCTAGACAGGCGCGGACGGAGGGCGGCCCTTCAGGGCCGCTTTTAGGGGAGAAAAATTTCATCTAAGTTGGTCAACTAAGGCTGGTTGTTTTGGGATGACGGAAGGGTTACTTCCCTTCGGGCTAGGGAAAAGAGTTTGAGATAAGGGGCACTTCCCTATCTCAAAAAAGCAAATACACGATAATAAAAAAATTTCACTCCGCCGTGCGGAGGCGAATTTTTGCAAAGGCATAAAAAAAGGCCACGACCTTTTAAAGTCGGGGCCTAGAAAGAAATTTAATTTATCAGTGATGAGCGTGGGACTTTTTTAAACCAACACCCCGGGAAAGTCTTCGTCTCGATTTAACAATAACTCGAGCTTCTTTCGTTCCGGCATTTTCAATCCGCTCCACCGTCAAATACTCCCCCTCTTTTTCCTGACCCGGCAGAGCCGGGGCTTTAACTCCCCGCTCCTTGGCCAACTGTTGGCCACGGGCAAAAAGGCTGTCCTCGGTGGCTGTCATTTTGGCGTACCGTGAATCCGGATTATCAATCAAACGATACCCAAGAACTCCAAGAGCAATATCCTGAACCTTTGACAAAAACTCCTGCCATTTCGGGTCTAAAGAACGGCGGTCCAAAGCTATTGAGCGGTCAACGGCTTTTCGGACGTAGGAAGAAAAATCTTCAATCCCCAACTCGGCCATAGCCTCAGCCCAACCCTTTTTCCTTAAGGTGTCCACCCGGAAAACAACCACGTTGTCTTTGTTCGGCTTTACCAATTTAAAGTTATGGTTTTCCATGTTCTCCCCCTTTGGCTTTTAAATCCTTCGGCTCTTGCCCCGCTAACCAAAGACCCGTGACATTACAAACGGCATAATCTGGATGGTACTCCGCTTGCACCACTACGGTTTTGTGCTGGCTATAAACCCAAAACACATAAGGATTTGTAATATCAACGGCCCTTGGTTCCGTAAAAATTCCCGGAGCTGGCGGGTAGGTATCTAAACGTTTTCTTAAATCCAAATACGTTTTCATTAAATCCGCACCGTTGTGTCGGCCACGAATTGCAATCTTTTCCTCCTTCACAAAGGAGTCATCCACAAACCATTTTTTTACATCTTCCGGCTTCATGCGTTCGTCCCTTTGCTATTGCTTAAGTATCACCGTGATTAGATTGTATTACAATGTATATACAAAGTCAAGAAAGCTCATAAAAACGTAATCTTTGCCATCGGCAAGATAGCAGAGTCTTATAGGGTATTAGTATTCCCCTCTCAAAATCCTTTAAAGCAATTCCTCAATCTGCCCGTTTTTATTTGCCATTGTCGGGCAGGTTTTATAGCTCACTACCCCAACGACACAAACCGGCGTTGGGGCGGGGAGCTTAAAGAAATTTTTAATACTTCATTTCAAATTTA
>OLLS01000180.1_pt1 | contig 15133 bp, 8 predicted proteins | sample 1604631 | NCBI WGS metagenome assembly OLLS01 (sample SAMEA104055725, study PRJEB20765) | soil metagenome | biome: Arctic tundra; feature: Polygonal ground; material: soil | place: USA | collected 2011-09 | depth 0-0.5 m | reverse complement strand
GGCAGCGGGGTGACGCTATACGTGGCGAACACGAGCGCGGCAGAGGTGGTAGCGGTGCCGATTACCGCAGGGCCGACTTATGGTTCGATCACGGTGGTGGCCAGTACCGCTAATGGCGCGTACGCGGTGGCGCGGAACGGGAATGATTTCTACACGGCCGGATCAGTCGGGCCGACAGTGTATAACTTAAATTGGGGTTTGGTGAACAGCTGCGCCAGCGGGAATCCTTTTGGGATCGCGTTCGACAATAACGGGAATGAAGATATATCGGAACAATCTGGGGACACGATCAACATATACGGCGCCTGCGTAATGGCGACTAACACCGCGACGGCTTCCGCTACGAATACCGCGACCAACACGGCCACCTACACGCCGACGGCTACCACGACGAATACCCCGACCAACACGGCCACCTACACGCCAACGGCCACCGCTACGAATACGGCAACGAACACCATTACCAACTCAGCGACTCCTACCGGCGGGACGACTACGATGATCTCCACGCCTACCAACACGCCAACGGCCACCCCTACAAGTACGGCGACGAACACCATTACCAACTCAGCCACTCCCACCGGCGGGACGAGCACGTTGACCTCCACGCTTACTGATACTTCCACCAATACACCAACACAAACCACGACTAATACGGGAGGTACCAACACAACAACGAATACCGCCACGAATTCAGCAACCAATACGGCGACGAATACCTCGACCCCTACAACTACTAATACATCGACCCAAACCGTGACAAACACACCCACGGCAACTTCTACCAATACGCCAACACAAACCGCGACCAATACGGGAGGCACCAACACAACAACGAATACCGCCACGAATTCAGCGACCAATACGGCGACGAATACCTTGACCCCTACTGTCACTAATACGCCGACCCAAACCGTGACAAACACACCCTCCGCCACTTCCACTAATACAGCCATTAATACCGCTACCGCCACACCGACCAATACTTCCACGAATACCTCAACAGCCACTGCCGCAAACACGGCTACGAATACAGCCACCAAGACGCCGACGGCGACAGCCACGAATACCGCGACCGCCACAGCCACTTCTACCCCTACCGCTTCGCCTACCAGCGGGGTAGCCTGCGGAACCAGTTCTGTGAACCTGGAATTGGAAGAATTTACGAGTTGTACGGCGAACCAGGCCAACCAGACTTTTGAAATCATCAATAAAGGGACGGTCGCGGTCAACCTGTCCCAGTTGACGATCAAGTTCTGGCAGGATGACACCAACTATGTCTCGAATCCGGCGGATACGATAGTCGGGGCTATTAATTACGGCGGATGTTTCGGGTCCAATTGCACCGCCGTATCGGGAGTCGCCATATCCTCGGTTAAGTTTTCGCCGGCTTGTGGCCCCGCTACCAATATGCAGGCCAATTGGGAAACGACCATATCCAACAGTGATTCGGCCAGCTTAAGCGCGGGGACGACATGGACCAATATCGAGACAGCGATTCACGTTAATAATTTCCCTAATTTTTCGCCGGGCACAACCGATTGGTACAGCCCTTGTGTCGGCTCGACTTATACGAACAACTTGAATTACGCGCTTTATTACCAGGGGAATCTGGTCACGGCGTCGGGTGGTGTGCCTCCGTCCTGCAGACCTTTAGCGACTTGTACAGTCTCGTCAGACTTTACGGCGACCAAGACCGCGACGAACACAGCCACGCTTACAAAAACGAATACGGCTACTTTGACTCCAACTATGACACCCACTTTTACCTCTACTCATACAAGGACTAATACGCCTACCAACACATCCACTATTACGAAAACAAGTACACCGATCAATACGCCTACCCACACGGAAACCTTGACGCCGACAAAATCTCCTACCAGTACAGCTGCTTTGACCGCCACAAAGACGAGTACTTTCACGCCTACCCGTACGCCAACGAATTCACCCACCCATACTCCGACCATTGGGGGCGGTATAGCTGTACCTAATGTTTTTGTATCTGAACCTTCAGATATCACTATCACCAATACACCAACACCCAACGGTACCGTCACGGCAACCGTTACCAATACACCCAGTGCGGTCAATACGCAGACTCCCACTCCCACATCTTCTGGCTTGTTGTTGTCGGCGGTGGCAGGGCCGAACATCTCGAGAAACGATGAACCCATTAAATTTATAGTTAATTTGGGCGGCAACGCTTCGGTTCAACTAAATTTATTTACCTTGATGGGCGAGCAAGTATTTTCCGAAACCATTAACGGCAACGCCGGTATGAATACCATTACCTGGCTTCTGAGAAACAAAACTCAGGTACCTGTGGCCACCGGGCTTTATATCTTTACGATTCAAGTGAACAACGGGTATGAGACAGTGACCAAGACGGGTAAGGTTTTGGTGTTCCACTAGGGTTTATAAACGAAAAACATAACCAATCGAGATGGAATCATGAAGCGGTTACGGCCTCTTTAGTTTTTTAGACGCATTCCCTAAAATCAGTACTTTTGAAGGGCTGATTGTCAAAATTAACCAGCCGACACAAAATCATCCCCAGCTAACAACTGAATAAAGGCGCTTTTTTTTCACTGATTTTGTTGAGAAAGCCCCTGCTTCGGGTTTAAACTACATAAAGCCAAATAGCACTGATAACGTTTTTAGGGCTGACCATTTGTGGAGGATTTTGATGAAATTTCGTCATGTGGGAATTTTATCTTTGGGTTTTTCGATAATTCTGTTTTCTATTCTCACAGCTTCATTGGCCACTTTTAATACGGGTTGCGGCAATAAGGCTCCGACTTCCGCGCCTACGGCAACCCCGGTACCAATTTTCGCCGTTTTTGTTATTAATAATTTAAATTCGAATGAGGATGGTTACGTAACGCTAACCCGCGTTTCAACTGGGGTTAAATACACAGGCGATGTCATTATTCCTCAAGGCACCACGGCTGGTGTGACGGTCAATATTCCGGCAAGCGAACCCTATAATGTTTTAATCAGTCAAAATGGCACAACATCAGGTTCTTATGGTGTCTGGAACTCAGTTTCTTTAACTTTAGGGGATTTTTATCCGGTGAGTATCAGTTCCGGCAATACGGGCACCTTAAGCGGGGCTACTTGTAACCCATGTGATTTTAGGTAAACGGCTACTTTTTTGCCGCGCTTTCGAGCGATAAATAATTCTTCTAAAAAAGGCTGACCCCAAAAGGGCCAGCCTTTTTTATTGACCGCGAAGCCGGGCGACCTGACGGAAACAAAACCTGCCTTCCGGCATCCATCCAGTCCCTGGTTATAATTCTCGCTGGCCTTGGTTTTATGGATGGCTGGGGCCCATTATTTAATTTACGCGGATTTGATGCGTCCTTAAAACGGGGCGCTCATAATGCCTTGTGACTTCGCAAACGGGAGCTTGTTGAACCGTTCAAATCCATCAGATCCAAAGGTGTCCATGGACAATACACTAGCGCAGAACCCCAATGATCTTTTTTCTATCCAATCCCGGCCCTCCCGGGTTTGGGATCAAGTCCGCCATTTCAATCGAAAACTAGAGCCTACCCTTCGGGCTAAAAAATTTTCCCTGATGGCGCAATCACCCTCCGCCTTTTTCCGCGGAACCAATCATCTGTACTGGGCCGATTGGGGGAAAAGCGACTTGCTGAAGGTTTTCGGGGGCGGGAAGGACACCCGTCTTTGGATCAACGCGGACCTTTATAACGGTCATTTCGGAAGTTTTACCGACGCCACGGGCCGTCTGGTGTATGACTTGAACGACTTTCACGAGTCGGTCGTGGCCGATTACCAGCACGACCTTTGGCGTTTGGGCGTCAGTCTGGTGATGACAGGCCGTGAAAATCTTCATCCACCCGCGGTCACCCGCAAAATGGTGATAGCCTGCGCCCTGGGTTATTGGCGGGAATTGAAAAGGTGCCGCTGGTATCCCAATGTCCGGCACGCCCCCTGGGATGAGGAACAGGCTTCCGGCAGTCTGCGTCATTTTCTTACCCATGCGCGCAAGCATTTGGGCATTCGGGCCATGCTGGAAAGCTGGACGAAACCCGGCAAGGATGGGTTCCGCCTTAAAATCCAGGGAAACCCCGATTTACAAGTTCTTTCCCGGGAAACCGCCAAGAAACTGGAAAAATCCCTGGACCACTACGCGGCCGATCTGCGGCCCTGGCCCGGGGTGAAACCGAGGCTTTTTAAAATCATGGACATGGCCCGCCTCCTGAACAATGGCGCCGGATTGGAAGGGCTGAAACGCTATTACGCGTTAGTTAGGGTCCACGAAACGGCTGAGGATGCCTGCCGTATTCTGGAACTGCAACAACAGGGGGAGCCGAGCGCCTGGAAATACCTTCCCCTGAAAGCCCGCAAGAAAACCACTGATCTTTGCGGGGGGAGCCAGTCCTTAAGGGTGGATCTGGCCTGCCGGGCGCTGGGCCGTTATCCCGATCCCTGGCTGGGCCGGCTGGAATTCCAGGGTGATGAATTTCTGGTTCAGGAAAGGTCGCCCTACGCGGGTGTTTTGCCCAGCGCGATGATGGATGAGGGAGCGGCTTATCAACTGGGGGCTATTCTGGCCCGCGCCCATTGCCGCGCCAAGAAATCTTTCGCCCGAAAAGCCTTTAATATCATCCGGGAAGATCGAAAAGCTTTCCGCAAACAAGTGTCGGCCCTTTCCCACGCCTACGCCGATCAGGTGGAATTGGATTACAAAGGCTTTTTGAAAATGGAAAAAAAGAAATAAGAAACCTTTGGATTCGTCCGGTTATAGCTGCGAAGTCTGGTATTTCTGGTTCGGGCGTCCAGGTTCTGCTGGACCCCTATAGATTGAGGGGTCTGTTTTAGCGCCGGGAAGCGTGATTTATGGTTATTTAAATATTTTTCACTCTTTTCGGCAAACCTTTCCCGCGTTTTTTAACCACCATCCCTTAAAATACTTTCCTTTGGAGTTGATAAACGATTAACGGGATATTTTTCTGAAAAATGACACAGCCATGAACCTTTCGCCCCCCCCCAACACCTATTTCCCTTTCGAGGGCGGGTTCCTTAAACCATTTTTTTTAACCGCGCTGGTTTTCTTTTTCGCGGCGAATGGCCGGCCCCAAACCTGGTCCCCGGGGACGAATGATTGGAACACGGCCGGCAATTGGTCTTCACCCTCGGCGGTCCCCAACGCGCAAAGCGCTGTCGCCACTTTTGGAACCTCAGGCACCACTTCCGTCACACTCAGTTCGGGCGTCAGCGTGAGCGCCATTCAATTCAACAGCGGAGCGTCGGCCTTTGTCATTAATACAGAATCAAGTGAATTGGCTTTTTTCGGATCGGGCATCGTCAACAATTCCTCAGCGCTCCAAAACCTTGTCATCGCTACCGGCGGCGAGTCGGACTTTTACAACACTTCAACCTCGGGTAACGCCAATTTAACCAACAACAACATTCTTAATTTCAATAACAACGCCATCGGGGGAAACGGCGTGATTTCGAATGAAGGCGGCGCGACGGCTAACTTTTTAAACAACGCCACAGCCGGAAGCGCGGCGATTTTTAATAATTTCAGCAGCGGCACGATTAACTTTGGCAATAACTCAACCGCCGGAAGTTCCACCATCACTAACGTGGGTTTGGTTGTTTTTAACCAAAACGCCACCGCGGGAAACGCCGCGGTCACCAACAGTTTGGATTTCTTTTTTGAAGGAAGCTCGACGGCGGGGAATTCGAATATCGTCAACAACGGTTCTTTAAATTTCAACAATAATTCATCCGCCGAAGCCGCCACCATTTCCAATAGCGCCACTGGAAATTTTAGCTTTTTTAACGACTCAACGGCAGGTAATTCCAATATCACCAACAACGGCACTTTATCATTCAGCGGCCAGGGCGACGGGGTAAACTTTTCCACCGCTGGCGGCGCGACGATCACCAACAATAACACGATGCTTTTTAATGATTATTCCACGGCGGGAAACTCGACACTTACCAACGCGATCGGCGGCGGCATCACTTTTAATAATGAATCCACGGCCGGTAATTCGAATGTCACCAACAATGGCAATATGGATTTCTCGGGCCAGGGGAATGGGGTGAGTTTTTCCACCGCCGGCAGCGCCACGATCACGAATAACAATTCATTGTCCTTCAGCGATTATTCCACCGCCGGGAACGCCCAAATGACGAATACCAACCTGAGTTTCATCAATTTCTTAAGCAATTCCACCGCCGGCAGCGCCGCGATCCTAAATAATGTTGGGGGAAATATTAGATTTTTTGAAAACTCATCGGCGGAAAACGCGGCCATTACCAACGCCAACGGCGGGGCTTTGGATTTTGAAGATGACGCGACGGCCGGAAATTCAAATATCACGAACAACGGTAATTTGGGTTTTACGGGAGCCACCAGCGGAGTTAGTTTTTCCACCGCCGGCAGCGCCGCCATTACGAACAATAATGTGCTGATCTTCAACTACTATGCGACTGCGGGAAACTCGACCATTACGAATGCCGCCGCCGGTGTTTTTGATTTCAACGGCAATTCCGCGGCGGGAAGTTCAAAGATCACCAACAACGGCAGTTTGTCTTTCAATGGCCTGGGCGACGGGGTTAACTTTTCCACGGCGGCGAATAGCGCGGTCACCAACAACGGCACGATTAATTTTAACGACTATTGCACGGCCGCGAATTCTACTGTCGCCAATGGAAGCGCCGGGACACTGAATTTTTACAATAACTCGACCGCCGGCAATGCCGTTGTCGTTAACAATAACGTCATCAATTTACAGGGAAGCTCAACAGCCGGAAACGCGACCCTTACCACAAATCGTGGTTATGTCCTTTTTCAAAATACCGCTTCAGGCGGCTCGGCCCGTTTTATTTTTAATGGCACCGGATTTTTGGATATCAGTTCTGAAACAGCTGGAACGCCTGTGACGATTGGCTCCATTGAGGGCGCTGGTTCCGTCAGTCTGGGCGGCAACAATCTGGCGACAGGCTCAAATAATCTCAGCACTTTTTATTCGGGGATTGTTGCGGACGGTGGTGTTGTTAGTGGCGCAGGCGGTTCCCTCACCAAAATTGGCACGGGAACTTTCACCTTGTCCGGTACCAACAGCTACACCGGCGGCACCGACATTGATGGCGGTACTTTGGTGGCGGCCAACAGCAACGCTTTGGGCACAGGCTCGGTCCTGGTGAACGGCGGCACATTAAGTTTAAGCGGTCCCCGGACATTGAACATCGGCGGCAATTACACCCAAACTTCCGCTGGAACTTTGCAGCTGGGTTTGGGAGGCGCGGTGGCATGGGACAGATTGGCCGTCACGGGGTCGACAGTTTTAGGAGGAACCTTAAAACTATTTTCGTACGGTGGTTTTTACTTTCACGGCGACGAATCTTTTACCCTCATTACGTCTGACAGTGTGACTGGGACTTTTAGCACCGTATTTAATTCGACAGCCGCGGACTCCGTTTCGCTGGTTTACAACTCCAACGATGTCATTTTGGACACGAGCGCGCCCAGCTTTGAATCTTTGGGTTTGACGGTGAATCAAAAGGCGGTAGGCCTGGCACTGGATCATCTTGCGTTCAATTCATTGGATCCGACTTTAATCCTGGAACTCAGCGCCCTCACGAATTCGGCCCTGCCATCAATCTATGACGAACTTTCGCCGTCCAACCTGACTCCCATTTACAAAATGCGCTTCATGGACTCGCAGGCCCAGGGCCAGTTGGTCTGGCAGAGACTTTCCGCCATCTGGGGAAATCAAAATTCCCATTCGGCCAATATGGCCTGGGATGGCCAGAACCCAATGTTTGCCGGCAATATGCCCGCCGATCAGGAAGTGCAGATAGCCAAAAATCTTCAACCCGATCACTGGGGCGGTTTTTTAAGCGGGATGAATAATTTCGGTGCCGTCACTCCGGACGGCAACGGGGCGGGATACCAATTTTCCAGTGTGGGTGCCACCGCAGGGGCGGATTACCGTCTGGCCAAAGACCTGGCCGGAGGATTGTTGATCGGCTATGACCAGTCCGGCTCCAGTCAATCCACCGGTACGGTGAATGCGACTGGAACCCAGGTGGGTTTATACGCGGGCTGGAAGAGCGACGACTTTCAAATAGACGCTTTCGTCGACGGGGGCATCGACAGCTACAGCACCCAGCGGACGGCTTTTGGCGGAACGGCCGCGGGAAGCCCTTCAGGTCTGGAATTTTCAGGCCAATTGAATCTGGGCTACGACCTTTGGGTCAGCGATTACGATTTAAATCTTTTCCTGTCGGGCCAGTTGACGCAGGTCAATGTGAACGGCTTTACCGAAACCGGTTCTCTGGCACCTTTAACCTTTTCAAATCAGAGCGAGGCTTATCTGGACAGTGATCTGGGTTTCCAGCTGAACCACGGCTGGCAAATGGGAACATTGAAACTCTCGCCCAGCCTGACCGCGGTCTGGGAACATGTTTATCAGGGCAACTTGGACAGCCTGACCGCCAATTTTGGAACGGGCGATAATTTTACGGTTTTGGGTTCCGATACCGGCACGGACGCGGCGGTGTTGGGCGGGGGGGTCAACGCCGAGTTTGCCGGAGGCTTCAGTGTTTACCTGGATTACCAGGGCAAACTGGGCATGACGAATTTTTCCGAGCAGAGTCTCTCCGGCGGAATTAACGTGGCTTTTGGCGGTTCGTCCTCAAAAGAAATCCACGCGACGGTGAAACCGGCCGCCACGCCCGCGGCCACACCCCTGGTCACCGTGTCACCAGTACCGACTCCCAAAATCACTCCCATTCCCACGCCGGTTGTGACACCGGTGGTCAGTCCGGTCGAAACACCCTTTTCGTTGGGTCCCCTTGTGCCGACCCAGGGAGTAATTATTATTCTCACTCCCACCGCCACGCCAGTGCCGCCCGGATCCATGATCAGCCCTCTTAAATCACAGGGGATGTAAAGTTTCATTCGTTTCTAAAATGATTGCGTGTCAGCGGCGTGACCCCGACTTTGACCGCCACGGCTCTCGATACATTCTTGTCACCCAAAATATTTTCAAAATGATAGGGTTGTGTCTGAATCGTTTTTAGGAATTTTTTAATTGTCGAAAATGTTATCAGTAGCAAATCATTTTTCTGGAAGCGATACTTTAAAATAATAATTGTGGGGTGAATCGATTTTCAAGTCCCATGTGAAATTAAACTCATTTGGAGTTCGAAATGAATTTAAAACCTACGAGTCAGTTTGAAGAGATGGAAGTCAAAACTTCCTGGCCGAAACAAAATCAATCTTTCGACAGCTATCCCGACGCGGGTGAAAAGCCTCATCCGTTTTGCAATGCGCCACTTGGTCCGAAGTCTAACGAGTTGGAAACCACATCTTCAGAGTTCATCACTTGGCTTGAATAATTTTTTTAGGCCGAACCCCTTTCGAAACACACGTAATCATTTTCTTAGTTAATCATCTAAGAGTGTTTCAAAGACCGTTGGGCATATTGAAATCGCTTTACCGCGAAAAGAACCCCCGTTTCAGCAATTGAAATGTAAATAATGAAAATGGGGACCTCCCCGTGCCCTTTATATTTGCTTTTGAAGGCATGGGGGATAATCCGCTGTTCGGATTTTTTCAACAACCTGTTAAGGTGGGTTCATGTATACCTGCCCCGAGTGCAACCAAGGCTTGATCCAGAAAAAAACCGAATACGGCGTCTTCTGGGTCTGTGAGGCCTGCGGCCGGTGTCTTATCAGCATTCCCTTTCTGCGCCGCACACTGGAGCCGGTTTTCTTTACCCGTTTTTGGCAGGAGGTGCACCGCAGCGGCGAGGGGCAGGGGACGGCCTGCCCTTCCTGTTCCAAGCCCCTGAACCCAATATCACTGGGGACCCCGGACCCCTTGGCGTTTGTCTGCAAGGTTTGCAATTTCGCCTGGCTCACCACCGAACAAAGATCATCCCTGCCCATCCAGATCCAACTCCAGGGGCCCGCCCCTTCCGCCAACAAGGCCCTGTCCCCGGAAGCGGCCCAGGTAGCGGCCATGATGCGGGTTCAGATGCTCTCCGAAAGGGCCCGCAACGAGAGCAAGTTCGACGGCAGCCGCTTTCCCCTGTGGCAGAAGGTCTTGTGCGCCGTCGGGATGCCGCTGGAAGGCGACACGCTTGAGACGCAGCAACCACCGCTGTGCACCCTCCTGCTGTCGCTGGCCACCCTTGCGGTCAGCGCCGGGTTTCTCATGACGGACCCGAAGGCGGCGGGCCTGGGTTTTATCCCGGCCGAACCCGGCCGCTACGCCGGGCTGACCTTCTTCTCCAATTTCCTGTTCCACTCCGGCTGGTTCCAATTGTTCAGCGACATTTATTTTCTTTTTCTGTTCGGCCGGGGGGTGGAGGGAAAAATCCGGTGGCTGGGCCTTTTGGCCCTCGTCCTTTTTTCCACTCTGGGTGGGAACCTCGCGGCGCTGGTTCTGGCCCCGAATTCGATAACCCCCATCCTGGGATCCGGCGGCGGTATCGCGGGCATCCTGATCTTTTACGGCTTTGTCTATCCCCATCAGCGCCTGGTTTTCTATTTTTTCCGGAGGTTTGTTCCGGTGCCCGTCTGGGCGGTACTGGGCGTCTGGGTTTTTTTTCAACTGGTGGCGGCTTTCATGCAGACTTCGACCGCGGGCGAGATTTCCTACGTCTGCAACTTTGGGGGGCTCTTCGCGGGCCTTTTGGGCTGGATTTTTTGGCGGTGGAGCACAGGTAGTGAAAACAAGAAAAATGAAGGGGAAGCATAAAAGCGCGGTGAAATGTGTAAAATAACGGGCTGAATTACCGGGGATTAACTTTTTTTCACCGGCGCGGCGGGCCATAAAACGATTCAACCGACAGCCTTGCGGATTTCGAGGGGCAGACTATTTCAAACCTAATTTCAAAATTATTTCAACCGCCTGTTTATCCAGACGACCTGGAAAAAAGCCGGGTCGCCGGTATTCTCCACGCCCTCATCCTCGCCATCGGGGCCGCCGGCCTCATCTTTCTTTTCATCGGCGTGCCTTTCCTGTTTACCCACAGACCCATCACGTTCCCTCTGGCCCTTTGTTTTTTCGCCATCAGCCCCGTCGCTTGGGCCTTCCTTCGGCAAGGCCGGTTTCAGGCGGCTTCCCTGGTCATCATCCTGAGTCTGCATGTGCTGGTGATTCTGGTCACCTACCTGGGCGGCGGCATCGAATCGAAAGGCACCCTTCTTTTCGCGCTTCTGGTCGTCCCGCCCTTCCTGATCATGAGCTTTCGGGGGGCCCTGATCTCGACCCTGGCGGCATCCATCGAGGTCGCCGTCTTCGCTTATTGGGGCTGGGCGGGTCTTTCGCCGCCCAAGTTGCTGCCGGGGACGCCTCTGTCCACAGGGTTCTTGGCCGACGTCATCCTCTGGATCCTTTTTTTTACCGCCTACTTATCCAGGCAAGGATGGAAAAAATCCCGCAACCAGGCCCGGCAAGAGCTGGCGAAGCGCATCCAAAGCGAGGCGGAAAATAAAAAACTGGAGGAACAGCTTTTCCAGAGCCGCAAGATGGAATCGCTGGGACGCATGGCCGGCACCATCTCGCATGATTCCATCAATCTGCTGACGATCATCTCCCTGCATCTTCAGATGATTCAGCGCAAGAGGCCTGACGACGAGGAACTGGCCGAGGCGATGCAGAAAGCCAAAGAATCCGTGGAGAGCGCCGTGAATATCGCCCGCAGTCTGGTGAGTTTCTACAAGACCAGCGAACTGCGCCGGGTGAAGGTGGAGCTTGACGGGATGATCGGGCAGAATCTGGGGGTTCTGAAAGATCTCCTGGGGGACCAGGCGCTGCTGGAGACAGACCTGTCGGCGCCCAGGGTGATGGTTTCGGTGGACCCGGCGGGCCTGCAGCAAGTTCTGCAAAACCTGGTGGTCAACGCCAGGGAGGCCATGGGCGAGAAGGGCCAGGCGGCCCTTCAAACGTTGGTCAAGACCGTTCAAGCGGGGGATTCAACCGAGGCTCCCGGACCCTATTTTTTAATCCGGTTCCGCGACAACGGGTGCGGCATGAACTGGGAGACCAAAGACCGGATGTTCGAGCCTTTTTTCTCCACCAAGGCCCACGGCACTGGGCTGGGACTGGCCACGGTGTTCGGCGTGGTGCGCCAGCACAAGGGATTCATCGAGGTGGATTCGGCGCCGGGGAAGGGCACGGAGTTTCGCATATACCTGCCTGTCGAGTAACAGGGGCAGGGGAATAGGGATACCGCTTCAAGGGTAAGATAAAGGCGGCCCCCGTAATAAACCTCATCCCCTTGTTTTGTTGCGCTCTATAATTGTTCCGGGACTTGGTTATCTTATTTTTCCAGGAAGAGGTAAGGTTATGAAATCAACCTGTGTATTTCCTGTCCTGTTCAAAACGGTTTTGACCCTGGGAGTTGTTTTTTTAATCAGCGGATGCGCGTCAAAACCGGTGCCCCCCCTCTTCAGCCTTTACGGCTACCAGCGCCTGGCGGTCATTCCCTTTGACAATAATACGCAGGACCCGGCCCTGGCCGGCGCCTTGCAGGATGAGCTGGTCAGTGAGATCGTGAATGTCGGCGCCCTTCCGGTTATCGACGCGGGGCAGGTGGCGGTCTTCCTCAAGTCCATCCAGGCCAACGCTTCCGACGTGCCGACCGACGCGGGGTTGCGGCAAAATATCGCCCAACATTTCAAATGCGACCTCTTGCTGGTAGGGTCCGCCGAAGGCTACAACGAGTTTCTCAAGGATGAAGCGCCCATCAGGGCGGAAAACGGCCAATGGGGCTTTTTAACGGACCGCAAAGTGGTCGTCACCAATAACGCCAGGTTGATGGACCCGGCCAGCGGCGGCATTCTTTGGTCCCGAAACAAAAACTGGGGTTCCAGTTGGCACAACACCTGGAACCCGCTTCCCGTTCCGGATACCGTGGTTCTTCCGGGTCTATTGGGAACATTTGTTGATTTGGTTAATTTGGTGAAATACCGGCTGGACAACAAGGTGGACGTGGAGCCTCCCATGGTGGACGAAAACTATACCGGCGCCCTGATCTATACCCAAAGCCGGGCTTTTGCCGGGCTTCGTCGGAAGGCCGTTGTGGCCGCGGTGAATTCCCTGGTGGTTGACTTCCAGGGCCGTTACGGCTGGTCGCCGGCGTTAAAGGCGAACAACGGTCAATAAGGCGGGAAGTTCGAAATCCTGATTACCCATATCCTCGAGCCCAATCCTGAAGAACGGCGGTTTTAGGCTGTCCACGGCGGGGACCCGTCGTGGACAAAAAAAGTACCGATTGGACTGTCTAATATGGGTTGCCAACAGAAATAAGGAGATTCGGTGACCGAGAAAAAACGAGGTGGATGGATGACGGCGGTGTTGATATTCGCGATGATTGTCTTTTTTTTAGGTGGAGCAATTTTAATTATTGGTAATTTTGCGGCAAGTGATGAAATTCATAAATTGTTTCCAAACAGACCTGGGTGGGTAAACTTGTTCCAAGGTCTTTTATGTTTTGCAAACCTAGCCGCCGCCGTCGGTGTTTGGAAATTCAAAAAATGGGGAGTGATCGCGTTTGGGGTATCAACTGCCGCTGGGTTAATTTGCAATGTTTTTTTCTACGGAATAGAAATTCGCTCTATCTTCGTTTTATTAGCTGCGTTTATTGGTTTTGGCATGATTGTCTCGTCTTCTTTTTGGAAACGAATGGATTAGGGTTTGCAAATTGAAAGACTCTTGTCCACGATGGGGACCCGTCGTGGACAATCTTTAGACCTGTCTAGAACGAGGAGATTTATAAAAGTGAAAAAATTAATTACTGCTTTGATGATTCTTTTGTGCGTCCCTGCTTTCGCTGATTCTTCTCTAACCGCGCCCACCACTAACAATTCCAAATTGAAAAAAGCCATAAAAATGTTTTCACCCGATGCTAGCTTACTTATAAGCTCGGACCTTGACACATCTTCATGTGGTAATAAGAAAAATCCTGGAATGATTGAGGGCGATTTCAGTGGGGATGGGCAAAAGGATTACGCTGTTCTTTTAAAAATCAGAAAAGTAGAAGATACAGTCTATAAGAGCGATGGTAATAGTTATCCTTGGAAAAAATTAAAGGTATGGCTAGTGGACTGCGACCTTCAGGTTGGACAGTTTAGCTAAAAGTTAGAGAATAGGAAACCGGCTCCGGGGTAGCCCCCCGAAAGGAGCAGTTCCTATGGGTAAGCAAAGAAGGAAGTTCAGCGCAGATTTCAAAAGACAGATCGTTCAAGAAGTGGAAAGCGGGTTGTCTCTCAATGCCGCCGCTCGTCGTCATCAAATCTCGCCGTCACTCATCATCAAATGGCGTCAACATTCGCGGCAAGGCACCCTTGTGGATAAGCCGAGCGCCAATGAAAAAGCCTTGGAAAAAGAGTTGGAACGCTACAAGGCCAAAGTGGCCGAATTATTGATGGAAAATGACCTTTTAAAAAAAGTCCATCAGTGGAGTCGGCGGCAGAAAAAGCTCGATACATCAATCGTCACCGCAAAGAACTTGGAGGAATTTCAAAAGGATGCAGAGGCATGAAGATGGCTCGGAGCACTTATTACCACCAATTGAAAAAGACTTCCGGTTTTCAGGAAGAAAAAGACCTGGCTTTGAGGGAAAAAATCGAGCAGGTACATTTGGATTTTCCCTGCTACGGATATCGGAAACTTCATATCCACTTTGAAAGGGCTGGGAAAATCATCAACGAGAAGCGGATACGTCGGGTGGTGCGGAAATATGGTCTTTTTCCTGTGTTATGGCGGAAAAAGTTCAAGGTTCAGACTACTCAGTCTGACCACAACTTACCAGTGTTCCCAAACCATTTGAAAGGCGTGACGGAAACAGCCGTTAATCAGGTTTGGGTGGCGGACATTACGTACATCCGAATTTCGTCTTGCTTCGTGTACTTGGCGGCCATCTTGGATCGGTTCTCCAGAAAAGTGATCGGGTGGGCTGTTTCCAAAAGGTTGGACAGGGAACTTTCTCTTGAGGCTTTGAGGATGGCTCTGAAGCAAAGAACCCCTTCAGTTGGGTGTATCCATCACTCGGACAGGGGAGTTCAGTATGCCTGCTGGGATTATGTGAATCTTTTACAGGAGAAAGGCTTCAAGATCAGCATGTCG
>OLLS01000168.1_pt1 | contig 15854 bp, 19 predicted proteins | sample 1604631 | NCBI WGS metagenome assembly OLLS01 (sample SAMEA104055725, study PRJEB20765) | soil metagenome | biome: Arctic tundra; feature: Polygonal ground; material: soil | place: USA | collected 2011-09 | depth 0-0.5 m | reverse complement strand
AGGAACTGCTCCTTTCGGGGGGCTACCCCGGAGCCGGTTTCCTATTCTCTAACTTTTAGCTAAACTGTCCAACCTGAAGGTCGCAGTCCAATCATTGTTTCATACTCTTGTGGGAGTTTATCGTCAACATGAGCTCCACCATCTTGATCAGCCGCAATTCTCACTAATCTTTTACGAACCATAGTTTCACCAGGTTTGTAAGCATAAATTACTTCCTTTTCCCACCAATCCTCTACTGACATTAACCTTCTTGTTAATGTCTTAGAAAGCATCGGAACATATTCTGCTTTTCCTTCACTTCCCACACCAATTTTCATGCTGGCCAATCCTGAAAACCCCAATAAATTTTTGGTGTTATAAGGAGACGAAGTAGACAGCATCAAATCAACAGGAAGCTTTAAAATAATTGGTTTTGTTTGGGGATTATTGCTTTTATGAAAAATAGTCCTCAAATGCGTGGCGATCCGGACCGCTTCATAGAAATTACCAGCATCATATTCCCTACACGAAGTTTTAATAAAATCTAATTGTTTCTTCAACTCAGCATAATAGTCACGGGGCATAGCAATGCGCCTTTCTTTCCATACTTTTGTGAATAGAGAGCCAGGCCCTATTGCGTTTACTTTTTATTTTTACAATCAAGAAATATGAAAAGGGGCTAGGCCCCATTGTTTACACAGAAATTGCCAATCCGTTTTTTAGTAATGCCAATTATTTTTTCATGTCAATGCTAAGAGAATAAGCCGGAGAAAATTTAGCCAATTCTTTTTTGTTTGAGTAAAGCGTCAAATGAAACTCAAATTTACCAAGTCCCGTAACAGGAAAATTAGCGTTCTGTATTATTAAACTAACTAATTTTGATGGGTCAGTGTACGTTAAGGGTCCTCGATTTCGAGCCACTTCTTCAGAGTTGAAATTTATTCGAAGTTCCATTTCGTCAGCACTCTGACCCTCAAATAAAAACCTAATATAAAAACACAACTTTGGCAAAAGCCCTGGAAACAATGATCCTTCAGGATTTTCACTAAATTCAATTCCATCTTGGTAAACCCCAACGAAAGTCATTTTCCCTAAATTTTCTTGCCTAATGTCATCGCAAACTATGAAATCAATTAGCTTCATGAGCTCCCCCCCATGCAAAATTAATCCGATTGCCAACTCCAATGTACTCGCCAATTATAATCGGATCTTTTTTTTCGACTTTTGACGGTATGTCCATAACTGTTCCATTTAAAATATACCTGGATCGAGAAGCATCTATTTCTCGATACTTATTGATCGCCAATGATGATTGAAAAATCACTTCTTTGTCGGTCTCCAAGGATCTATATTTTTCGTCGGCTATTTTTAAAAGCCAAGGACAGGCACGCATTAATCTCAGAAGTGCTAATCCAGATGCAGAACACCCTTCGTTTTTCCAACGTATCAAGGTTCTTGGTGGGAGTCCCAAAGTTCTTTCAATGTATGCCATTTGAAAACCAAGACCCAAAATGTAACTCAACATATTATTAATCGAAGCAACAACTTCTTTTTGATAGGCAGGATTTTTTGCTATTTCCACTTCAGGCGAAACCGAATAACTATCCCCGCAATTGGAGCACTCAATAACTTTATTAGAAATTTCTAAATTTTTACCGAAAGGAATTTCAAAAATACGGCTTTGGGTACTTAACTTTGTGTCTTTCGACCCGCAAAGCTTACAAATTTGACTTTCAGGATTATTACTCATTTTCAGTTCCTCCTTTTGGAAGTTGACTACGCAAATACCACAATCCACCTAAACCAAAATTTCTAGGATCAGGATCCGTGTTTCTCTTTAAAGATTTAATTACCCAATCACTATTTGGTGTTAAATAAAAAGCAAAATAGCCATATTTATCACCAGTATAAAAACTGTAAGCGTCTACCGAAACTTCAACTCCAAAGCTGTTTTTTTCAAGTGGTCTTGTATTTATGTGATTTAGTCCTTCAAGACCACCAGTAGCTATAAAATCTAAAATTTCTGTTTTATCCTTGAGATCAAAATCTTCGTTAGCACTATTTAAAACCCTTGATGGTATGGTTATTAATTCTTGTGTTTTCCCACAAATTGCAAAAAGGATTTCTAGGTCGTACTCTGGTGGCATGTGGGACAAATTCTCCGTTCACATCAACAATGTACCAAAAAGATACAAAATATACAAATTTATGTACTTAATTGCAACATTTTAATATCAGCTATCAAAGAAGTCAAGGTTTACATTCAAGACTTTCGGCTTTTCCGTAATCACACCCTAAACACGCCCAATTCAACCCTCGTTTCCCTCAAATCCCCGGCACCGCATCCTTCCCCTCCAGAATCTGGATGGACGAACCCTCAAAGGCCTTCCCCACCGGCTCGGCCTCGCCCCCCAAATGGCGCTTCAAAAAGGCCTCGGTGACGGCCATAAAAGCCAGGTTGTTTTCGGGCCGGGCGAAGCCGTGGCCCTCGTCCGGGTAAAGCGCGTAGGTGACGGGAATGCCTTTGTCTTTCATGGCCTTCACAATCTGGTCCGACTCGGTCTGTTTGACCCGCGGGTCGTTGGCGCCCTGGGCGATCAACAAGGGTTTCTTGATCTTCTCCACAAAGTTCAAGGGCGAGCGTTCCTCCAGTAACTGCTTGCCCTCGGGCGTGCGGGGGTCGCCCATGCGGGAGTAAAACAACTGGAGCCCGGAAGTCCAATAGGGCGGGATGGAGGACAAGAGGGTGTTCAAGTTGCTGGGGCCCACGATATCCACCCCGCAGGCAAAAAAGTCCGGCGTGAAGGTAAGGCCCGCCAGGGCGGCATAGCCGCCGTAGGAACCGCCCATGATGGCGACTTTGGCCGGGTCCGCGATCTTTTCCTTAACCGCCCAGTCCACCGCGTCCAACAGATCGTCATGCATCTTGCGGCCCCACTCAAAATTGCCCGCGTTCACGAATTTTTTCCCGAAGCCGGTCGACCCACGGAAATTGACGGACAAAACCGCGTAGCCCCGGTCGGTCAACAGCTGGTGATAAGGATTGAAACCCCAACCATCCCGGGCCCAGGGCCCGCCATGAACCAAAAGCACCATCGGCAAAGGTTTTTCGGGTTTTTCGCCTTTCACTTCTTTGGGTAACGAAAGATAACTGACCATCTTGAGCCCGTCGCGTGACGTCAGCACCACCGGCCTCATCGAGGCCAGGGCTTTCCCCACCAGGGCTTTGCGGCTCACCATGAGAAACTGTAATTTTTGGGTTTTTCGGTCATAAAGATAAAAAGAACTGGGGCCGTCGTCCTGAAATTCCCTCACGACCCATTTTTGATCATCCTTCGTGCGGCTGGAAATTTCGAAGTCGCCGTGAAGTTCTTGGCGCAGAAAATCAAAATCGCCTTGAAGCTTGGGCTCCAAAACTTTCCAGCTTTTGCGCTCATAAGTAAAAGTCACCGCTTCCAATTCTCCGGTCAGGGAGTTGGTTAAAATCCCTCCCACGTCGGTGAGATCATCGGCGATTATGAATTCCCGGACGCCTTTTTTCAGGTCGTAGCGGTAAAGTGCCCCGGTGTCGCGGCCCGCGCTGTCGGTAAAAAAAAGGGTTGAGCCTGATTGGTTAAAACCCTTGGGCCCGGTGGCCATGACATCTTCCTCTTTCACATCCAGAAACTTTTTGGTTTCGCCTTCGGGGGTGATTTCGAAATAAGTGATGCTCCCGTCGGGATTGTATTGGGCCGTCATGCGTAGTTTCAGTTCAAGGTCTGTCACGAAGCCCAGGTAACCCTTTTCGTTGCGGAAAACCTCGGTCAGTTGGCCGGTGGCGAGATCCAAAAGATGGGCGTCGTGGAAACGCTCATCGCGGTTGTTTAAACCGACCAGCATCTTGCCGGGCTCATCCCAGGACACCCCCAGGATTTCGACTTTGGTTTTAGGGAAAGGCGTCAGATCCCGAACTTCCCCGCCTTCGACTGGAAGTATATATAGATGCCAGTTCTCGTCGCCGTCTTTGTCCTGAACGTAGAGCAAATTTTGGCTGTCGAGGGTCCAGTCATGCATGCGGATGCCCCGCTTTTTATCCCGGGTGATGACCTTGGCTTCTTCCCGATTCCCTGCCGGGGCCAGCCAGACGTTCAGGACGCCCTCGAAGGGGGCGATATAGCTGATCCACTTACCGTCGGGGCTGATGTGGATTTGGGACACGTCGGGGTTTCCGAACAACAGCTGACGGGGAATGAGGTTGGGCATAAAGCTCCTTTGGGGTTTGCGGTGTAACAGCTATACCAATTTCTATATCTAAAATTGGCACACTCAAATCATGCCCCTCAACTTGTGTTTTCGGGGCAGAGGCAAATTATGGCCGGAAGCTGGCCTGAATTAAAGGGATGTAGGACTTAAAAGAACCACATTACCGGCCCAAGAATGGTTCAAAACCGGCTTGACAGGATATTTGGCTGGGCGTTAATTTATTCTGGATTTGGGGGTTGGTAGGCTGGAATTCCTATTGGCATTTTCCGAAAACCTATTGGCATTTTGGATTTTTCCTATTGGCAAAAACCAATTTTTCTATTGGTATTTTCTATTTAGGGGAAGAAATGACCATAATTCCTATTGGTATAAAGCGAACTCCCTATTGGCATTTTTGGACTTCCTATTGGTATTTTCTGGTTTACCTATTGGCTTTCTAAGTCTAATGGCCATAACTCTTAATTTTAGAGGTCTTATATGGGCAATTTAATACCTGAATCTCTAGTTTGGCTCGACCAAATCGAAAATCTGAAAGGTAAAACCCGTAAAGAATGGCGGCCCGAACTTAAAAAAGTCCACGATCTCAGCTCTAGCCAGATAACTAATCTACTGTCCGTCAAAGTCTGTTTCGACCAAACCGCCTTCGACAAAGTAAGACAAGCCGAAAAGGCTAATCCGTCATTTACATTGTCCCTCAATAGCGCCATGGCCCTGGCTGGCCTCAAAGGCAAGGTTTCCGACCTCGCCAGCGCGATTCACGCGGCTCTGGACGTGACCCTGGCCCACCGGTTAACCACCAAAAAGATCAAAAACCTCGTGAAGTGGATCATTAGCGGCAAACCCGCCTCGGATTTTGACCCGAATAAAAAAACGACCGGCACCCAGGAAGAAAAAACAGAAGAAGACTTGAGTGAAGACCAAACCGGCACCGAACCAACCGGCAAAACCAGAACATGGGACCTCAAAAAGCTGCGTCAATTGCTGGAAAAAGCCGAAGAGGAAAGGATTCGGGGTAACAAAACCACCGCCCAGGAAAAATTGGAAAACTATATTCAAAAGATAGCCTCATCCCTCACCGGGTCTTCCCCTAATAATTCATCGGGGACTTCGACCCATCTAGGGTCTCAGAAAACTGATGAAACTATATCCGAGACGGTGCTTCTGGATTGGATAGCGGATATCGACGTCGTCAAACAACTCAAGGCCAAGCGTAAAAAAGGCAAATCCCTTACTGGCAAGGAATGGGGTCTTTTAATCGTCAACAAGGCGGGAGAATTTTTGGGCCATGCGATGAAGCTTTTTATCAAGCTGTTCAAACCCTTCCTCAGACTTTTGCATGGGGTTTGGAAATTGGTCGTCCAGGCCCTTAAAGTGCTGGGGCTTTATGATTACGCCAAAGCCATCATGACTATCCTGGCGGTGATCGTCGGGATATGGTTTGCCTGGCAGGCCATCCGCTACGGGGTCATGCGCCCGGTGGAAACAATTTGGTCCAAAATACATTTTCATCACGTCGCTGAAGGATCGCCAACGCCAGTCCCCACTCCACCCCCGACGGAGACAAGTCATCCTGACTCCACACTGATGTCCCTGGCTAATGCGGCGATGGGTCACTTAAAACCAAAACCGACACCCATCCCCAAACCGGTGGTTGTTTACCAACCCTCCGTCTCCTTCATCCCCAACCCCTTATCCACCAAAACACTTTCCCCTATGAACAGAACGGGGACTTCGTACGACCCTAAATTATTCGAACTGGAAATCGCCGCTATTCCGAAGAACTCCATCGTCAAAGATTATCCCATGACGCCGGATGAAGGCATTCCGGTAGACCTGGCCGTCAGCCGTATGCAGGATTTAACCGACGCGGATAAATACACCATGATGATCGGCGGCAGTAAACAAATCATTAAAACGGTCAACGCCACCAACAGCACCTTGACCATCAACTACAAAAGCACGGACCCGTTTGATGGTTTGGGGGGCGGCAAGGACCCGCTGATTTTTTTCTGGGAAGACCTGAAGTATATTCACACGAACGAGATTGATATTTCGTCCCCTAAGTCGGGGACTCGACAACCCGATATTATTTATCAATGTAGTTTGGTTGTCTCGGGGGCTAAATACCCTCTCACCATTCAATGCGCTTCCAGCGACGATCTGGAGCATTTGGTTTCCACGATGGAATTTTTTATCCGCAATTCCCGCCTGGGCCGCGACACCGCTTTAGCGGGGATGCCCTATCCCACCCAGGGTTTGCGTTTGAATAATGACCGTGTGGTGGAAAAGCTTTGGGCCAACAGCCCGGCTGATAAGGCTGGCTTAGGGTTAGGGGATCACCTTTGGAGCGTTGGAAAAGTCGCGTCGGAGCAGCAAAACAGGAAAGATTTAGAAACGGGTTTGTCTTCTTATGCCAACGGCAATAATGGGCCGTTGGCACAACCAAATCTTGCAGCTCGCCTTGTGGGCTCGGCGCAGGTGCCTATCACCGTGTTTGTGGCTTCCCCGGCGGAGTGGGATAAAGCCCTGATCGCCCGAAACCCAAACTCGTTCAATGCTATCCACCCCACTCTGCGGAAGGTGGTTATATCTCTTTAGTTTTTTGGACGTTTGAAATTGAAGGCTACAATAGACAGGTTCGAGTCCAACACGGGGAGTTATAAAAAGGACTCGAACCAATGGGAAAAGCCCATGGAAAACGGGAGTTTTCCATGAGTGTTTTAAAAAGGGTACACATGGGGATTTTCCCCTGTGGGAGTGAAGCGACGGTTTGATGCCCAACTCGGGGAGGTTTGATGAAAAGAACTTTGGTTTTTTTGGCCTATGCTTTTTCTATAACTATCTTTGCCTTTGCGGACAGTTCTACAACACTGCCTATCACCCAGGCGCATACCATAGACGATGTTGGCGAAAACTGGGGTCAGGTTTGTTCGGATCAACAAATTTATGATCTTTGTGACAAGTTTTTGATAAAGCAATTCGGCGAAAAATGGGCGAAGCACTACACGATATATCGCGACCCTAAGGGCATTCAACGAACTGGTCTGATTCATTCCAAACATCAATTTGATTTTGAGGTTTCATATGGTTTTTCAGGACCCGCCAATCTTCCGCCAGTAAAATCAGCGAGCACCGATATTAACGGTAGAGTAATTACAGGAATTGGACCAGAGCTTACGTTTTTTATGGATGATGTTTCGCCGGATGGATGCGGACAGTTAAAATTATGGTTAGGTTCATTTTTTATAGCCCCCTATGACGCTTCCAAATTAATAACGGCAAAAAACGCTGAAAGAATCGCAAAACAAAAAGGTTACGATGTCCACTTTAGCAATTTGAAATTAATTCCCATGGAACAGATGCTAGGAAGGGTGTTTTTAACGGTTCCGGGCTATGCGGGAGATTGCGGTGCCGATTTTATTGAAGTGAATGCTGTGGATGGAACTTTGAGACGCCAAATGAGATCCATGCCTCTTTAACTTTTATGTCGTGAAACCTCGAATTTGATGGTTCGCAAATCGTACGGAATGGGGAGTTATATTAAGGACTCGAACCAGCGGGAAAGGCCCATGGAAAACGGGAATTTGCCATGAGTGTTTTGAACGGGGTATATAGGGGTTACTCCCCCTATAAGAGCGTAGCGAGGGTCGATGCCCAACTCGGGGAGGCTAAAAAACAATGAAGTTACTGGTCCCCCTTGTCGTTTTTTTATCGGTTTTTGCGATTTGTTATGCGCACCCTATTGACGATAAGAATTTATTTCAACAAATCTTGCCTAATAAATATTTAGTAATTGTAAGCGAATACAGTTTAAAAACTGGTACCTTACCGAAACAGTTTCCCGCAGCGGAAGAAATTGAAGTTAACGGTGAAACCCTATTGGCCTGTTGTTACAGGGACAATAAACCTGAAAATGCAGAAAACGAGTCCGGTCAGCTCATCCACATTGCCATTTTCAAAAAAGAAAAAGATGGTTATTTTCGGTTACTGAACCAGCCAAACCCCATCAAGTACACCGATTCAACCGACAAACTATTGCAACCCTGGGTTGAATCAGCTCCCATCAATCAAAAGACACAAGCCATCGTTGTTATATTTTCTTATAGTTTGACAACGTTTTACTGCGTTTTTGATTTCGAAAACAACAGACTTCGATTTTTAGATACGAAAAGAGCGACCGGATTCGAAATGAAAGATTTGAATAATGACGGCGAAAATGAATTGATTTTTAAAACTCATAGCTTCGCCAATGTTTTTGAACCGCCAGTCATTTATCAAATAGTAAATGGCACCCTTGTGGATTCCGGCTCGCATTTCCCAAATTTTTATAAAAATGTCATTGCTGAATACGATCAAATGCTTCAATCGAGTGCGCTAAGCGGGGCGGTCGGTCTTATAAAAATGATGAAATTAGAAGTGTATGGGATTATTGATGATCCCAATAAAAAGATTTATGGAGAGCAGTTGAAGTCTGAAATGAAAAACGAGATTTTAAAAATCAAGTCGGACCCCGACTGGAAGATCGTAGATCTAAAGCAACCAGCCCATAAACCAGAGGATCGAAAAGCCTTTAATCTGAATATGGCAGTTAATGGATTAGAACGAGATTTATATAGAGTGAATAAAATTATTGGGGCTAATTAAGATGAATTTTAAACCGATTATGTGGTGTTTAATATTTATGCTGGTTTCGGGTTTACTGATCGCTTTTGCCCAAAATGCATTGATAATTACTCCGACAGCAAAAACCGAAGACAATGCTGATTACATTGTTCATAACGGTATTCGCTACGGTACAAAGGCATGGAAAAATACAGTGCTGGTGAAATTGAAAGAAGGTTTAACGGATAAAGAAATTGAAAAGACATTGAGACCATTCGGTGACTATAAATGGCTTCACGATAGGAAGAAAAGCGTCTTTTCCATAAAACTGCATGGAATAAAAACTGATGATGCCATGAACAAGTTAAAAAAAGACCCAAAAGTACTAACTGTTGAGCCTGATGGTCCTGTCTTTTTAGATTAGAGCAAAACCTGGAAGCGAATGGTTCGCAACGGATTCGACTCGCTTCGCTCGCTCACCGTGAAATCGTAAGGAATGGGGAGGGATTTATTTTATTTATCATGAGATTTAAATTTATCTTGATTTTCTTTATGAGTTTCGGGGTTCAATCTGTTTGGGCGCAGGTTATGACAACCGTTACACCGACTTATACTCAAATCCCCATATCCACACAATTGAATGTTTTAACGACGGTTACGCCAACAAGTACGGTCTTGTTACAGCAACTGCATGGCCACGTTCCCGAAGAGATCAAAACCGCGCCAGTAGTGGGTGACATGCCGGGCGACACGATGCTGCGCTTAGGTATTGGTTTGCCTTATCGCAACCCCCAAGAAGCCGATGAATTCACACAGTCCCTTTATGATCCCCAAAGCCCCAATTACCGCCAATTCCTGGATCCCGAAGAGATTGCCGACCGATTCGGCCCTTCTCAGGAAGATTATCAAAAGGTGATCGATTTCCTGAAGTCGAACGGCTTAACGGTCACGGGTCTATTTAAGAATCGAATGTTCATCGAGGCGGAGGGGACGGTGACGACAATTCAAAAGACGTTTCATATCCATTTGCGCAACTATAAAAGGGACGATGGAAGCCTGTTTCATGCCCCCGACACCGAACCGGCGGTGGCCCTGGATATCCCTTTGAGTTTTATCAGCGGTCTGGACAACCACCATATCAGTCGTCCGGTCGGATGGGGTCATAGGCATATGGGCGCCCCAATAACCCCAACTGCTGTCACAACATCTACCCCTATCCCTTAAACGAGGCCTTCTAACAAAGTGCTTTGTCTCCGGTTGGGAAAAGGAACTTAACGACGCTTTAGTTTCGGGAGCATTGAAAATGAAGGATCAATGGACGGGTTCGAGTCCAACTCGGGGAGGGTTGTAAATGCCAGAAAATCCTAAAAAATGGGTAAATGATTGGACACTAGGTTGGTTTTTGGCCGCAATATTGATGCTCATAATTTATGCTTATGTCTATTTTAAAATAACCGGAGAAGCACCCTCGTTCAGTCGTTATAACAGAAATCCAAATTTCGGTGGCGTTGGTTTTTTTATGCTTATGATTCCATTCATGATAATTAAATCAATTGTCCAAAATTCAAATTTAAAAACTCTGATTGAAAGAACAATAAAATATTTTTTCACTCTCGAATAACAGCCTTAAATATTAGAAATGAAAAATTCAATGGTTCGCAAATCGTAATGAATGGGGGGACGAAAATTTGAAGCAACTTAAGCAATGGTTAATAAAAAAGTGAAATTGATTTTCCTGATGCTGGCTTGCTTGATGGCGCGGCCTCTTCATGCCGACACCAGCCAGAAAACCATCGATTTTCTGGAGAAGCTCAATCTCAAGTACTACTGTCTGAGCCGCGAGGGTTTAAGTAAATTCACCGCAGACGCCGCCATTTCCCTGACGCCCGAATTTGAGAAACTCATCGCGGATGATAAAACCAAACCCCAATTCATCGCGGCGGTGGAGCGGATAAAATTTTCAATTTCCTGCGCCGCCGGCAGCGCCCCCGAAGTGACTTTCACCGCCCCCGCCCCCACGGGAGACGCCCAGCTGGACAGCCGGATTCGGCAGGCCGCCGCCGGTTTTAAACAATCCATCGAAGGCGCCCTTCAAACCTGGACAGAGATGGCCTTTGACCCCATCAACGACCAGGATACCTACGCCAAGGATTGCAAAGTTCATTACACTTCGGACGGATTTACGGTTTCGGTATCCGGCGACGACGAGACGCTTCGGGAATATTTCGACAAAAAAGGACAACTATCCGAAGTGATGGGAATCATGGGCAATGTTCCGATGGACGTCACGCCTCATTATTCAAAAACCGACAAGGGCCTGATAGTTACGGATTTTGAGGTGACCGAGGCCAAGCGGGTGACGACCATCCAATGCGAAAATAAGCCGGTGGAAGGTTTTTTAATGCTCGGCCAAATGGTTTGCGACGCGAAAATTTCCGGTGTGCCCGGCAGCGGGTTTTCTTTTGTTTTGAGCTTTTCCAATTACAAATTAAATCCGTGAAAAAAACACCCGGCTTTAAAAGTAGTTTGATTTTTTCGCCGCGCTTTTCTAAACTCTAGCCATGCAAACCCTGATCCCCTTTCTTCATTTGGTTTTCGTGGGTTTTGTCGCACTTTTTCCTCCCGTCAATCCGCCCGGTTCGGCCCTGCTGATTGATCCGCTTTTACAAGACTTAAATAGCGGAGAAAGAAAAGGCGCCTCCCTGAAGATAGCGCTCTACGCCTTTCTGATTTGCGTCTCCACTATTTTTATCGGAAGCTGGATTTTTAAACTTTTCGGCATTTCCCTGCCGGTGGTGCAGCTGGCCGGAGGCATTTTGATCTGCAAAATGGGCTGGGGTCTTCTTTCTTCCGACGACAGCAACAAGGGGTCAAAGGAAGGCGCCGAACCCCACGTTCCCGAGAATGTGGAAAATATTCTTTTCTATCCGCTGGCCTTCCCCATGACCACCGGGGCGGCCACTATTTCGGTCCTGCTGACCTTATGCGCCCACGGCCATAACGATGATTTATCGATTTACCTGTCCCATCTTTTGGCCCTCATCGTCGCGGTGACGCTCATGTGTCTGTTGATCTATTTTTGTTACTGCTACACGCCCGCCCTCATCCGGCGCTTGGGTCCCCGGGGATCGCAGGTTTTGAACCGCCTGAGCGCCTTTCTGGTCTTTTGTGTGGGAATCCAAATCGCGTCCGAGGGCCTGACGAGTCTGATAAAGGCTTCATGAACTAAAAGCCTGGAGTACCGTCTAAACTACGCATCACCAAGGCCTGACAGCCTTCACGCCATTTCCGCTCCTCTTCAACAAACAACCATTCCAGCCGGGGATGGCTCTTTTTGCCTTTAAATCCTCCATATCTGAATTGAAATTCAGATATTCTGCGGGCAAAAATGATAAGAAATGAGAGCTGGGGAATGCTAAAATATTGTCGTTATATATATTGATGGGGAGCATTGATCGGCCGCTTTACCCCCCTCAATACTAAAGAATCAACTGAGATGTGAATAAAGTTCGGGACAAGGCAAATACCATACGCATTAAATGGCTGCCAAGAAATCGATCGCTCTTTTTCCCGAACCAGTGGTTTCGGTTAATAGCCTTTGGCCTTTTCACCCTAATGGTCTTAATACCAAAAATGGCTCAGAGCCAGTGTACCCCTACCTCCGCTACGATTTGTTCCTCCGGTGATGACAGTACCACGATTTATGTCAGTGGAACTTTGATTGGAAGCTTCCCCTACGCGGGCGCTGTCGGCACGGGTAACGCGGGTACACCCACTTGTATTAGTGTGCCGATAGGCCTGTTGGCCGGCGGTTGTGTCCCCATCGCCATTGAAACTCAAAACACCAATCCCAACGTTAACTTCTCTTCCTGGGATCTGGACATCACTTGCTCGGGCGGCCAGCATTCCGAAATTACCAGCGACAACAGCATGGGCGACATGTCGCTTTATTACACGCCCACCGGCGATCCTTCAGCCCCGCCGCCGAACGACGGCACCGGTAATACCTGGTATTCCAACGCTTACACCGCCACATCAACCTACTTTACCAACACGCCGACAATTGTTAACACCGCGGAAACCTGGGCCCAGCCCATTTTCAATCCTGTCACAGGCGCCCAACTGAATTTCTGGGCCAATAACAACAATGGCGATTCCAGCACTTCCAATAGCTCCGGCGCTTTGTTCTGGAGAGGTTGTGTGCCCATTCCCACACCCGCGCCGACACTGGGACCCACCGCCTATACGATTACTAAAACGGCGCTGAGCGGAGTTATCCTCAATGATCCCGCCGCGAATAACGCGGCGATAACCTATGCCATCACTTATTGCAATACGGGGGGGCCGATAGGGAGCCCGGTTACGATTCAAGACATCATTTCTGGCGGCGGCATGCAGTACTACAGTGGCTTCAATGGATGTATGCCGACACCTGTTCAGTCCCAGCCCTCGAGTCCCTCTTGTAACAACGGTACCATCATTTATCCCGCGGGTATGCCCGGAAATTTTTGCCAATCAGTAACTTACGTCTACTACAATTCCTATTTTCCCAATAATTGGTGCGGGCAGTTTGTGAACAATGCTTCTATTAACGACGGCTTCGAGAGCGCAACCGCCGTTCCCGTAACGGCCACCATCCCCTGCCCCACGCTTACCCCAACCATCACCCCAACCTTTACCCCTGTTCCGCCTGTTCCCAGTCTGACCAAAACAACGGGCGGCCCGACCTCAAACTACAATGGAAACGGCGCCATCCCCATGACCATTACGCTCTGTAACGCGGCGGGAGCGGGGCCGGGCGCCGGTATCACGGTGACCGATAACATTACCAATCCGCTCGGTTGGGCTTACCAGGGACCTTACAGCTTTCCCATATTGGTGACTGTGGGGAGTAATACGGTGACGATCAGTGCCATCAGCACCAGTTATCCCAATTTATCCTGGCTCGTCACCGGAATGCCGGGCGGGGCTTGTGTTCCCATTCCTTTTACCGTGGGAGGTTACAGCGTCGATAGTAGTCATAACTGTCAGGTGGTAACCGACGTAGGGGCGGCCAGTTGGGCGGGCGGCGGTCCTGTCAACAGCAACTCCATCGCGATCACCATGGTATGCCCCACTACCCCGACCAATACAGCCACAGTGACATCAACCAATACGGCCACCAATACCGCGACAGTGACAGCCACCAATACCCGAACCAACACAACAACCAACACCGCGACATCAACACCGACTAATACCCCCACCAACACAGCTACCCCCACACCCACTAACACCGTAACTAAAACAGCGACTAATACATCCACCGCAACTTCTACCAACACTTCCACGAATACTTCAACGGTAACAGCGACAAACACCGCTACAAATACGGCTACAAATACGTTGGCAAACACCGCCACCAATACGGCTACCCCGACACCCACTAACACCGTTACTCAGACCGCGACCAATACCGCCACCGCGACTTCAACCAACACCGCCACCAACACAGCCACCCCCACCCCTACTAACACCGTTACTAAGACATCAACCAATACATCCACCGCGACTTCAACTAATACACCCACAAATACTCCAACGGTGACAGCGACGAACACGGCTACTAACACAGCCACCAACACAACTCAAAACACGGCAACCAATACCGCTACCGAAACATCAACCAACACAGCCACCAACACAGCTACCCCTACCCCTACTAACACCGTTACTAAGACATCAACCAATACATCCACCACAACTTCAACTAACACAGTCACAAATACTCCAACGGTGACAGCGACGAACACGGCCACTAACACCGCCACCAACACAACCCAAAACACGGCAACCAATACCGCTACCGAAACATCAACCAACACAGCCACTAATACAGCCACTCCGACGCCCACTAACACCGTTACTCAGACCGCAACTAATACACCTACCGTAACTTCAACCAATACGGCCACTAATACGCCGACTGTGACCGTGACAAGCACGGCTACCAACACCTCAACCAACACAACCGTAAATACCGCTACCAACACCCCTACCGAAACTTCAACCAACACTTCCACCAACACAGCGACGGTAACATCCACTAACACGGTTACCCATACGGTAACTAATACACCTACTGTTACTTCAACCAATACGGCCACAAATACTTCAACAGTAACAGCGACGAACACCGCCACCAATACTTCCACCAATACAACCGTAAATACCCCAACCAATACCGCTACCGAAACATCTACCAACACGGCCACCAACACCGCTACCGTAACATCAACAAATACCGTTACTCAGACCGCAACCAATACACCTACTGTAACTTCTACTAATACGTCTACCAACACTGCAACTGTGACTGTGACAAACACTGCTACTAACACGGCCACTAACACAACTGCGAGCACCGCCACCAATACCGCTACCGAGACGTCAACTAACACTGCCACCAACACGGCTACGGTTACATCCACGAACTCGGTTACCCATACGGCAACTAATACACCCACTGTAACTTCAACTAACACAGTCACAAATACTCCGACGGTAACGGCGACGAACACCGCCACCAACACTTCCACCAATACAACCGTAAATACCCCCACCAATACCGCTACCGAAACATCAACCAACACGGCCACTAACACGGCAACCGTAACATCAACCAACACTGTTACTCAGACCGCGACTAATACACCCACCGTCACTTCTACCAATTCGGCGACTAATACAGGCACCGTGACATCAACAAACACCGCTACCAACACTTCCACCAATACAACCCTGAGCACGCCTACCAATACGGCCACCGAAACAGGAACCAACACCGCCACTAACACGGCAACCGTAACATCAACCAACACCGTTACTCAGACCGCGACTAATACACCCACCGTCACTTCTACCAATTCGGCGACTAATACAGCCACCGTGACATCAACAAACACCGCTACCAACACTTCCACCAATACAACCCTGAACACGCCTACCAATACGGCCACCGAAACATCAACCAACACGGCCACTAACACGGC
>OLLS01000185.1_pt1 | contig 17696 bp, 11 predicted proteins | sample 1604631 | NCBI WGS metagenome assembly OLLS01 (sample SAMEA104055725, study PRJEB20765) | soil metagenome | biome: Arctic tundra; feature: Polygonal ground; material: soil | place: USA | collected 2011-09 | depth 0-0.5 m | reverse complement strand
GCGAACTTCCTCTTCCACCAATTCCAGCAATTCTTTGTCATCCACCATGTCGCACTTGTTCAGGAACACCACCATATAAGGAACACCGACTTGGCGGGCCAACAAAATGTGTTCGCGAGTTTGGGGCATCGGGCCGTCAGCCGCGCTGACCACCAGAATCGCTCCATCCATCTGAGCCGCTCCCGTTACCATGTTCTTGATATAGTCCGCGTGACCCGGGCAGTCCACATGCGCGTAATGGCGCTTTTCAGTTTGATATTCCACATGCGACGTATTAATCGTCACTCCGCGTTCCCGTTCTTCTGGGGCATTGTCGATATCCGCGTATCCCTTCGCGGTCGCCCAGCCCTTCTTCGCCAATACGGTCGTAATCGCGGCCGTCAAGGTCGTCTTTCCATGATCGACGTGTCCAATCGTTCCGATATTCACGTGCGTTTTGTTTCTTACGAATTTTTCTTTTGCCATCGACACGCCTCCCTTAGCACTTCATCCGAAGTGCCGAATTGACTAACCATTCACCTTCGCGATAATTTCTTGCTGAATCGACTTAGGCGTTTCTTCATAAAACGCAAACTGCATGCTATAAGTTGCTCTTCCCTGTGTCATAGACCGGAGATTGGTGGAATAACCAAACATCTCAGACAAAGGAACTTTAGACCGGATAATTTGAGCATTTCCACGCAATTCCATTCCTTCAATTTTTCCACGTTTTGATTGAAGATCACCCATCACCGGACCCATAAAATCATCCGGAGTAACCACTTCAACATTCATCACCGGCTCCAATATCACCGGACCGGCTTTTTTCATAGCGTCTTTAAATGCCATCGAAGCAGCGATTTTAAATGCCATTTCATTTGAGTCGACATCATGATAAGAACCGTCAGTTAAAGTCACTTTAAAATCAACAACTGGATATCCAGCCAAAACACCAGCGTCCTTAGCTTCCATTACTCCCTTTTCAACCGCAGGGATATATTCACGGGGGATCGTTCCGCCTTTAACCGCATCCACAAACTCAATTCCTTTACCAGGCTCCTGAGGCTCCATCGTGATATAAACATGCCCATATTGACCGCGACCACCGGTTTGGCGAATATATTTACCTTCCGCTTCGACAGTTTTGCGAATTGTTTCGCGATAAGCCACTTGGGGTTTGCCCACATTTGCCTGAACATTAAACTCACGCATCATTCGATCAACGATAATGTCAAGATGAAGCTCGCCCATACCCGCAATAATAGTTTGACCCGTTTCCTCATCACTTTTAACTCGGAAAGAAGGATCTTCTTCAGCCAGCTTGCTTAATGCCATTCCCATTTTTTCTTGATCTGATTTAGTTTTAGGTTCAATAGCAACCGAGATAACCGGTTCCGGAAAAACCATTCTTTCCAAAATGATTTGGTTATCTTCAGAACAAAGCGTATCACCCGTAGTTATGCTTTTAATACCAACCGTGGCCGCAATATCGCCCGCATGAACTTCTTTAATTTCTTCGCGTTTGTTGGCATGCATTTGAAGCAATCGACCAATACGCTCGCGGTTACCTTTAACCGAGTTATAAACATACGAGCCTGTCGATAAAGTTCCAGAATAAACTCGGAAGTAAACCAATTTCCCAACATGAGGGTCAGTCATAATTTTGAAAGCTAAAGCCGAAAAAGGAGCGTCATCACTCGCATCCCGAGTTTCTTCTTCATTGGTATCCGCATTGTGGCCCTTAACAGGCGGAATATCGACCGGTGAAGGAAGATAATCAATTACAGCGTCCAAGAGGGGCTGAACACCTTTGTTCTTAAAGGCAGAACCACAGAAAACGGGATTGAATTTATTGGCGATAGTTCCTTTACGCATGCAACTCTTCAGCTCTTCAGTAGTAATTTCTTTGCCGTCCAAATACTTTTGCATTACCACGTCATCGAACTCGGCGACCGCTTCCACGAGTTCTTTGTGGTACTTATCAGCCATTTCTTTCATTTCAGCCGGAATTTCTTCGATTTCAAATTTAGCCCCCAGGCTGTCATCCAACCAACGATAGCGCTTCATCTCAACCAAGTGAACAATGCCGTCAAACTTATCCTCTTCACCCACCGGTAAAGCGACCGCATGAGCATTTGCCCCTAAACGAGTTCTCATTTGATCGATAGCAGCAAAATAATCCGCGCCCACACGGTCCATTTTGTTAACAAAAGCAATACGAGGAACACCGTAGTTTGTCGCTTGACGCCAAACAGTTTCGGATTGCGGCTCAACCCCTTCCACTGCGCCAAAAACACCAATAGCTCCATCTAATACGCGAAGCGAGCGCTCTACTTCGATCGTGAAATCGACGTGACCCGGAGTATCGATAATATTGATTCGATTCGTTTTCCAAAAGCAGGTAGTAGCGGCGGAAGTAATTGTGATACCACGTTCTTGCTCTTGAGGCATCCAGTCCATTGTGGCCGCACCGTCATGCACTTCACCAATTTTATGCGTGCGACCGGTATAGAACAAAATACGCTCAGTTAACGTGGTTTTACCCGCGTCAATGTGCGCCATAATGCCTATGTTTCTAGTTGTCGATAAGGGTGCTGGTCGTGCCACTTTATATCCTCAATTACCAACGGTAGTGGGCAAAAGCCTGATTGGCGTCTGCCATTTTGTGGGTATCTTCTTTTTTCTTAATCGCCGTACCCTGATTTTTAAAAGCGTCTGTTAATTCCGCCGCCAATTTTTCAGCAACCGTCTTTTCTTTACGAGCCCGAGTCGCCGTCAAAATCCAACGAATCGCAAGAGAAACTCTGCGTTCCGGACGAACTTCGACAGGAACCTGATAAGTAGCGCCACCAACACGACGGGATTTGACTTCCAAGACCGGCTTTACATTATCTAAAGCTGTCTTAAATACATTCAATGCGCCTTCGCCATGCTTCTCACCCAAAATATCCATCGCATCATAAAAACTACGAGTCGCAACCATTTTTTGACCATCGTACATCAAGCAATTGATGAACTTCGTCACCAACTTGTTGTTGTAACGAGAATCCGGAAGGACATCACGTTTGGTTGCTACTTTTCGACGAGGCATGTTCTACTCCTTACTTTTTAGCCGCTGGTTCTTTTTTAGGCCGCTTCATTCCATATTTAGAACGGCTTTGATTACGACCGGCCACACCAGCCGCATCCAAAGATCCACGAACTATGTGATAACGAACACCCGGAAGGTCTTTCACACGGCCTCCACGGATCAAAACAATCGAATGCTCCTGTAAATTATGCCCTACACCAGGGATATAACAGGTCACTTCCATTCCATTAGTCAAACGAACACGAGCGATTTTCCGAAGAGCCGAATTTGGCTTTTTAGGAGTCATCGTCGCCACTTTCACGCAGACACCCCGCTTTTGCGGACAAGCTTTAAGTGCCGGTGATTTTGTTTTGCGCTTACTTTTTGCACGGCCCAAGCGGACCAATTGGTTTAGCGTCGGCAAAGATCCCTCCAAAATTCCTTCGAAAAATAAAAAAGGCAAAGACAGTGAGCTCCGCCTTTGCCACATGAGTATTCCATTACTTTCCTTAAAGCTTACGCCCTAAGGGGAATCATCAAGCAAAGCCCTCCCCTGCTCACCATTTTTGAGAAAAATTTTAGGCTCTTTTTCTCTCAAAAAAGGAGGATTTTAACCGCTTTTTTACTACAAAACCGGCCCAAACGCGGACGGGTAAAGTACCAAAACGATCAAGCCTGGTCAAGGCTTTTCTTAGAAGAAATCTCCTCATCCGCCTTAAAATCAACATCATCCAAATCGGCGGAGGGGGGGGCCGCAATTCCTTGCGGTAATTCTTCTTCTGGCTCATCGACCTTAATTTTAACGCCCCTATAGAATGCACTACCCGTACCAGCAGGAATCAAATGCCCCATAATGACGTTTTCCTTCAAACCACGCAACTCATCGATTTTTCCGGAAACAGCCGCTTCAGTTAAGACCTTGGTTGTTTCTTGGAAACTGGCAGCTGAAATAAAGCTATCCGTTCCTAAAGAAGCCTTGGTAATACCCAAAAGAATCGGTCGCGCCGTGGCAGACTTTTGATCTTTCGCCTCAACCCGCTCGTTTTCTTTATTAAACCGCGCCCTATCGACTTGTTGTTTTGGCAAGAACTCCGTATCGCCTTGATCTTCAACAACGACTTTACGCATCATTTGGCGAACAATTACCTCAATGTGCTTATCGTTAATCTTCACACCCTGCAAACGATAAACTTCCTGCACTTTGCCCAGCAGATATTCTTGAACAACCGCTTCACCTTGAACTTCCAAAATGTCATGCGGATCCACAGGTCCATCAGTCAAAGCGTCACCGGCACGAACATAATCCCCTTCGTGAACGTTCATGTGCTTGCCATAAGGAATAGCGTATTCTTCCTCAACAGTTTTTTTACCTTCGGTGTTGGTAATAACAATTTTTTGATATCCCTTAGAAGCCAGTCCATAGCTAACCGTTCCGTCCACCTTGGCAATAACCGCATTACCCTTGGGGCGGCGCGCTTCAAAAAGTTCAGCAACACGAGGCAAACCACCTGTAATATCCCGAGTTTTTGAAATTTCACGAGGAATTTTGGCCAAAATATCACCAGCCATAATTTTGTCGCCGTCAAAAACATTAATAAGCGAACCCGTCGGCAAACGATAACTCTTTATCGCTTCTTTTGTCTCGGGATTCATAATCACGCAGCGAGGGGAAAGATTTTCATCTTTGTACTCAATAATCGCGCGTTCTTTCAAACCCGTTGATGAGTCAATTTCTTCGCGAATCGTCACACCGCGGACAACGTCTTGCAATTTCACCACACCACTAACTTCAGTGAAGATAGGAACCTTATAGAGATCCCAATGTGCCAGTAATTGCCCTTCTTTGATCGTTCCATCTTCGCGAACTTTTAAAGTAGAGCCGAAAGGAACCACGTGGGTTTCCATCGCACGACCCTTTTCGTCATAAACCGAAATTTCACCATTTCGATTTAAAACAATGAGTTCTTTATTACGGTTTTCAACCACTTTTAAGTTATGGAAACGAACTTTACCGTTTTTACCCGATTCAATCTTTGATTGTTCCAAAGCCCGGCTGGCAGCGCCACCCACATGGAAGGTACGAAGAGTCAACTGAGTTCCAGGTTCGCCGATGGATTGAGCGGCAATAATACCGACCGCTTCACCAATCTGCACGTCTTTGCCATTCGCCAAGTTGATGCCGTAACACTTTGCGCAAACTCCGCGACCCAATTCGCAGGTCAAAACCGAACGAACGCGAATTTGTTCAATTCCAGCTTCTTCCAAACGCTTGGCGACTTCTTCCGTAATGGTTTGACCGGCTTTAATAATGACCTCAGAAGTTAGCAAATTGGCCACATTATCCACGGCTACCCGGCCAGCAATTCGGTCTTCCAAAGGCTCAATAATTTCAATGCCTTCTTTAATCGCACTCACCTTGATGCCATTGGTTGTACCGCAATCTTCAGCGTTAATAATAACTTCTTGAGCGACGTCCACCAAGCGACGGGTTAAGTATCCCGCATCCGCTGTCTTTAACGCCGTGTCCGCCAAACCTTTGCGGGCACCGTGAGTGGAAATAAAATACTCCAAGGCAGTTAATCCCTCGCGGAAATTAGCCGTAATGGGAGATTCAATAATTTCACCGATCGAACCCGTAATTTTTTGCAAGGGCTTTGCCATCAAACCGCGCATACCGGCCAACTGGCGAATCTGCATCTTAGAACCACGAGCGCCTGAGTCGGCCATCATATAGATGGGGTTAAATCCATCTTCATCACGCTTAAGGTTTTCAAACATAACATCTGCAATTTCATCGGTGGTACGTGTCCAAATGTCGATAACCTTGTTATAGCGTTCACCGGCCGTAATGATACCCTTTTTATACTGGTTATCAATTTCCGCCACTTCCTTATAAGAACGCTTCAAGATTTCAACTTTATCCTTCGGGATCAACATATCGTCGATTGAAACTGTTATGCCAGCTTCCGTAGCAAACTTGAAACCCAGTTCCTTCACATCGTCCAAAAGCTTAACGGTTTTTTCTTGACCCAGTTTTTCAAAAGACAACGCCACTAAGTCGCCCAATTCTTTCTTAGTCATAACCCGATTCACAAACGGCAAATCATTCGGGATGGCTTGATTAAACAGAACTCGTCCCACAGTTGTTTCGATCAACTTTCCGTTGCGACGAACTTTAATACGTGCGTGCTTACCCACTTCTTTGGCTTCAAAGGCGATTATCACTTCTTGCGAACTTGAAAAAACTTTTCCTTCACCTTTATCGCCCGGCTTTTCTTTGGTGATGTAATAAGAACCCAAAACAATATCTTGAGTCGGCGTCACAATTGGCCTACCGTTAGAAGTAGAGTTAATGTTATTGGTCGAGAGCATCAGGAAACGAGCTTCCATTTGCGCTTCGCTCGACAAAGGAACGTGAACAGCCATTTGATCGCCGTCAAAATCCGCGTTAAAAGCGGTACAAACCAATGGATGAATTTGAAGAGCGCGTCCTTCGATCAGAACGGGCTGGAAAGCTTGGATACCCTGGCGATGCAACGTCGGGGCGCGATTCAAAAGAACATGATGGTCTCGAATAACTTCGGCCAAAATATCCCACACTTCCGGCTTCACCCGTTCCACCATCTTACGAGCGCTTTTAATGGTGTGAACATAACCGCGGTCTTCGAGCTTTTTGATAATAAACGGTTTGAAAAGTTCCAAAGCCATTTTTTTCGGCAAACCACACTGATTCATCTTGAGTTCAGGACCTACGACGATAACCGAGCGGCCCGAATAATCGACGCGTTTCCCCAACAAGTTTTGACGGAAACGGCCTTGTTTACCCTTGAGCATATCGGACAATGACTTCAAGGGACGGTTGCCCGGGCCACGAACCGCATGACCGCGACGACCGTTATCCAATAAAGCGTCCACCGCTTCTTGCAACATTCGTTTTTCATTACGAACGATAACTTCAGGCGCGTGCAATTCTAAGAGTTTCTTTAAACGATTATTGCGATTAATGACACGACGGTAAAGATCGTTTAAATCGGATGTAGCGAAACGTCCGCCATCCAAAGGAACTAAAGGACGAAGTTCTGGAGGAATCACAGGCAAGACTTCGAGGAACATCCACTCAGGTTTGTTGTCGCTCTTGCGGAAGCTTTCCAAAACTTTCAAACGCTTGATGATTGTCTTTTTCTTTTGTTCGCTGGTAGTGGTCTTCATTTGGACACGGAGTTTCTTATCCAAATCATCCATATCCACCATACGTATTAAATCTCGAATCGCTTCGGCACCCATCTTTGCTTTTAAAGCAGAACCATATTCAGTGCGAAGCTTTTGAAATTCATCTTCGGATAACAACTGGGCCACTTCAACCGGAGCTTTACCCGGATCCAAAACAACATAGGACTCATAATAAATAACCCGTTCCAAATTACGGGTCGACATTTCAAGCAAATAACCCATGCGGGAAGGCACACCCTTGAGATACCAAATATGCGAGACTAAACAAGCCAACTCAATATGACCCATTCTTTCGCGGCGGACTTTGGCTTGGGTAACTTCAACGCCGCAACGATCGCAAACCACATCGCGATATTTAATACGCTTGTATTTACCGCAGGCGCACTCCCAATCTTTGGTGGGTCCAAATATCTTCTCGCAAAACAAGCCGTTTTTTTCAGGCTTGAACGTACGATAGTTGATGGTTTCAGGTTTTTTCACTTCGCCGTGAGACCAAGACCGAATAGTTTCTGGAGAGGACAACCCTATTTTAATTGCGTCAAAACGCGGAGTTTCCTTTAACAGGTTTTCCAGCGCCGGCTTTTTCTCCGCCGTCACTAAAACCGGCTCCGGTGCAGACAATTCGACCTTTTCGCTATTTTCATTCTCGGGGGTGGCTGATTTAATTTGGCTCATTGTGTCCCCTCCTTAATTGGAATTCTTAATCAATTTAACGTCTAAGCACAAACCTTGCAATTCTTTCACTAAGACGTTGAACGATTCGGGAATACCCGGCTCCGGCGCGTTCTTGCCCTTGACGATAGCTTCATAGACCTTGGTACGGCCCTGAACATCGTCCGATTTAACAGTTAATAATTCTTGTAACGTATAAGCGGCCCCATAAGCTTCCAACGCCCAGACTTCCATTTCTCCAAAGCGCTGACCTCCAAACTGAGCCTTACCACCCAACGGTTGCTGCGTGATGAGGGAATAAGGTCCGATAGAGCGGGCATGAATCTTGTCATCCACCAAGTGGGCCAGTTTCAGCATATAGATATAACCCACGGTGACTTCTTGATCGAAAGACTCGCCGGTCATACCGTCATAAAGTGTAATCTTGCCAGTTTCAGGCAAACCTTGTTCCTTTAAAGCTTTTTTGATTTCTTCTTCTTTAGCGCCGTCAAATACCGGCGACGCCACATGGTAACCGCCCGCAGCGGCAGCCCAACCCAAATGAGTTTCCAAAATTTGTCCCACGTTCATACGGGACGGAACACCCAGCGGATTTAAAATAATATCGATCGGCCTACCGTTGGGCAGATAAGGCATGTCCTCAATCGGAACGATCTTGGAAACCACACCCTTATTACCGTGACGGCCTGCCATCTTGTCACCCACCGAAAGTTTACGTTTTTTCGAAACATAAACCTTAACAAGCTTAATCACGCCCGGCGGAAGTTCGTCGCCCTTCTTGACCTTGTCGATTTCGTTATTCTGCTCGCGCATAATATCAGCGACCCGGTTTTGAAGAACTTCATTCAATTGCTTGATTTCTTCCTCAAGCTTTTCTTCCAAAGCGTTTTTTTCAGACTTATTCAGCTCTTTGGATTTTTCCGTCAGTTGTTGACGCAAAACTTCGATGCGGTTTTCATTTTCTTTTTCCAGCTGTTTAATCTTGTGAGTCGCGTCTTTTTCAATGGCTTTCACCAACGAAGCGTCACGACCTTTAATTTTTTCGTCTTTTTCTTTACGCTTGAACACCTTAATGTCGATAACTTTACCTTCAACACCAGGCGGTACACGAAGCGAGGCGTCGCGAACATCTCCGGCTTTTTCACCAAATATCGCACGAAGCAATTTTTCTTCTGGAGTCAGTTCGGTTTCACCCTTGGGTGTAACCTTGCCAACCAGAATGTCGCCCGGCACCACTTCAGCGCCAATACGGACAATGCCTTCTTCGTCCAAATCCTTCAAAGCTTCATCGCCAACATTGGGAATATCGCGGGTAATTTCTTCTTTGCCCAACTTGGTATCACGCGCTTCCAATTCAAATTCTTCAATATGAATGGAAGTAAAGTAATCTTCCCGAACCAATCGTTCAGAAATAATGATAGCGTCTTCGAAGTTGTAACCCCTCCACGGCATGAAAGCCACCAGGAGATTACGACCTAACGCCAATTCACCTTGATCGGTCGAAGGTCCGTCCGCAATGACGTCACCTTTTTTGATTTTTTCGCCTTTTTTCACAATCGGGCGTTGATTCACGCAAGTATCCTGATTGGAGCGCTTGTATTTAATGAGCTTGTAAATATCAACCGATCCCGATTGATCCGCTTCATCAGCGAAAATAATAATCTCATCGGAAGAAACACCAGCCACTATGCCGTCTCTCTTGGCGATCACCAAAACACCAGAATCATAAGCGGCTTTATATTCCATACCAGTCCCCACAAACGGGGCTTCGGTACGAACCAGAGGAACCGCTTGGCGTTGCATGTTGGAACCCATTAAAGCACGGTTAGCGTCATCATGTTCCAAGAACGGAATCATAGAAGTCGCTACTGAGAAAAGCTGTCTGGGTGAAACGTCCATATAGTTGACATCACCCGGCGCGGCCAAGGGGAAGTCATCTTTGGAACGGGCGACAATGCTATCATTCAAGAACTTGCTGTTCTCATCCAAAGGCGTATTGGCCTGAGCGATGATAAATTTATCCGCATCATCAGCTGGCAAAAATTCAATTTTCTTGCTAACTTTGCCGTTCTCAACCTTGCGCAGAGGTGTCGTCACAAAACCATACTCATTAATTTGCGCGTAAGTAGATAAAGAAGCGATCAATCCAATGTTTGGACCTTCCGGCGTTTCAATCGGACATACACGACCATAATGGGTGTGATGAACGTCACGAACTTCAAATCCCGCTCTTTCACGGTTCAAACCACCGGGACCTAAAGCGGACAAACGACGTTTGTGGGTTAATTCGGCCAAAGGATTGGTTTGATCCATAAACTGGGAAAGCTGAGACGTTCCGAAAAACTCTTTCACTGCGGCCGTGATCGGCTTAGTGGAAATCAATTGGCTCGGCATAGGATTCATATCCATATCAACAATGGACATGCGTTCCCGAACCGCTCTTTCCATACGGGTAAAACCCAAACGAAGCTTGTTTTCTAAAAGCTCGCCAGCCGTGCGAACGCGACGGTTGCCCAAATGATCGATATCGTCCTTTTCTCCCTTGCCATTGCAAAGATCGAACAAATAACGAATGATACAAACCAAATCGTCTTTAGAAACAGTGCGCTGATCTGCCGGGGTTTTCAACCCCAACTTTTTGTTCATCTTATAGCGACCCACGCGAGCCAAGTCATAACGCTTTTTGTTATAGAAAAGACTTTCCATCAAACCTTTGGCGTTTTCCAAAGTCGGCGGATCGCCGGGGCGCATTTTCTTGTAAACTTCCACCAACCCCGTTTCCATGGAGTGGGTATTGTCTTTACGCAGAGTAGCCAGTATTGAAACGTCATTTGGGTTCGAAAGAACAGCCTTTACCTGCTTGATGTTCATTTTTTTGAGCGCAGCGACGACTTCTTCTGTAAAATCCGCACCAGCTTCAACGACAACTTCGCCCGTTTCAGGATTGGCAACGTCTTGAGCGGCGGCTTTACCCTGCAATTTCTTTTCAGATACTTCAGCGTTTTCCACATCGAGGAAAATTTTCAAAATATCCTCGTCGGTTGAAAAACCCCAGGCGCGCAAAAGTGTCGTGGCGACAAATTTCCGTTTACGGTCAATGCGAGCGTACAAAATGCCATTCACATCAAATTCAAATTCCAACCACGAACCGTGATAAGGAATAATACTGGTCGTGTACATTTTTTTACCCGACACAGACAATTTGCCGTCATCTTCATCAAAAGTAACGCCGGGTGAACGGTGCAACTGGGAAACAATAACGCGCTCTGCGCCGTTGATCATAAAGGTGCCGCGTTCCGTCATCATGGGGAGATCGCAGAAAAACACTTCCTGTTCGCGAATATCTTTTACTTTTTTGGTTCCAGTTTCAGGATCTTCCTCGCGGATAACCAAACGCAACGTGACTTTCATGGGAACGGAATAAGACATGCCGCGTTCTTGACATTCACGGACGTTATATTTGGGTTCTAAAAGAGTGTAAGAAACAAATTCCAAAGAAGAGACTTCATTAAAATCCCAAATAGGAAACACGCTGGTGAAAACGGATTGAAGGCCATAATCAGGACGTTGATCCGGCAGAACTTCTCTTTGAAGAAAGGCATCGTAGGACTTACGTTGAAATTCGATAAGGTCGGGCATTTCCATGATGGAGGAAATGCGGCTAAAATCAATGCGTTCACGGCGACCATATTTCACTTTTTTCACAGAAAAACCTCCGGGCAAAACGAGATTCGAACTGAAAGAACTTCTCTCAGAGATAAAAACAAGAAAATGACTTTTCTGGTTTTGGGCTAAAGAGGGGTGAGTATACAGAGACTTTTGATTTAAAGTCAACAATCACGACTTAATTTTCAAGCCTTAAAATCCGGGAGTATCCCTGAAGGTCCGGATAGGCTGTCCCCTTTAACCCCGTCTTTTCAAACAAGGGTAATACCTTACTTAACCCATCAGCATGAAGTTCTAATAAGGCTACTCCCCCCATAAAAAGTCTTTGATATAGCGACAAAGCCAGACTTTCATAAGCTTCCAAACCATTTTCGCCTCCAAAAAGGGCCGCATTTGGCTCAAAATCACGGACTTGAGGTTCTAGGGCACCCTTCTCGCCTGTTGGAATATAGGGTGGATTACTCAAAATAAGCTGAAATTGGACCGAATCCTTTTCTTTTAAAGCAGAAAACCAGCTCCCCTGACACCATCGAATTGTAGTTATACCTAAATTAATTGAGTTTTCCTGGGCAATCCTAAGAGCTACCTCTGAGATATCAACTGCCCAAACCTGGCAAGAAATGGCCTTGGCTACCGAAATAGCAATACAACCGCTTCCCGTACCCAAGTCTAATACCAATCGCTTTTCTTCCGGAATGCCTTTGAGATAATCGATAGCCAGTTCCACTAATTGTTCCGTTTCTGGTCGCGGAATCAGTACACCGGGCCCGACTTTAAAAGAATGGCCGAAAAATTCTCTAACACCCAAAATATATTGAATCGGTTCGTGGAGTGCCCGGCGCTTTAAATATTCCCGAATCAAAGTTAATTCATTGGGATCCAGAGGTCTGTCAAATTGAAGATAAACTTTGAGGCGATCGATCCTTAAAGCGTGGGCGATGAGGCATTCCACATCGAAACGGGCGTGAGAAATTCCTTTCCGAGTTAAGAAAGGAACCGCCCACTGAATAATTTTAAGCGGAGTCCAAATCGCCTTTTCGGATTCTAGCTCTCTCATAAATTCCTTAGATTGGTTTTAAAGCTGTTCTTGCAAAAGCTCTTCTTGGCGGGCCAAAGCGAGCGCCTCGATAAATTCAATAAGATCACCATCGATAACTTTGTCCAATTGATACAAAGTTAATCCAATTCGGTGATCGGTCACGCGGTTTTGCGGAAAATTATAGGTTCTGATCTTTTCACTGCGGTCACCGCTGCCTACCTGGCTTTTACGGGTCGCTGAAAGAGCGGCATGGGCTTCTTGATCCGCTTTTTCTTTAATGCGGGCATAAAGCACCTTCATAGCCTTGGCTTTGTTTTTAAGCTGAGATCTTTCGTCCTGACACTGAACCACAATGCCTGTCGGTATATGAGTAAGGCGAACCGCGGAATAAGTCGTGTTAACGCTCTGTCCGCCAGCACCCGACGAGCAGAAAGTGTCTAAACGGATATCCGAATCCTTCAGTTGAATTTCAACTTCATCCACCTCAGGCAGAACCGCCACAGTTACCGCGGACGTATGCACGCGGCCTTGAGCTTCTGTAGCCGGAACGCGTTGAACCCGATGAGTGCCGCTTTCATAGCGAAATTTACCAAAAGCGTTTCGCCCAATGATCATAAAGGTAATATCTTTAAATCCGCCTATTTCGGTGGAGCTGGAGTCCATCAATTCAATCTTCATACCAATTTTCTCAATATAGCGGGAGTACATACGGAATAAATCCGCGGCGAACAAAGCCGCTTCCCCGCCGCCCGTACCAGCTCTAATTTCCATAATGGCGTTCTTATTTCCATCCGGATCTTTCGGAACCAAAAGTTTTTTAATCTCTTTTTCTATTTCGGGAAGCTTTTTTTCTAATCCAAGCAATTCAGCCTGGGCCAACGCCTTCATTTCGGCGTCGGACCCATTTAAAAAAGAGCGGGTCTCTTCCAGTTCTCGAGCGCATTTACGAAACTCTTTTATCTTTTCCACCAGCGGACCCAAATCGGCGTGTTCCCGCGCGATCTTCTGAAACTCTGAAGAGTTCGTAAAGGTATCAGGATGGATCAGACGGTCCGATAGTTCCTGATAGCGTTTTTCCACTTGTTGTAATTTAACTTCGATCATAAGGACCCTTAGTTTTTAAGCGCTTATTGGAAAATTGGAGAAACGAAAAAAGCTCCTGGGATTGGTACCCAAGAGCTTTTAGGATTAAAAAGAAAAAAGCTAAACAGTTTTTTCGGCAGGAGGAGGAACAGCCTTACGCTTGGCCTTTTTGGCCGCTGCGGCCACAGCCCTAGCTTCTTCACGGGCCTTCTCTTCGGCTTGTGCCGTGACAGCGGTAGCGGTTTTCTTTTGAAATTTCTCAACACGACCCGCCATGTCTAAGAGCTTAATCTTGCCGGTAAAGAAGGGATGGCAAGCTGAGCAGACTTCCACCGAAAAAGACTCTTTAGTGGATGATGTTTCAATCACATTACCGCAGATGCAGGTAATTTTAGTTGGCGCATATTTAGGATGAATTCCAGGTTTCATTTCACGGCTCCATTTTTCTTTAGATTCACCATTCTCTTTAAGACTTTTAAAGAGCGGTGACAACCCCTCAAACGCAGGCTCAAGGGTTTGATAGTGTATGCGAAAAGCTAAAAAATGCAACCAAAAGCCTTAAAAGATGTAAATCTAAAAGAAACAGCCAATTAGGGAACTAAATATAAAAGCGGATTTTGAGGTTTATTGTTTAACCGAACCTCAAAATGAAGATGGGGCCCCGTGGTCCGTCCTGAACTGCCGACTTTCCCAATTAAGTCGCCCTTTTTCACTATTTGCCGGGGTTTGACCAATATCTGTTCCAGATGAGCGTACCAAGTGGTCAATTGATTCCCATGGTCCAAAATGATTAATCGACCAAACCCCGATTGAAGTCCAGCCCAAATCACCGTTCCATCCTGAGCCGCCACCACCCTGGCCCCTAATCCTGGCGCCAAATCCAGTCCGGCATGAAAACGAACTTTTCCGTTGATCGGATCAATCCTTTCACCAAATCCGTCCGCGAAACGGCCAGTTGTGGGTTTCATAAAGGTTTTCTGAGTTGTTAACGAAAGAAGGGCCAGCCAACGCACATCCCGATTTGACAGATAATGAGCCCCAGGTAAATATAAAATCTCTCCCGGCTTTAAATCCGAATTGTTCGTTTTGTGATTGGCTTCCAAAACCGCCATCAAAGATGTCTCGTAAGCTTTCGCGATGTCAGCTAAGTCCTGGCCTGGCCGGACCACATGAAATATTCCATCGCGGGATGGAATTAAAAGCGCGTGTTCCGGTTTCGGTTCATTGTGATTGTTATATTCATTGAGACTCCGAAGGGTTTCTTCGGATAAGTTGAATTTTTTCGCCAGCTCGGAGAAAGAATCATCAAGGGTTGAGTGATAGATAAAGAATTGAATCCCAGGAACACTCACGCCGGGAGCCCGTTCCAGATTTTGATTAGAAGGAACTACCTGCGGAGCAGAAACAAAAGCAACCAATTTGGGTGAAAATAGCCAAGCCGCCCAAACTAACATTCCCATCCAGACAACCGCTAAAGAAACGGCGACGGTTAAAAAAATCCGTCGAGACGGGTCTTCCATGAGCTTAATCGCTCGCCGTGCCCTTCATGGATTCCAAGAAGGCTTTGTTGGACTTCGTGCGGCGCATCTTATCCAGCAAGAATTCCATCGCATCCACGGGATTATTGGGATTGAGTATTTTTCGCAATATCCAAACTTTATTAAGTTCTTCTTCGGTCATCAGCAACTCTTCGCGGCGGGTGCCTGATCGGGTCACGTCAATCGCTGGGAAAACACGGCGTTCAGCTAATTTGCGGTCGAGCACAATTTCCATATTACCCGTACCCTTAAACTCTTCGAAAATGACTTCATCCATACGGCTTCCCGTATCGATAAGGGCCGTGGCGATGATGGTTAAACTGCCGCCCTCTTCAATGTCCCGGGCCGCTCCAAAAAAGCGTTTAGGCCGTTGAAGCGCGTTGGAATCCACACCGCCTGATAGAACTTTACCAGAGGAAGGAACGATAGTGTTATAAGCCCGCCCTAAACGGGTAATCGAGTCCAAAAGAATGACGACGTCTTTTTTATGCTCCACCAGACGTTTGGCTTTTTCAATGATGATTTCAGCGATCGTCACGTGGCGTTCGGGCGGTTCGTCGAAAGTGGACGACACCACTTCACCCTTTACCGAGCGCTGCATATCGGTGACTTCTTCCGGACGCTCATCGATCAACAAAACTATCAAATAAACTTCCGGGTGATTCTTGGCGATACTGTTGGCAATTTTCTGCAACAGAATTGTTTTTCCCGTTCTGGGTGGAGCGACCACCAGGGCTCTTTGCCCCTTGCCCAAAGGAATCAATAAGTCCATGACTCTCATCGACAGGTCTTCAGAACTACTTTCCAGCCAGATTCGCTTATTAGGATAAATCGGCGTCAAATTATCAAAAAGAATTTTATTTTTAATCGCGTCCGGCGATTCAAAGTTAATTGAATCGACCTTCAAGAGAGCGAAATAACGCTCTCCTTCTTTGGGAGAGCGGACCTGTCCGGTGACGGTGTCGCCCGTACGAAGACCAAAACGCCGAATTTGGGACGGCGAAACATAAATATCATCTGGTCCCGGTAAATAGTTGTAATTGGCCGATCTTAAAAAACCAAAACCATCGGGAAGAATTTCAAGGACACCTTCGGCGTTGATCACGCCATTTCGCTGGGTCTGAGTTTCCAGGATTTTAAAGATAAGATCCTGTTTTTTCAGGGAACTAATGTCTTCAAGTTTAAGTTCCTGCGCCACCTCCGTCAACTCCGCGATGGTCTTCTTTTTCAGATCTCCGATGTCCATAAAACTTAGAATCCTTTCCCAGTTGGTTGACCGATTTCCAAGCTCATGTCGGCCTAACGATAAGATGCTTTTGATTTTTAAACTGAAAGCTTTAAAACTAATAAACGCGAATTAATTTAATCCCCAGTTCAATAACGAAGTGCAACACTTAGGCCCGGCAGAATCCGGGGGTTATCCTAAGTTTTATGAAACAATCCTACAAGCACCTGTCGTTGGCCGAACGTGAAGAAATCTCAGTTTGGAAAGCCGAGGGCTTTTCCCTTCGGGAAATTGCCCGAAGCCTTGGCCGTAATGTTTCCAGTATTTCCAGGGAGCTAAGACGCAACGCCCCGCCTCTACGCCCTGGCCGTTACCTGCCAGCTCGGGCTCATCTGCGATCCACTCAACGTAACCAGCTTTCCCGAACCCATCCGCGCCTCAAAAAACCAGAGATTCGACGGCATGTTCTGCGTAAACTTCATCAAGGGCTTTCTCCTGAACAAATTGCTGGTCATCTTCGATTAGAAAAATCTAAGCTTTCCATCTCCCATGAGGCCGTCTACCAGTTCATTTATTCCGAAGCTCGAAACCTCATTCCGCTCTTGGCTCGTTCACATCGAAAACGACTCCAAAGATGGCATTCACATAAGCACCGCAAAAGCCATATCCCAGAACGAATTCCAATCACTCAGCGGCCCGCAATAGTCCAGACACGGCGTCAGTTTGGCCACTGGGAAGCCGACACGGTCATTTCCAGAAAGAGCAAAGCCTCCCTCTTGGTGATGGTTGAACGTAAAAGTCGCCTCGTAAAACTTGCTTGGCTTCCTCAAAAGTCCGCTTCAAAAACACGAGCGGCGATTAATCGACGACTCACCCACTTTTCAAAGGGGCTACGCCGCACCATCACTTACGACAACGGCTCCGAGAACATCGAACATCTTCAAGTCAACGCTCTTTTGGGAACTCGCTCTTTCTTCTGTTTGCCTTTCCACAGTTGGGAAAAAGGCACCGTCGAAAACACCAACGGTTTGGTGCGGCGCTTCTATCCAAAGAAAACCGATTTTGCTACCATAACTCCAGCGAACGTACGACGCGTGGAACAAATTCTCAACAGTCGTCCTCGTAAATGCCTTCGCTTTAAAACGCCGGAGCAGGTCTTTCGCCTAGGTGTTGCACTTACTGGTTGAATTCAGC
>OLLS01000002.1_pt1 | contig 18210 bp, 18 predicted proteins | sample 1604631 | NCBI WGS metagenome assembly OLLS01 (sample SAMEA104055725, study PRJEB20765) | soil metagenome | biome: Arctic tundra; feature: Polygonal ground; material: soil | place: USA | collected 2011-09 | depth 0-0.5 m | reverse complement strand
TTTTTGGGATCGGTGCTTTTCCTGCTGCTTCTATGGCTTTTGTCGATTTACCGCAGAACAAACAAGAGCAAGACAAAGATTTAATCCGTATCTAAATAAATAATTATTGGAGTAAAAAATGAGAAACAGCAGCTCTTTTTCATCGTTAATCTTTTGCGTCATCCTGGGGGTTGGGGCCTTATTGGCTTTTACGGCCTTTGGAACCACCGATCATCTGGCAAGTATGCTGATCGGAATCGTTTCTTTTGTTGTCGCCTGTTTTGCCTCCATCGCGATTAAGGTCGCGGACCAGTGGGAAAAGGCGGTCGTACTACGCTTAGGCAAGTTCCGCGCACTTGAGGGACCGGGATTGTTTTTCATAATTCCGATCATCGACGCCATTCCTTATTGGATCGACACCCGTGTGATCACCGCCACTTTTAAGGCGGAAAAAACTTTGACCAAAGATACGGTGCCGGTCGATGTGGACGCGGTGTTGTTCTGGAAAGTTTTAGATCCCAAGAAGGCGGCGCTGGATGTGGCCGACTATAAAACAGCCATCAGCTGGGCTTCCCAAACGGCTTTGAGGGATGTGATCGGAAAGACCATGCTGTCTGACATGCTCGAAGGCAGGGAAAAGATCAGCAAGGAATTGCAGAGAATTATTGATGAACGCACCGAACCATGGGGTGTGAATGTGATCTCGGTGGAAGTCAAAGATGTGCTGATTCCCTCGGCGCTGGAAGACGCGATGTCCATGCAGGCTCAGGCGGAACGGGAACGCCAGGCCCGGGTGATTTTGGGTGATTCGGAACGGCAGGTGGCTGAAAAATTTGGGGAAGCGGCCAAGACCTATATCAACAATCCGGTCGCGCTTCATTTGAGAGCTATGAACATGCTTTATGAGGGTTTGAAAGAAAACGCCACGATCGTCATTGTGCCCAGCACAGCGGTGGAATCCATGCAACTGGGAAGTATGGCCGGGTTGACGGCCCTGACCATGGGTATCGGCCAGGAAAACGCGAACAAAGCGAAGGTTATCGAACCTCCGAAACAAGAATGACTTTAATCCATCAGAGGTCCGCGGTTACCTGATTGTTGGCGGATATCGGCTTTTTTAACTGAAAAAGGGCTGGGACTTATTTGAAGCGGTGATGAGTTGAGATGGAGTATCGCAAAGAAGGAAAAACACCGATGACTCAACTCAAGGTAAGAAAAAAAAGAATTCCTGAACATAAACCTGGCGTGATGTCGGGCAAGAAGAGCGGTTTGAAATTGACGTCCCCGGCTTTGCCGGTCAAGAATCTTGATTTGGAGCAGTTGGAACAATTGGCCATCAACACGGTTCGCTTCCTGTCCGTGGACGCGGTTCAAAAGGCCAATAGCGGCCATCCGGGCCTGCCGATGGGCGCCGCGCCGATGGCCTATGTGTTGTGGACCAGGTTTCTTCGTCATCATCCGGCCAACCCGCATTGGCTCAATCGGGACCGGTTTGTCCTGTCGGCGGGACACGGTTCGATATTGTTGTACAGCCTGCTGCATTTGACGGGCTACGATCTACCGTTGGAACAACTCAAACAATTTCGCCAATGGGGCAGCAAAACTCCGGGACATCCGGAGCGGGGACTGACGCCAGGAGTGGAGACGACCACGGGTCCGCTGGGACAGGGATTCGCCAATAGCGTGGGTTTCGCGATCGCGGAAAAATATCACGCGTCCCTTTACAACCGGCCGGGACACGAAATTATCAACCATTACACTTACACGCTGGTCGGCGACGGCGATTTGATGGAAGGCGTATCATCCGAGGCCGCGTCCCTCGCTGGCCACTTGAAACTTGGCAAACTGATTTGCCTCTACGACGACAATCACATAACCCTTTCCGCCGCAACCAACATTACTTTCACGGAGAACCGCGCGAAACGTTTTGAAGCTTATGGATGGCATACCCGGACGGTCGAGAATGGTAATGATCTTGAAGAGATCGACCGGGCACTACGCGAGGCGCAAGCGATCGGGGACCGCCCTTCGTTAATTCTGGTGCGCACCCATATCGGATATGGCTCCCCGCACAAACAGGACACATTTGAAGCGCATGGTTCGCCGCTCGGCGTTGAAGAAGTGAAGTTCACGAAACAAGCGATGGGTTGGCCTATTGAGCCCCCTTTCCTCATTCCGGATGAAGCGCTCGCGTTATTCCGTGTCGCTTTGAAAAAAGGAAAAGTATACGAAGCCGAATGGAACATAAGGTTTTCGGTTTACTCAAAAGCTTTCCCCGAACTCTCCAAAAAATTTAAAAAGGAAATGGCCGGTGAACTGCCGAACAGATGGGACAAGGGGATTCCGACCTTTCAAGCCGATCCAAAGGGCATGGCCACACGCGTCGCGTCGGGCAAGGTGTTGAACGCGGTCAGTCTGAAACTTTCCTCGCTTATCGGCGGATCTGCGGATCTGGATCCCTCCACGGATACGGCACTTAAAGCGATGGGCGATTTCGAAAATTCAAATGATGAGATCGGAAATTTACAAGGGTCGATCGGCGGCGGCTGGAGTTATGGCGGACATAACCTTCATTTTGGAGTCCGTGAGCACGCCATGGGATCGATCGCGAACGGGTTAGGGGTATACGGCGGAATCATTCCTTTCACGGCGACTTTTTTAACTTTTTCGGATTATATGCGGCCATCGATCCGGTTGGCCGCGCTCATGAAACAGAGAGTCGTATTCGTCTTCACTCACGACAGTATCGCCCTGGGTGAAGACGGACCGACGCATCAACCCATTGAACAATTAGCCTCGTTGCGCGCCGTTCCGAATTTGCTGGTCATCCGTCCCGCTGACGCCAACGAAACAGCCGAGGCGTGGCGTGTTGCCATTGAGACAAAAAATCAGCCCATCGCGCTTATTTTGACGCGACAGGACGTGCCAACGCTTGACCGTACCCGATTTGCCGCGGCGGATGGTTTGCGGCGCGGCGCTTATGTATTGGCCGATGCGCACAACGGTAAACCCGACATTATCCTCATTGCAACTGGGTCGGAAGTGGGGTTGATCATTGAAGCGTCTCAAAAACTGATTAACAAAAAAATCAGTGTCCGTGTCGTATCGATGCCGTGTTGGGAACTATTCGATATCCAGTCTCAAAATTACCGGGACAGTGTTTTGCCGCCGCAAGTTCACACAAGGCTGGCGGTTGAAGCGGGAGCGACACAAGGCTGGCGCAAGTACGTGGGGGATAAGGGTGATGTGATTGGAATAGATCGATTCGGCGCGTCCGCCCCGGGAAAAACGGTGATGAAGGAATACGGTTTTACGGCAGATAACGTTTGTGATCGAGCCATGAAGTTAATCGGCAGGAAAAAACCGAATTGATCCAAAACACCAAAAGGAGATTGTGACCATGAAACACGAATTGCAGGTCGGGGATTATGTGGAGTGGAAATCCGATGGCGCGCGGGCCAAAGGGGCAATTCTGAAGAAAATAAGCGCTCCATTGAAGTTTAAAACCTACACCGTTCATGCCTCGAAGGCTAAACCCCAATATTTCATTAAACGGGAGAAGACCGGTCTGGTAGTTCTGCATAAAGGCACGGCTCTTAAATGGATCGGCGAAAATGAAGGTGTGCCTCGAAACCGGCCGGCCCCAGCACGGGCGGCGAAACCCGATAAAAATAAGATCGAAAAACAAAAAGTGAAGAGGAACCACCTGCGCGACCTGGAGGTTTTTGGCCAAAGCGTCTGGATGGATTTTATCCAGCGCAAGATGATTGTGTCGGGAGAATTAAAAAGGCTCATTGAGACGGATGGATTGAGCGGCGTGACTTCCAATCCCTCCATTTTTGAAAAAGCGATCGCGGAAAGTACGGATTATGACAGCGCCATAAGAACCATGGCGCTAAAGGGAAAAACCGTCGAGGAAATCTATACGGCGCTCACGGTAGAAGACATCCAGCACGCAGCCGATCTTTTTCGTCCTCTTTACGACCGTCTCAAGGGAGAGGATGGATTTGTGAGCCTGGAAGTTTCTCCGCACCTGGCGCATGACACCAGGAGAACGATCGCCGAGGCGCGGCGGTTATGGGCCGCTGTCCGCCGACCCAATGTATTGATCAAAGTGCCCGGAACCAGGGAAGGTTTGCCGGCGATCAAGCAGCTCATCGGCGAGGGAATCAATGTGAACGTTACTTTGCTTTTTGGTCTGCGCCGCTACCGTGAAGTAGCGGAGGCTTATGTCGCGGGACTTGAAACCCGCGTCGCGAAGGGAAAATCCTTGAAAGGGGTGGCTTCAGTAGCCAGTTTTTTCCTGAGCCGCATCGATTCACTGATCGATCCGATGCTTAAGAAAGTGAAGGAACAGGACAAATCAAAGACGGATCTGGTTGATCAGATGATGGGACAGGTGGCGATCCTCAGCGCCAAAACCGCCTATCTGATATATAAAGAAATTTTTGATCGGGAACAATTCGTTAAACTTCAAACTCAAGGCGCGCAAAATCAACGACTGTTATGGGCCAGCACGAGCACCAAGAATCCCGATTACAGCGACCTGAAGTATGTGGATGGCCTTATCGGAACCGAAACTATCAATACCATTCCGCTGGAGACTCTCGCCGCTTACCGGGATCATGGCGATCCCGCGCGCCGGTTAGTCCGGGATGAATTGAGGGCGCACGAGACACTCAAGCTTTTACCTGAAGCCGGAATTGACCTGGATAAGGCGACTCAGCAACTCGAGGATGAAGGCGTCGAGAAGTTTACCAAGTCATTTGATGATTTGATGAAAGCGCTGAAGAAAAAGCGGGCTAAACATTGACCAAAACTCAAATTGAAAACGGCGGAGAATGAAATGAAGACGCAACAATACGAAATCGGCATGGTCGGACTGGGGGTGATGGGCCGCAATCTGGTGCTGAACATGGCCGACAAAGGTTTTTCGGCGGCGGGTTACGACAAAGACAATGCCAAGGTCGAGGCGTTGTGGAAAGAATCGGATAAACGAGACATTTATGGCGCGGAGGACGTAGAAAGTTTTATCGCGCTACTTAAAAAGCCACGCGCCATTATGATGCTGGTTCCGGCCGGGGCTCCTGTGGATTCGGTCATACGGGATTTGCTGCCCCATCTGGACAAGGGCGATCTGATCATCGACGCGGGCAATTCCCATTTCAAAGATACGGACCTGCGCACCAGCGCCCTGGCGGCAAAGGGCATTCAATTCCTCGGCGTGGGCGTCTCGGGTGGGGAAGAAGGCGCTCGTCACGGGCCGAGTATCATGCCAGGCGGGACGAAAGAAGCTTATGAGCGGGTTCGTCTAATTCTGGAAGCGGCCAGCGCGAAAGTGAACGGCGAACCCTGCGTTACCTGGCTGGGTCCCGGCTCGGCGGGACATTACGTGAAGATGGTCCACAACGGCATTGAATACGGCATCATGCAGTTAATATCCGAAACTTACGATCTGATGAAGCGAGGCGCCGGCCTCAATGACGATGAAATTCATGAGGTCTTCACGTTATGGAACCAGGGTGAACTGAACAGCTATCTGGTGGAAATCACCGGACAGATTTTTTCCAAGCAGGACGAAAAAACCGGAAAAAGACTTATAGATGAAATTCTTGATGTGGCCAAGCAGAACGGGACGGGCTTATGGACATCGCAAAGCGCCATGGAATTGAAAGTGCCCACTCCCACTATCGATCTGGCGGTTGCCATGAGGGACATGTCGGTGCTGGTCAATGAAAGGGAGCGGGCTGAAAAATTCTATCCCCGGCCTCCGCGAAACCTGAATGGCGACCGTAAAATTTTTCTCTCGTCATTGGGACGCGCACTGTTGGCGGGAATGATCATGGCTTACGCCCAGGGTTTCGCCCTATTGACGGTGGCTTCCAAAAAATACCAATATCACCTCGATCTGGAAGCGGTGGCCCGTATCTGGCGGGGTGGCTGTATTATTCGCGCCGCTTTACTGGAAGATATCCTCGCGGTGTTTCATACAAAGCATGATCTGGCGAATTTGCTTCTCGACCCGAACCTGTCTGGAATAGTAATGGATCATCAGGAAGATTTGCGCAAGGCATGTGGTTTGTCCGTTGAGTCAGGCGTGCCGGCTCCGGGGTTGATGGTTTCCTTGGGTTACCTGGACGCCTATCGCAGTACCTGGCTGCCGGACAATCTGATCCAGGCTCAGCGAGACTACTTTGGCTCCCACACCTATGAACGCATTGACGCCAAGGGGACTTTTCATACTGAATGGGAGCAAAAATGAAAACGATAAAAAAGAATAACCAACCGGGACCGATGGTTTTCGTCATTTTTGGGGGATCGGGTGATTTGACCTGGCGTAAATTAATACCGTCTCTTTTCGATCTGCACCGAGATGGACGGATGCCGAATAAGTTTGCGATTATCGCGGTGGGGCGCTCCACATTTTCCGACACGCGTTTACGTGAGCATTTTTTTGACGGAGTCAATCGTTTCTCGCCGAAAGGGAATGCGAAAAGCGGCGACTGGGCACATTTCGCCCGAAATGTCACCTATCAACAGGGGGATTATGACGATCCGGCAACCTATGTCCGTTTGGGTAAAAGCTGTGACAAGCTGGATAAGGATTGGAAGAGGAAAGCTGGCCGCATTTTTCACATGGCTACTCCCCCCATGTTGTTTGGAGTTATCCCTAAAATGCTCGCGGACGCGGGGCTGAATCGGGACCGAGCGCATGATCATATCGTGGTGGAAAAGCCTTTCGGTCATGATCTGGAATCCGCACGGAAGTTGAATCGAATATTGACAGATCATTTTGATGAGTCTCAAATTTTTCGCATCGATCATTATTTGGGCAAGGAAACCGTGAGAAATATACTAGCGTTCCGGTTCGCAAACCCACTTTTCGAGCCCATTTGGAACCGGCGCTACGTGGAATACGTCACCATTACGGTGGCTGAGCAAGTGGGCGTGGGACACAGGGGCGGTTATTACGATGAGTCGGGAGCCCTGCGAGATATGATGCAGAATCACCTTATGCAATTGCTCTGCCTGGTCGCCATGGAACCGATGGTTTCTTTCGACGCGGACGAGATTCGGAACAAGAAAGTTGACGTGCTTCATTCCGTCATGCCGATTTCGCGCGATTTGGTTCACCGATGCGCCGTTCGAGGCCAGTATGGAAACGGCAAAGTGAAAGGTAATAAAATCCGCGGATACCGGCTTGAAGAGGGCGTGTCGCCGCACTCGAAAACGGAAACCTTTGCGGCTTTAAAGCTATTCGTCAATAACTGGCGTTGGAAAGGGGTTCCGTTTTATCTGCGCACCGGTAAACGAATGCGCCGACAGGTCTCGGAAATTAAGATTCAATTTCGAGGTGTGCCGTATGAGTCGTTTCCTGACGAAGCTAAACGCGATTGGCATTCGGCCCGCCTTATTTTATCCATACAGCCGGAACAGGGCATTGTGATGGGGTTTCAGGCGAAGTACCCCGGACCCAAAATGATTTTGCGTCCTGTGGAAATGAGATTTAATTATAAGGATAGTTTCGGGGTTCCATCACCCGATGCCTATGAAACATTGATCTGGGATGTGATGAAGCATGATCAAACTTTGTTCATGCGTAATGATCAAGTCGAGGCGGCGTGGACAATTCTGAAGCCCATACTGGAAGTATGGGGAAAATCCAAACCGAAAAATTTTCAAAATTATCCCGCGGGAAGTTGGGGCCCGAAAGAATCGGACGAACTGCTAGCGCGGGAAGGTCACTCTTGGGGTTCTGAGAAGTGAAAAAATCAATTCTATTGTTTTGATGGTTCTGATTATGGATCGGAGTCCAGATTGTCCTCGAAAATAGTTCTTCAAGCCGCGGGTTGTTGGCTGTTTTTCTTAGCTGCTTCGTTGTGCTCGGCAAGCGATGACGCGCCAGTATCGGTTGCCTTGATCGAGCGGGATTCATACACACTCAACTCCCAATTCATCGTTCCGGTGCCTCCTCAGATCGCATGGAACGTTCTGACGGATTACGATCATCTGTCTCAGTTCGTTCACAGCATGAGGGGCCATATTCGAAGTGAGAAAGGCGATGATTTACTGGTGAACCAAGTTGCCACGGGCGGCTTTCTTTTTTTTACGGTGTCGGTGTCCGCCCTCTTGCTCATTCATGAAGAACCTATTCACGATATTCTTTTTACCGATACCACTGGCAAGGATTTTAAGAACTACAGCGGGTCGTGGAATCTTCTTCCGATACCGCAAGGCACGCAAATTATTTATCAATTAAAAGCTGAAAAAAATAAAAACACCCCGGGTTTTGTGACCGGAAAAATACTTCAAAGTACGACCCGAGATCTTTTGAATGAATTGCGCAGGGAAATGGAACGCCGAGAAGTTCTCATTCAGAAAAATGTGAGTTCTTCGACAAAAAATGCCAATCGCTTCAAAACTTCAGCATCACTATCAAAATGATAGTCGCAGTTCCTTTTTGATATTCTTGGATCGTGTTGCCGGATTTTTTAAAAATGAAAAATAAAAAATTTCGGGATTGGATTTCAAAAGCGGATGAAGCGTAAGATACCGACTAGGAAATATTTATCGGATTAAGGAATCGTCCTGAAGATTAAGAAAACGGCACAGAACCTTTTCGACGTAATCCGGCGGTGTGTGATTCCATGAATCATTTCTTAAACTCCGTTTTTCACTCCGAGTCTCCCCAGGCAAGTACTATTTCGGACTTGTTTATTATCGTCTTAATTGTTTGTGCGATTATTCTTTTGATTGTGACTGCGATGGTCATTGTCAGCCTGGTTCGTTTCCGCCACCAGCCGGGAAGCCCGGACCCCAAGCCCCGTTATGGCAATTGGAAACTGGAAACAACATGGACGGTTATTCCATTTCTTGTTTTGATTTGGCTTCTGACCCTCACCGCGAGAGGAATGAAACAGTCCGATCCGGCCCCAGATAGAAAGCCCGACCTTCTGGTCATCAGCCACCAATGGTGGTGGGAAGCGCGTTATCCCCAAACCGGGGTAATCACGGCCAATGAGATCCACATTCCGGTGGGGGTCACCTGGCTGCTGGATCTGGAATCGGCGGACGTCATCCACGATTTTTGGGTGCCCCGGCTGGGCCCCAAAATGGATGTTGTGCCCGGCCATCCAAACCACCTTTGGCTGGAAGCGGATAAACCAGGAAGCTACCTGGGAACCTGTTCCGAATTTTGCGGAGCCCAGCACGCCCAAATGCATTTTTTAGTGATCGCCCAGCCCGAGGCCGAATTCGAGGCCTGGCAGAAACAGCAGGAAAGACCGGCAGCCCCGTTGGTGACAAAAGCAGCCAAAGAAGGCGCTCGGATATTTCAACAGTTAACCTGTGTCAGTTGCCACACCGTCAACGGCAGGGAAGTGAAGAATCAAGACGACCCCAATCTTACCCACTTCGCAAGCCGTGGGACATTCGGCGCGGTCCTCCTGCCGAATACGCCGGAAAACCTGTCGAGGTGGCTTAAAAATCCACAAGACATCAAACCGGCCGTCCTGATGCCCAACCTGAAACTGACCGATGCCCAGGTAGGCGACTTGACGGCCTATCTGGAGTCGCTCCAATGAACGAAACCTTCGCCAATCCACCCTCAGTCGAAATCTTTCGCGCGCAAAAAGCGGCTCAGGGCCTTTTTAGCTGGATCGCCACGGTGGATCACAAGCGGATCGGCATTCTTTATCTGCTAACCGCTTTTTTCTTTTTCGGCGTGGGAGGCCTTGAGGCGCTGGTGATGCGCCTGCAATTGGCCAAACCCAACAACCATCTTTTATCCCCGGACGCTTATGACCAGCTTTTCACCATGCACGGAACTACTATGATCTTTTTGGTGGTGATGCCGACCCTGATCGGCTTCGCCAATTATTTTGTGCCCTTAATGATCGGTGCCAGGGATATGGCATTTCCCCGGCTGAACGCCATGGGTTACTGGTTTTTTCCATTTGGCGGTCTGCTTTTGCATTTCAGTCTTCTGGCGGGGGGAGCGCCTTCGGTGGGCTGGTTCAGCTACGCGCCTTTAAGCGAGACACCCTTTGCTTCCAGCCCGGGAGTGGACTACTGGATACTGGCTTTGTTTGCGTTAGGCATCGGCTCCATCTCCACATCCATCAACCTAATCGCCACGGTACTGGCTTTGCGCGCGCCCGGAATGTCCATCCGCCGTCTGCCTTTGTTTACCTGGATGGTGTTCGTGAATTCCTTCCTGCTCATCATGGCCATGCCCGCCCTGAACGCCGCCATCATCATGCTGTTTATCGATCGCCAGTTGAACGCGCATTTTTTTCTTCCTTCCCATGGCGGTTCGGCGATCCTTTGGCAGCATTTCTTTTGGACCTTCGGCCATCCGGAGGTCTACATCATGGTCCTACCGGCTTTCGGAATCATTTCGGAAGTGATTCCGGTGTTTTCCCGCAAACCTATCTTCGGCTACGAATTTGTGGCTGGCTCCACGGTGGCGATCGCTCTCCTTAGCTTTGGAGTCTGGGCTCATCATATGTTCGCGGTGGGACTGGGTCAGCCCATGGATATTTTCTTCGCGGCCACCAGCATGATGATCGCGGTTCCCACGGGGGTGAAGGTTTTCAACTGGAGTGCAACCCTTTGGGGCGGATCCATCCGCCTGACGACCTCCATGCTTTTCGCTGTGGCTTTCCTTTTGCAGTTCACCCTGGGGGGATTGAGCGGGGTTACTTTCGCGGTGGTGCCGGTGGATTGGCAGGTGACGGATACCTATTATCTGGTCGCCCATTTCCATTACGTTCTTTTCGGCGGGTCGCTTTTCGGCGTATTCGCGGGCATTTATTACTGGTTCTCCAAGATGACGGGGCGGCTTTTATCCGAATCCATCGGAAAAGTTCACTTTTGGCTGACCGTCATCGGCTTCAACATGGCTTTCTTCGTCCAGCATTTCCTGGGGCTCATGGGCATGACCCGCCGGGTTTATACCTACCCGGATTTTCCCGGTTGGGGATTACTCAACCTGATCTCCACGATCGGAGCTTTCATTCTAGGGTTCTCGGTTCTGGTTTTGATATGGAATATATTTGTCAGCCTGCGGCGAGGCGCGACTGCGGGGGACAACCCCTGGAACGCCTGGACCTTGGAATGGGCCGCGTCCTCGCCCCCGGCGGAACATAATTTTGACCAGCTGCCACCCATCCACGGCCGGCGGCCCCTCTGGGATCTGACCCATCCCGAAAATCCGGATGAGTCCGAGACTTTCAAGAAAGAGTCCGCGGAAGGGAAAAAGGATAAAAATAAAATCGGCATGATGTGCTTTATCGCTTCTGAGGCCTTTTTTTTCATCATGCTTTTGATCGCTTATATTTTTTATAACTTCTCGCAGCATCCGAACCCCGGGTCCGAATGGTTGAATCCACTGAAAACCGGAATTTTTACCTTTTGCCTTATGGCCAGCAGTTTCACCTATTGGCTGGCGGAGAAAAAACTGGAATCTAAAAACCACAAGGGCTTCCTCGTCTGGCTGGTCGCCACTCTGGCATTCGGCGGCGCCTTTATGACAGGCCAGGCAATGGAGTATTGGGAACTTTTCCAAAAGGGGCTGCGGGCCGGTACCAGTCTCTTCAGCGCTTCTTTTTTTATGGTGACAGGCCTGCATGGACTGCATGTGATGATCGGGCTCGTCGCCCTTTTGATCGTTCTGGCCATGGCTTTGGCGGGTGATTTTAAAACGGGGAAAATCGGAACAGTCAAGACCATCGGCCTCTACTGGCATTTTGTGGACGCTGTCTGGATCGCGGTCTTCACGACCATTTATTTGGTGGGGGTGCGAACATGACCATCCAACAATTACTTTTATCCACCTGGGACTGGAATTCTTTATTAATCGCCGGTTGTATCGCGGCCTTGTTTTTTTATGCCATTCTCTGCGGGTTGAAGTTTTCAGGAAAATCGGTATTTTTCATAACAGGCGTGGTTCTTTTCTTTTTAGCTTTGGATTCTCCCATCAATTTTTTGTCCAAGGGTATTCTGTTTAGCGCCCACATGCTTCAACACCTGATGTTGGTGTTGATGGTGCCTCCTCTAATCCTATTAGGATTGCCGAACACCCGAAATCATCGAGATATCCTGTCGTATGTTCCTTTGGTGAAACACCCCCTCGCCGCCTGGCTTTCGGGGGTGGGAGCCATGTGGTTTTGGCACGTTCCGGCTTTTTGTGACGCCGCCGCGTCCAACGAATTGATCCATACCGTCCAGACTTTTTCACTTTTATTCCTGGGTTTGCTTTTCTGGCGGCCCATCGTCGGTCCAAGAGTTGAGGAACGGCTTTCTCCACTGATCGGTATTCTTTATCTTTTCAGCGCATGTATCGGCTGTTCGCTGCTGGGAATATGGATTACCTTCGCGCCTGTTAGTGTTTGTCCTGTTTTTATGAATCCCACAGCCTCCCGGGGAGTTTTTGCGATGATTCGTGACGATTGGGGACTGACGCCGGCCATGGACCAGCAAATCGGCGGTCTTTTGATGTGGGTTCCCCCTTGTTTTGTTTACCTCGGCGCCATTCTGATTCTTTTGAGCCGTTTCTACCGCCAACCGGAGGAAGTCTTTCCTTTCCCCCTGAAAAAAGGGAGGAAGAAATGAGTAAAAAAAGCATTGCCGGATCAGCCCCTTTGCGTCCCGGCTGGACCCGCGTTCCGGACGAAAAAATTCCGCGGCCAACCTTTTGGCCCGCCGCACTGGCCCTGGGCACGGTTCTTCTGCTTTGGGGTTTGGTGACTTCTTTCATTATCACGACGGTGGGATTCGTCCTTTTATTTTTGTCCGTCGTGGGTTGGCTGGGAGAAATGCGCCATGAATGAAAAAAATCATCCCAAGATGATCGGAGAAGCGAAAAAATTTTCCCGGCGAATTTTTTTTGAAAGACTGATTTTCATTCTCGGGGGTCTGATGACGGCGGCGGTCGGCCTGCCCATGGTCGGTTTTATTTTCAAGCCTCTCTTTAAATCCCTGCCACCGGTCTGGCGGTCCGTGGGCCCGGTGAATTCCTTTAAGATCAGCGAAACCGTCGCCGTGACATTCCTTCAGGCTTCGCCCCTACCTTGGGCTGGGGTCACGGCTAAAACTGCCGCCTGGCTGAGGCGGGAAAGCGTTGACAGTTTCACGGCCTTTTCCATCAGTTGTACCCATCTGGGTTGTCCGGTGCGATGGCGGCCCGAAGCGCAGTTGTTCATGTGTCCCTGTCATGGCGGTGTTTACTATAAAAATGGAGAGGTGGCCGCCGGGCCTCCGCCTCTTCCTTTGCCGCGTTATCCAGTAAGGGTCGTTAAAGACCAGGTTGAAATTTTAGTGACTCTCTAGGGGAAATTTTGTTCAAATCAATTTTCACAAAAATCTACCAATGGCTGGAAGACCGCACAGGCCTTTTCAGCGCGGTTGGAAAAATGGCCAAACATCCGGTGCCGACCGGAGCCCGGTGGTGGTACGTGTTCGGCAGCGCGACCTTGTGCGCTTTTCTCATCCAGGTGGCCAGCGGCATCGCCCTGGCCCTTTACTATATTCCTTCGGCGGACGAGGCCTACGTCACTCTTCAATCCATCACCCACGATACAGCGTTTGGTGGTTTTGCCCGAGCCCTTCATTATTACGGCGCTTCCGCGATGGTGTTGATGGTGGGGATCCATATGGCCCAGGTATTTCTGCAGGGTTCCTATAAATTTCCACGGGAAATGAACTGGCTGACCGGAATCCTTCTGCTAGGGTTCACCCTGCTCATGGGATTCACGGGGCAGATTCTGCGCTGGGACCAGAACGCCGTCTGGACGGCGGTGGTCGCCGCGAAGCAGGCGGGCCGCGCTCCGTTCATCGGAGGCTGGCTATCGACGCTGATTCTGGGTGGTCCCGAAGTTGGCGGTTCCACCCTCAGCCGGCTTTTTGTTGTCCATGTTTTTCTAATTCCGGCTTTGGTATTCGCTTTCGTGGGACTTCATTTACTGTTGGTCCTGCGTCACGGCATTTCGGAACCCCCGAAGCCGGGGAAAAGGGTGAATCCTAAAACCTACCGGAAGGAATACGAGACTTCTTTGCGGAAGGACAGTGTTCCTTTTTGGCCCGACGCGGTCTGGCGTGACATGGTTTTTGCAGCGGTGATGGTTTTTGGAATCATTCTCCTGGCTCTCATTTTTGGGCCCCCCGAACTGGGGCATCCTCCCGATCCCAGCTTGATCGACGCTAACCCCCGACCCGACTGGTACCTGATGTGGTATTTCGCGGTGCTGGCCCTTTTGCCTCACGGCATTGAAAGTTTTTTCATGGTTTTCGCGCCGCTTCTGGCGGGAGGCCTTTTGATCCTGCTTCCTTTTATTTCCAACGATGGGGAACGCAGTCCCAGCCGCCGCCCCTGGGCAGTCGCGGTTGTCATCATGGTCGTCGTGATGATCGGAGCCTTTTGGTGGGCCGGTGCGAAATCCGACTGGTCGCCTAATTTCAATCCAAAACCCTTATCTGCCGAAGTTATCGGTGCCGCCAGCGGTCCAATTTTGGCGGGTGCCCATCTTTTTGAGATGAAAGGCTGTCTCAACTGCCACCTGATTCAAGGGGATGGGGGCCGCCGGGGCCCGGATTTATCCGCGATCGGAGACAAACTTTCTACGGACCAGATGATCCTGCGTATTTCCAACGGCGCGGCCAATATGCCCGCTTACGCTTCCAACCTCACTCCTGTGGAAATGGATGAGCTGGTGGCTTTTTTGCAAACGCGAAAAACGGCTTTAAAAAGGGAGTAGGAAATGAGGTTTAGAGGGCCATTGTTTTAAATCTTATTTCGGTTCGAACCACACAAGTGGCGATGACCAAGGGAGTCGTGAAGATGATCCACTGGCTGCATTCTTTATTCCTACATTATGGAAACGCGATCGTCTTTATCATCACCTATTTGAACAGCATCGGTTTTCCTATTCCGGGAGAACCGATTCTTTTTGGAGCCGGATTTATCTTGGGGAAAGACGGGTTTCCGATGTGGGGATCCATAGCCGCCGGAACAGCCGCTTGTTTTCTGGGAGGAGAGAGCGCCTTTTGGCTGGGAAAGTGGCTGGGTTATAAGCGTTTGAAAAAAATCCACTGGCTGCATTTTACCGCTGAAAAATTCGAGTGGATGGAGCGTTATTTTAAACGCTATGGCGCCAAGACGGTTTTTATCGCGCGGTTTATCGCCCTGCTTCCCGCTCTGGTACCTAATGTTTTAGCCGGCATGACGAAAATGCGGTGGAGAGTCTTTCTTTTTTACAACCTCACGGGGTCGGCGGTTTACTCCACCCTTTACGTCCTGCTGGGCTATTTTTTTGGGAAGCGATGGGTATTACTCGAAGAATGGCTTGGGCCCACGGCGATTTACCTGATTCTCCAGGGGATTTTGCTGATGGTTCTGGCGGTGATTTTCAGGCGTTTCATTTATCACCTTTGTGCAAGATTGTTTTTTGCGAAGCGAAAGAGAACATAAGGGATGTTTTTAAATTGAAACCTGTCCACGACGGGGACCCGGATTGGACAGCTAAATAGCTTGAAATTGTAGCCCAAATGTGCTACATTTATTTTAGTTCTTTAAAGGGGGACGACATGGCAAAAGAAGCGACGGTCCGCGCTCGGTTGGAACCGCATTTGAAAGCCGATACAGAAAAATTGCTGCATCAACTGGGGCTTACGGCCAGCCAGGCCATCTCCATCTTTTACAGTCAAATCCTCTTGAGGCGCGGGCTGCCTTTCGAGGTCGCCTTGCCAAACGCGAAAACGAAGGCCGTTTTCAAGTCTACGGATAAAGGCCGCCATCTGGTCCGAACGAAGAATGCTGAGGACATGTTCCGTAAACTTGGTGTCTGATGCTCAATCCTTCCTACACTAATCAATTTCAAAAAGACCTCAAGTTAATGCTTCGGCGTGGTAAACCGGTTGAAAAGTTCAAGGAAGTCGCCAATCGGTTGATCGCCCAGAGTGTCTTGGATGCCCGGTTACGGAACCATAAACTTTCTGGGAATTACAAAGACCGTTGGGAATGCCATTTGGAACCAAATTGGCTTTTGATTTACAAGCTTTCCGGAACTGAAATCATTTTTGAAAGAACGGGTACGCATTCAGATTTATTTGAATAAACCAAAATAAGCTGTCCATGAAGGGGAGGCATAGCGAACAAAGGAAAAGCCCGGAAGATTATCCGGTGTGGAAAGGTTGAGTTGGATTACATAGCTTAGAGAGTTAAAGTTTTGAAGGGTTGTGGCTTAAAAAATGGAGGTATTTGAGAAATGTCGATGGACAAAAAGATTTCGAAGAACATTGATGAATACTTAATTCGTTTTCCGAAAGAAGTGCAACAGCTCTTAAAGAAAATGCGTCTAACGATTAAAAAAGCCGCACCCAAAGCTGAGGAAAAAATCAGCTATGGCATACCTACCTTTACCTTAAACGGAAATCTTGTACATTTTGCGGGCTACAAAAACCACATTGGCTTTTACCCAACTCCTTCGGGGATCACGGCGTTTAAGAAAGAGTTGTCGGCATATAAAGGTGCCAAAGGGTCGGTGCAATTCCCGATCAACGAACCTCTCCCGCTGACTCTAGTGAGCCGGATTGTGAAGTTTCGGGTGAAAAAGAGTTTAAATACTAAAAGTAAAAAGTAAGGGTCAAATAATTTTTTCTGTCAAGATGAGTTGCTGGCGAACATTTTACCTTGTCCACGACGGGGAGGTGCATTGGACAGACGACTATTGAAAGACCATCGCTGCGGCATTGCCAATTGATAACCAATTGTGTACACTAATGACATCCAATTGAGGGAGGTTACTATGAAATTCGTATCCGTTCGGGATTTTCGTTCTAAGTCTGGGAAAGTTTGGAGTGATTTGGCTCGCGAGAAAGACTTTCTTCTAACGTCCAATGGAAAGCCGATCGCGCTTGTTTCGTCCGTTTCGGAGGAGGATGTGGAAGATTCTCTGACCGCTCTCCGCCAAGTCAGGGCCATGATGGCCGTGGAAAGAATGCAAAGCCGGTCTGTGACCAAGGGAACCTCCAAAATGTCCTTGAAAGAGATTAATGCTGAAATCTCAGCCGTGCGGAAAGAACGCAAACGGTGAAAGTTGTTATCGATACCAATGTTTTGGTCTCTGGTCTTTTATCCCCTTATGGCCCACCAGGCGAAATTGTCCGAATGGTTTCTTCGGGGGTGCTTTCACTCTGTTTTGATGCCCGCGTTTTCTCCGAATATTCAGAAGTTATGAGACGACCAAAATTTCCATTTCGCAGAGAAGAGGTCGCAGCGCTATTAGAAGAAATACAATCAAAAGGCAGCGTGGTGGCGTCCGAACCATTGGCCCGGCGATTGGTAGATCCTCATGACGAAGCTTTCTTGGAAGTGGCCATAGCCGGAAAAGTAGAAATGCTCGTAACTGGGAACCTTAAACATTATCCTTCCAGTTTTAACCGTACAAAAATAGTTTCGCCTGCCGTTTTTTTGGAAAATTACAGAAAGCAGAAGTGAGCTGATCAAGTTAAAGCTGTCCACGGAGGGGACCCGAATTGGACAACGAGTAAATTCTAAAAAGCCGGGTTTGACAGGAACGGATATGCCAGAACTTCAAGCGTTTGCTAAAAACATATGGATTGTCGATGGGCCAAATGTCCGTGACATGGGCGTCATGTTTACGACCCGCATGACCGTCGTGAAGCTCTCCGACAACTCCTTATGGGTGGATTCTCCCGTACACGTACCATTTGAAACGCTGAAAGTGATTACTGAATTGGGTCCCGTCCGATATCTTGTCGCGGCGACCCCAAGGCACGTTTGGAGGCTTGAAAGTTGGCACGGGTTATTTCCTGAAGCCCAACTATGGGCGCCACAGTCCTCCCTCCTTACGGTGAAGAAAGGAAACCTGCCCTACGCTGGAATTCTAGGGGATATCCCCCCCGAAGGATGGGCGGCGGACTTAGACCAACTGGCTTTCAAAGGCAACCCCCTTATCGAGGAAGTTTTCTTTTTTCATAAAGAATCACGGACGGTAATTTTGGATGATTTGATTCAGGTCCATCCCCATATGAAAGGCAAGCTTTTTCAAAATTTACTGTTTAAACTAGAAGGCGTTACATATCCAAATGGCGGAGTTGGGCTCGACCTTAAACTTTCTTTTATTCATCGAAATCTCGCCCGGCAATCTCTTAAGAAACTGCTTTTGTGGGACTTCGACAAGTTGATCATTGCCCATGGCGACTGCGTCG
>OLLS01000141.1_pt1 | contig 18455 bp, 32 predicted proteins | sample 1604631 | NCBI WGS metagenome assembly OLLS01 (sample SAMEA104055725, study PRJEB20765) | soil metagenome | biome: Arctic tundra; feature: Polygonal ground; material: soil | place: USA | collected 2011-09 | depth 0-0.5 m | reverse complement strand
ACGAACACGGCTACCAAGACGGCCACGAACACGGCTACCAAGACGGCCACGAACACGGCTACCAAGACGGCCACGAACACGGCCACAGTTACAGGCACTTTGCCAAAAACCAGCACGGCCACGAATACGGCTACGAACACAGCGACCGCGACTGCCACGAACACGGCCACCGTCACTGGGACGAATACGCCTACGAATACAGCGACCGTCACTGGGACGAATACGCCTACGAATACAGCGACCGTCACTGGGACGAATACGCCTACGAATACAGCGACCGCGACTGCCACGAATACGGCTACCAGCACGGCAACTAATACGGCGACCGTAACAGACACCCAGACCGGGACCAATACGGCCACCAACACAGCCACGAATACGGGGACGGATACCGCTACGGCCAGCGCAACGCCTACGGCGACGAATACAGCCACGGATACGACTACAAGTACGCCGACTCAAACCATTACTGCCCCGGCTACCGGTTCACCTACAGCGACCGCGACAAGCACAGCCACAGCGACGATGGCCCTTAGCACTATAACCTGCACCCCCACCTCAACTGCCACTCGAACACCTACTTCTACTCCCGTAGTACGACAGAGGGCACAGCTTCTAAAACTCAGGGGTAGGTTTTTACATCGTTAGGCTTTAGGTTTTTCAAACTTCTTGCGATCAGCGACTTTCCGATCCGAGTTTCTGGCCTCTATTTTCATCTGCAATACCTGAGCTCGGCTAAGCCCCGATAAAGCTTCTTTACGGCGACGTTTTGATTCGTTGCGGCCATAGTCGATGGACGTGTGCCCTTCCTTAGTGGTATAGACCGTTCTGGTTACTTTCTGTTTTTGTTTCGTATTGTTTCTCCTGCGGTCGTTCGACCGTTTAATTTATAGCCAAGAGACTTGGCCACTTCGCGGCGGCGTCTAAAAAATGCAGGTGCTTGTGGGTCAGGGACAAGGTTAGTAATCGTATAATAAAACGGTATCCCCAAAGTTTTTATAAGAAAAGCCGGAGCCTCGAAGGGATTTTCGTACCAGCTTATTTCAGAGTCAAAAGGTAGATCGACGTTGGCTCTAAATCCGATTTTACCTGTATCGCCCTGACGGTCGAAATAGATGGCCAGCCCCAAATCACGGATTGTTTTTATCATCTTTAGCCTCTTTTGGTCCGTCATACAGCTCGGGGTTCTGGTAGTAATAACCTAAAACCCTACTAGCCGGTTTCTGATGCAATACGCTCATCGAAAACTGGTATCCGGGACATTGCAGCGCAAACCCAGCCAAAATGTCGTTCCAGACCACGCGGTAACGCTGGGCGGATCCTTCCATGCCTAGGGGCGGATTGGCCAAAATAATATCGTCCTCGTAGATTTCAACGCCGTCCTCGGCTACGTAGCCTGTGAATAATGATGGAATCATACGATCATCCGAGTATTGGTTTTGTTTCGTATCCTCGCCGGAGACGTTCACAAACCCGCGTCCGCCTGGGTCCAGAGCTAGGCCATCGGCCTGCATTTCTTCGGCAGAGAACATCCTGTTTTGAAGAATATGCCAACACTTATATTTCGGTAGGTTCATTGTTTTGTCTCCTCTAAAGAACGTCTTATGGCCTTGGCAAAATCCAGCTCCCCAGGCCTGGGTTTGGTGGAAAAGGTTATCCGGATACCGTTACCTGTAGCCTTCTCCGTAAGTTTCTTGGCGCGTTCAAGTTCCTGAATATGCCGTTCTTCTCTTGTTTTCTTAATCATCTTTCCTCCTTGGGTGGACGCACCAAATCGATCAACTCTTTTTTAGCTCTGGTTATTGCCACGTATTCTAAATTTTCTTCCTGAAGTTTCTGCCAGTCCTGCCGTGCATACGGGCTTGGTAGAGTGTTGGCACGATCCAATAAGTACACTACGTCGGCCTCTCTTCCTTTAAATTTATGGATTGTGGATAAAGTAACCACACCCGACTTCTTGTCGTCAAAAAGGCTCCTGATTGAGGTCACGACGTCCTGGATGCCGTACAGACCCAGGCTATTCACCCGAGAAATGACCGCTCTCAGGGCCCCCACCTTGTCCCGTAAATTCTGGACTCGATCCTCTTTTCCTTTGGCCATCAGCTTCGACACTTCCTTGGATTCAAAATCCTCAAGCTTATAAGTCAATTGATGGGTTGAAGTAACCTGTTTCCAGCGCAGCACCAGGTGGACCAGACCCTCCCCAATTTCACGGCCTTCGATTCTGCAACCAATTCCGTTGGCCAAGAACAGATAAGCCTGTTCGATCAGCGGCTTGGTGTTACGGCACAGGATAGCGGACGTTTTATCGGGCGGCGCGATCTGGAACCAATACTTTCCGGTTTCTTTGTCCACAGTATCCAGGGAACGGAATATGCCGTCCGGGGCGGATTGGTGGGCGACTAAGCCTGGAACGAACCGATTAGCCTCTTGAACTACGATTTTAGGGCAGCGGTAGGTGGTTGTGAGGCCAAGGACATCGGCCCCAAGCTGTTCTTTAATTAAGTCCATGGCGTCATGCGAGGCTCCGCAGAAGCCAAAAATTGCCTGCCGAACGTCGCCCACAAAGATTACCCGTCCCGTACCAGGCTTTAGGTGCTTGAGCGCCAAAGCACGGCGCGAAGCGTTTGTGTCCTGGGCTTCGTCAATCAAAATCCAGTCCTTGGCGTAGCAGGGGGAGTTGTGGACCAGCGGGGCCAAGATCATATCGTCATAGTCGATAACGTCCCTGTCCGTGGAGATAGATTTTTCCAAAACCTTCTTTGCCACGGCGATCAATTCCTCAACCGTATCGTTGTCGGCTAGTTCGTCCGCGTCAAAATGATCGATCAGGTCTTCCCAGGCCTCTGTGTGTTCGATAGGCGTCAGGAAGCCAAAGGCGGCTTGTTTGGCCAAAGAAACAACCTTACAAATAGTGGCCGAATTCCTCAGATAAAAATCATCTGGGTTTTTAGAAAGACTTTTAACAATGTCCGAAACCTTCCACTGTTTGATTTCGGCCTTTGGGGCAATGCGCCTCCAGGAACTCAGGCCTAATGAGTGCATGGTTTTAGCTGTAACATGTTTGACCCCTCTGGCCGAGAGTTTGCCTTGAATTTCGTCCGCGATAGCTTTATTAAAAGCCAACATGATCGCTTCGCCTTTGAGAAACGGTGTAATCATGAGGAGCGTCGATGTTTTACCGCAACCGGCGAAAGCATCCAGCCTTAAAGAACCTTTGCCATTTTTGACCCACTCGATAACCGCTGTCTGCTGTTCAGATGGATTTTCCATAAGCCACTTCCTGTTTTGTATTTAAAACTTAATGTTAAACACCGACGATGTGATCAAAAACTCTGCCTCGCTTAAGCCTATCTCAAAACCGATGTCGTCCTTTGCGTTTGACCATGTACGAAGCATGAAATACTCCGTTGTAAACACCCCGATTGTTAAAACATCTTCTAGCCCAGGATGTTCCGCTTTCAACTTGTCGTGGGCCAAAATAAGCCCTGCGTCCACGGCTGCGGTATTCAGATAATGCGAATACCCTTCAGCCAAAGGAGCCGCCAACGGATTGACCTCACAACTGTGGGCCGGATCGTATTGGAGGTTGTAGCTTGTAATGTTGCCGTCAGCATTCACAAGCCCCAGCGCCGCGATGAAAAGTAAGCTGGAAACCGTCATAAGCCACCTCCTGTTTTTCCTACAAACCCAGCATACGTATTTAAAAATAAAAGTAAACAATAAACTTTACTATTTTTTACCCCTGTTTCGTTCCTGCCATGCCGTGGATTTCTTCTGGGCACAGCTGTTTTTACAGGATTCTTTATCGATACGCGTCTTTTGGAACCATTCGCCGCAGTCACACATCTGAAAGATCAGGCGTTTACCCTCTACGACTACGGTCTTTTGTGTGCCGGCCGCTATTTTTGGATACTTGATTATAGCCATTTGATCAGCTCCTCCGGTCGTTCGACCGTCAGTCTAAAGTCCTTTGATTATCGAGGACTCTAACCAGATTGTAAACGTTTAAATTTACTTACTTCGAACTTCTTTATTCGTTCGAGCATCCTTTCCCTCAGCTCGTATAGATAAACCCGCTGCTGAGCGTTGAAGCCGGTAAGCTTTTGAGCAGGCTCGTTTTTCACCCGCTCATAAAGAGCCTCCACCAATTTTCCACTGATTGGCGGCAAATAATCGACTCGCCGGATCCTGATCGGCATGGGCTTGTCTGTATCACACCAGGCCGCCATGAGGCCAGTCATCCCAGGCGTTTTCATAACGGATTGCCCAACCGATCAGTCGCGGCCCTAAAAGCCGGATCCCCAAGCTTGTAGCATTCGTTACAGTCAATCGAATCGTCTGGCTGGAGGTTTCCAGGACCGGCATAGGCTTTGTGGCAAGTGTCGCAGAACGCAGTTATAGCCACCAACTTGACTTCAATCTTTTTCCCGTTTCGGAAAACAAACCCGTCAATCAATTCCACTTTCCGATTCGTCAAAATCATCAGTTCGTCCACCCCAGGCGCGGGGCAGTAGTGAGTTTCATACGTGAAATTTACACGGTTTATCTTCGTTATTTTCCCCCGAAGCGGGGCCCGATATCGGGTCTGTGGGGCGTAAACTTCGTCCCCTATTTTTAGGTCGTCGATGGTCATGCTGCCTCCCTTAAAATCTCTTTGATAAAATTCTCGAAAATAGCCGTTTCTTGAATCTTGTTCTCCCACTCCCGCTGCCGGGCGTCGTTTTCCGCGTCCAAGGCCTTTTCCTTGGCCTGGTAGGCATCCAAGGCTTTGGTGTAGGCCTGGGTGACGATCAATAAGGCCTTGTCTTTGTTGGCAGCCCATTTTTCGTGGGCGTCCTTGGAATTCAGGCGTTTACCTGGATAGACGCGCTTGTACTCGCGGTCAAAATATTCTTTGGCTTCCTTTTCTCCAGGCTTGTTCGGCTCCGAAGAGTAGCTGTACCTTGGGCGCGGCTGCTCGGGCAACTTGTAGGTTATGGAATAACCTTCATAGTAGGCCAATTGGCGCAGGGCTTCTTGGTAAAGATTTTCAGCCCGTTTGTCCATGGAGCAAGCGACATGGTGGATGACATGGTTATAGTTCTTGTAGAAGTCCTCACCCCAGGCGGCGCGTAGACCGGCAAAGGCGCGATAAAACGGGATGTTTTCCGGATTATCCGTGGGCTCTTGTTTCCAGCCTTTAAAGGCCTCTTCGAATCGTTGCTGGCTGCTCATACTGCCACCTCCTGTTTTGGGTCCTTCGACCCTAGAATAAACTAACAATCAAATCCACGGCCTGCTGCCCATACTTCTTGAAAATAAAGTCTTTCGTCGATTGTCCGTCCGGCACCGCCAAAAACTCATCAAACTTGACGATATCAAACCCTGCGGCGTTGTAGAACTGGTTTACCGGCTTTCCGAACGTTTTGAAAAACAGCTTTTGTTCGTCCGGATTTGGAACTCTATATAGCTTTGGCATATGGCGCCTCGCTTTGATTATTTTGAACAAACGCGCTTTCGCCCAGGCCTTCCAGATACTCCACGACCTCTTTGCCAAAATCGTCGGCCTGAGAGTCCGTGAAATTATCCTGATCTGGCGTTGAATAAAGGACAACTCCAACGTTGTCCAGAACGTTCACCGAGAAGATCGGCTCCAGCTTGGCTGGATTGAAAGCTTTGCGGACTTTTTCGTACTTGAATAGTTTAGGCATTTGAAACCTCCGATTTTTCCTGAACGATTAATAATTCTGGTCTTAGATAGAGCTCGAAGCCAGCGTCGGTTGTGACCGCCACCTTTGGCGGATGATTTTCAATAAAATCGACCATAATGTGGCCGTCTGTAGCTACCAGATTTTCCCCGTCAAAATAGGGCTCCGTTATTGCGTAACGGGACGCATCCTTTGAAACAGCTTCCTCAATCTTTGCGTTTCTATCGAATTTCATAGAATACTCCTTTCAAAACTACCTGTTTATTTGATTCTTTTTAAAAGTTCCTTCTTGATGGCCTTGGCTATTTCGCCCCGGAACGATGACGCGTTGGCTAGAAAATAGGCGATCACGCTCTGGCCGCTGTCAAAACCAAACGTGTCTTGGGCCGTCTCCATGGAATCCAAGGCATCCAAGTACGGTTTGGCGGCGTAGTTCACGTTTTTCCAGTTGCGCCGAATCTCAAGCGCGATATCTGAAATGGACAAGCTCTTGAAATCCTCAGCCAGCTGATTCTGAATCGTGGTTTCCATAACTACCTCCCTGTTTTTCCTACAGGTCAATACTACGATAGCTTAGGTTTAAAGTAAAGGATAAAGTTTACTATTTTTAAGGCCTGATTTTATAGCTTTTGGAACTGGTAAACGCCGATAACTTTTCCTGAAGCATGGTCTTTGTGGACGCCTGAGGGGGACGTGTCTGGGGCCACCACGTCAGGCCTGGCGTTATTTAGAGCTTTTAAAACCGAATAAGGCACAATAAAAACCGTGCCCGTCTCCTCTGGCGGTAGGTGCATAATGTTTCTATATAGATAATGGACCACCGGCACGTCGCCAAAACACTCGACGACATGCTCAATAATATCGGTAGTGGCTGATCTGGGCTCTGGGCGGAGTCTCATAAGGACTGTCCCATCTTTAGCCATTACTGATATTTCTCTCGCGGTCAGGTTTTTGTAGATCATGATTTGACGGCTCCCCAGTTTGGTCCATATTTTAATTCTGCAATCACAGGAACTTTTAGTTTGACAGCATCTTCCATTATCTTAGCCATTCTTTCCGCGTCCTTACGATCTGAAAAAGAACCGCAAATTTCATCGTGAACAGCGAGTAGAACGTGTTTCCCTAACCCAGCATCCAAAATATTTTTCATAGCCTGCTTAGTCTGGTCAGCCGCTGACCCCTGTATTAAACGATTCAGTTTTTTGTGCATCCAGGCTCGTTGAAGTTTTTCTCCAGACCACATTGTTACAGCCTTCCAATAAGGCTGCGGCTCGATAGATTTTCCTTCCTCTTTCATTTTTATTTTGAGTTTGTAATCGGCTATCTCATACATCGGGAATCGACAGACACGCCCAAGCAAAGTTTTTATTTCTCCATTAGCGATAACCTTGTTTTTTAAAACTTGGTCCAAGGCTTTGATGTATGGAAGTCGTTCGTGATACTTTGATATATATTCTTTCGCAACTTCTTCCGTTACACCCAAAGCATCCGCCGCACTAGCAGCACCCATTCCGTATGTGAGGGCCAAGTTCAAAATCTTCGCGGCGTCATAGTCGAGCCCAGTTTGTTCGGCCACCATCTTGTGATAACTCATTTTTGGATCAGCAATATATTTATCAACCGCGTCCATGGCCCCAGGTAGATGTTCCCCGTTCACTGTAACCGTAGCCGCATAATGGACTGTTAATCTAGGTTCTTGCTGTGCGTAGTCCCCGGAAATCCATTCTTCCCCTTCCTCCGGCAAAAAGCACTCCCGCAGCAACAGCCCTTCCTTAGTGCGCTTTGGTATCTGTTGCAGATTCGGATTTGATGAAGACAGACGGCCTGAAATAGTTCCTCCACTTTCCCCGCGTAGTGGATGAAACTCCGTGTGGATACGCCCTTGGTGGAGATGGCCGAGGATCGCCCCATCAATAAACGTCCCCGATAACTTCGCTTTAAGCCGCGCCTCAAGAATCATTTTTGGCAGCCAATGAGTCTGGTCTTCCAGCCAGTCCTTAGTAATAGACGGCTTTTTACTTTTTTCTGTTAGGCCGTACTTTATGTTTTCCGTGTCCAGGGCCTTGGCTATCGACGCTGCCGCCCACAGATTTACTTCAACGCCCGTCTTTCGCTTAATCTCGGCCACTAGCTCATCGACCTCTTTATTCCAGCGTAACTTTAACCTCTCGGCTTTATCCGTATCCACCCGGACCCCGCGCCAGCGCATATCGAGGTACAGCGGGAGCAGTGAGCACTCCAATTCAAAAAGATCCCAAAGATTTTTGTCTCTCAGTTTCGGCACCTGGGCCAAGAAAACCCTTCGGGTCCGGTCCGCGTCGGCCTCGGCATAGGGGCCCACGTACATGGACGGGAGCTGCCACAGGCCTGATTTGGCGTCCAAACCCCATTCTGCTGCGGCCTGTTGGAGCAGGGTTTCGTCTTTACCTTCGTTCAAACAGGACTTTGCCAGACTGTCCAGGGAATATCCCCAGCGGTGCTCATCAAGAAGGGCCTCGGCCCATTGGACGTCATATATTTTCTTGCTCTTTACTTCAATCCCGTCCCGCTTGGCCCAACCAAGATCGTATAAAATATTAGCGCCTGCGACCGCCTGGTTAGGATTACTTAACCATTTATTAATTATTTCATGAACCTTTTCTTTATTAAGATTGCCGCCGCCTTCATGAGCGATAGGCAAATATCCAGACCAATTGTCGGCAGAAAATGAATAGCCAACTACACGCCCCCCGTCCGCCCATGCCCAAGAAGGCCCTTGTTTTTGCTGAATCCCATCGTCTTTCGTCTCCAGGTCCATCGATATTAACCCATCTAATTTTTCTGGCAATTCAGATAGTTTGGGAGGCCTCCACTCAGATTTTATTTTATGGATTTCGCCAGCCAAGGTATCGATTTCAGACATTTTGTCTTTCCTTTTCTTTCCTCTGCCTTACTTTCCATCCACTGCACGGACAATACAACACTGCGCATTGCCCGTCTTCTCCATGCTCCAAATATTTATGGTGCTCTGGACAATTCCCGCACTGCTTTTCATATTGGTTATCAAGATGTGTTCCCCAACTAAGATTGTCCTCTTTGTTATTCAACCCGTCATCGTCTTTGTGTTTAACCTGTGCCCCTTCGTATGGAGACGGTCCGTGGAACGCTAGACAGACTAAAAGATGCACGCGCTTGTTTTTTCGAGGCAATCCTTTAAAAAAATAGTCTATTTTTAAATACGGTTTTCCGTGCCGCGCATAGTGTGTCCCCGGTTTTAAAACCTTTCCACTAGAGGTATTCCTAACACGCCCCAGACTACTAACTTCTACTTTTTCAAATCCAGGAACAGGCCTCCACTCCTCGGATTGAAAATCCTCGCTCACTTGCACTCCCCTTCGATATGGGTAACTCCCTGAATGCCCGGCGTCCAATAAACCCAGTCGTACATCTTTACTTTGCCTTGGCACTTCTTGCAAACACTGTCAAATTTAGCCTTTATCTTCTTAGCCCCTTCGACCGCAGGGGCCTGGGGCGCAGACCGTTCGGCTTTGTGGGCCTGTAAAGCGGCTGTGGCCGTAGATGCTGTTTCTTGCCACATTTTTACTGTTTCTTCCATGCGCTGAACATCTTCAACCATATCGGCATAGCCTTCAAACATGGCCTCCATGGAGTCGCGGACATCCTCCGGCAACGTCGGCAAAATGTTACGTAACCGGCAGTTGTCCAGAATCATTTACCACCATCCGTTTAATTTCCCGCCAAACCAAATCAAAAAACTAACGATAAGCCAAAGAATAAAATTATCAAAAATCGGTTTTTTCATTTAAACCCCCTCGGGCTGTGCACTCAGATCCTATAGGTATCCAGATATCCTCATAACCAAGCTGTGGGGACCGTATCTGTTATCGTGCACACCCGACGAGGTTTAAACTCTTTCGAGTTTCCCCATCGTAAAACTTTACAGCTGAGAATTTTCAACAACCGTCTCTTCTTCAACCGGACGCATATTAGCTGCTGAGGCCTGGAACGTTGTCCGAGCTTCTTGCGCCTTTGAAAGAACTGCCATTTCATCCTTGTTGATGTGGCGCTCTAACTCCACATTCCAAGCAAACCAGTCGTTTTCCCCTTTGGTCTGGAAAACGGCAGTAAGCTTACAGACGTGAATGAAAATCGGCAGAGGCACCATTTCACCGCGTTTGTTTTTGGTCTTTTGCGCCAACATGTCGCTCATCCAGCTTTTGGCTGTTTTAATGTCCGCCGACTTTAAAGCGATAATGTTTTGAACCAGCTCTCCAGTTTTAGATTTACGAAGACCGTAAAAATACCTGGTATCCATAAGAATATTTGCTTCAGGTCCACCGGGACGAACAAACTGATTCTTTTCGTTACGGGCCAGACCCTGTTCCACACCCGGTTCATGCGAGGCCACAAATCCGCCGCGCTTGGCTTTCCATTCCACCATCTGCGGCTTATACAGGCAGGGAATGAATTCGACTGAATCCATCAATTCGCCGGTCGAAGTGTCCAAAAACTGGCCCACCTTGGCTTCTTTGATGTATGCCGGTTTAGAGGCATTCAGCTCGGGGGAAAGCTTTTGAAGAATTTTTAAAAGAGGCATAACAAAATCGGTTGAGGATGTTCCTTCAAACCCGGTTTGTTCCATCTCTCCGGCCATAATCTGTTCCAGCGTCATCTCTGGAGCCGAGGCCAGCTCGTTTTTGTTGGCATTGACCGTAGACAATGCTTTTTCCGGCACCTTCGCTGCTGGCTGATGCTGCGTTTTCTGCGTTTCCATAGATACTACTCCTTAAATTTGACGCAGATGCTTTACCTGCCCACGTCTCAACAGGATCCTACCCAATATCTGGGTTTGATTACTGCTTCAGCTCCCCATCCACCAACTCAAATCCAACTTCGCCCGTTCCCACGCGCTCAATCCAGCACTGTATGTCGTTCTGGTCGGCCATCTGGGAAATCAGCGCCATTCCATCCGAGTCTAACAAGGACCCATCTTGGATTCGAATAACCTTTAAGTCAGGGTTTTGGACCATGGCGATCCCGACAGACACCCGCAGCTGCTCGGCGCTGGAAGCCTGCTCAAACGGCAAACCATTAAGCAACACACCCTCAGAGTCAAAAGTAAGCCCCTTGACAGGCAACCCGGACTGGGCAACCGCGTTAAATCGCGCTTTTTGAATCTCCGCGATCTTATTAGTAAGGATTTCGGAATTCTTCTTGTGCTCGTCGATAGACTTTTTAGCTTCGTTTTTCTGCGTCCATTTGTCATGGATGTCGTTTAATGTTGTGGCAGCATCCAACTCAGACTTAATAGAATCGACATTTTCCAATTCAGCTAAAGGCGGTAGACCCACGATTTCTAGCTCGGCGGATTTTAGTTCCAACCCTTTTTTATAAACATAGTCTCTGGCCTTCTCAAATTTCAACACCGCTTCTTTATGTGAATTTTCTGCGAGGTCAAAGGCTTTTTTAGCTGTATCCAACGCCAACGTTGCTGCCACCATTTCGGCTTGACCCTCTAGTTCATGCTTACGATTTAGGGCTTTGTGCTCTTCTATAACAGCCAAGTTTTTTTGACGTTCGTTTTGTAGAACACGAAGACCTTCATTTTTCGTAGAAACATTGGCCAGTCTTTCCGTCAATGCCTTCACATCAACGACCGGAGGCTCAGCCACAGGAATATCTTTGAAGCTAACATGCTTCAGCGACGATTCCTCAGCCTTTCTATTTTCCACTGTCCGCTCATCATAAGTAGTTTTTTCATCCAGACGAGAAACCACGAAATCAAACCCTGGGACCAGGGACTCCAGCATGGCGACCTGTTCTTTTTTCTCGGCCATACTGAACTTGAGAGGGTTGAAAGACAGAGCGTTAAAACATTTTTCCAAGAGAGCCTGGGGTGACTTATAGGTCGCGCCGTCCGCGCTGGTAACGGTAAGCTTATTGGTGATCTCGCCATTTTCATCGGCCTTAAAAGTGCGCTCGATGATGTATTCGCCCAGATCAATACGTATCCAGGCTTTGTTTTGCCCTAATCGGATAGGACGCGCTTGGACTTTAGCCAGACCTTCAAAAGCCCAGCTTATCGCGTCAAGGACTGAAGACTTTCCGGAACCATTCTTGCCTGAAACGACAACCATATTATTGTCGCCTGGCTTGATCTCGATAGCCTTGATTTTTTTGATGTTTTCCATCTGCAAACTAATAATCTTATTCGACATAACTGCCTCCTGTTTGTTATTTAACGAATGATCGCCGCTATCCCTACCTGCTCAACAAAAAGTTTTCCGCATTCACACTGATACACCTCTAATTTTTTAAGTATTCCTCCAAAATTAACGGGCTCCGGCCCTTTTGCTCCCACTGTTGTAAACATTAAAATCGGTTCGTGAAAACTACTTTCGTATCCACTCCTCGGACATATTTCAAACTCTCCGTCCAAAGAAAAAGTTCGTCCTTCCCCCATACGGCCACCTCCTGTTTATAAACCTTTTATTTTAGCTTCTTTAACGTGCTCAATCTTTGCGTACCGATATTCTTTAATGCCTAGCTCTACTATCGGCAGCTTCTCCCCAGGCTTTGGCTTTTCCTTGATGTCGCGGAAAAGTTTGGCTAAGGTCTGCGGATTAACAGACCGGTATCTGTCCCACATAAAGTTGGGCCGGACTTTTTTGATCCAAGTCAAAAACCTAATGACTTTCAAAACCACCTTGTCGCCCTTGTCGAAAGGAATCACGATCAGGTCTTTTATAATCCCCTCGTTCCCTGTCTTGTCGCACCAATCCAGGACCGGCTGAAGATAGACAGAATCTTTGGCGACGGACGGCGGTTTGAGTTCGTCCTTTATTTTTACTTTCATCCCATTTTTCAACGTTATTTCCTGGACGCTACAGGCATCCAAGAGCTTTGGAATTAAGCCTTCGATGGCCCGCGACTGGCCTGTTTCGTCTTGGCCAAAACCCCCTGTAATTTCGGCAACCTGTCTTTGGAGCTGAGACTGCTTTTCTTCCAGCTCTTCCAGTTCAGTTTCCAGGCTTTCCTTTTTGAGGACGGCCTCGGTGATCTGTTCCAGGGTGGACGGAGGTATATGCTCTTCGACTAGGTGGCTTACGTCGATGGTTTCTGACATTTTAGTTCGGGCTCTTGAACGGTAGAATTACTCTTTTATTAGGAAAGCCGTCATGGGTGATTGTGATATCGGGAGCCACAAAGGTTTCTTTGACGATTATCGGGCCTATGTCGTCAGATTTTGGAGCACCGTCTTCTAGCAAAAGCCGGTCCAGATAAAACCGGAATTGAGTTCCTTCTGGAGCCTGCGCGTCATAGGCAAAAGCAAAGGCGCGGACTTCGCGGGTAATGTCTGCCCCGTCCAGAATCATGCCTTCTTTAGTTATTTCGATTTTACGGGTCATGCGGACCTTCCTTGTTTGTTATTTACAGGATGTTAGTAAACCTAACCAAAAAAGTAAAGCAAAAAGTTTAAAAAAATAGCCCTGCCAGATTTGGCAGGGCTACAGGTTAGTTTGAGGAAACCAAAATCAAGGCTTTTTGCGACCCGTATATTCCGGGTCCGGCGCACCCCAGACTGTATCAACAAGATGTCCTTTCTCGTCTTGTTTTCTTAAAGAGTTCCCAACAGACCGAACCAATCGACTTGTGAAGTCGTAGGCCTCAGACGCCTCAAAATCGTCCGTTTCTGAGGCCTGGTATTCGTAGTTGGCAACCGACGCGAACACCTGAGCAGGAGCAATCTTGTCCAAGGAGTACCCTGCATTTTTTAGTTTTCCAAAAGAAAACTTTGCTGAGCTATCCTGTTCCTTGTACCGAGCATCGACGCTACGGTAGTTTTCGTCCAGAAGAATCTGGCCTAAAGCGTCCAGCTCTTCAGCGTCAAACTTACTAACGTTGTCGTAGCTCCGATCACCGCGACCTTCGACTTTCGGCACCTTCACATAGGCATCAAATTTGATCGCAGCCGCGATCAGATACCGAATCACCTTGTCTTCAACGATGTACGCACTCATAAGCCACCTCCTGTTTATTTCGGTCATTCGACCGTTCTACCAACTCCAGATCAAAATCCCTACAGCTTTAGTATAGAGATATTTCTTAAAAAGTAAACGAAAAAGTTTACTTATTTTTGATTGGAAAATAAGGGTTTTATTGAGTTATTTAGGTTTGCTTAATTCTTCGACAAGCCTGTTCATGTACCACTGAGCTTTTTTATAGTCTTCCAGCTCTTTAGTTCCGTCCGCTTTATCCGCAGCGCGGCTGAGATATTTGATAATGTTTCCTTTGAGATAGCCCTTCAGCTCTTCGCCCGACAGCTTGGCGACCAGATAATCGATACACTCGATTCCGCCCTTCTTATAGTGGGGAGGGTGATTGACTAAATCTACACCTTTTATACCTGGCCCACTCCCCCATGTACTGTCTTGGTTTCTTTCAGGACAGATACACCACCAACCCGGTACTCCCACAGCGCCTTTAAACTTTCCGGCACACGTTTCACATCCACTGAACTGGACCGGCATTTCTATAGAAGCCATCACACACCACCCTTTAAAAATAATTTCAATCTCTCCCGGTCCCCTGTCAAAATCTGGGCCAGAGAATCCTTCTTTTCAAGAATCGCCAGACAATTCTCGTCCGTCGTATCCGCGCCCACCAAGTCAACCACCAACGTATTTTCAGACTTTTGATTAGGCCCCAGCATCCGCGCTATGGCCTGCTCCCTCTCGGGATAGGAATAGCCGTGCGAATAAAAAATCATTGTATCAGCAGATGCGATATCGATTCCGACGCCCCCGCAGGCGGGTGTGCCTACCAGACCTTTACACTTCGGATCGTTCCGCATAGCCTCCAACGCCAAAAACCGATCTTCTGTTTTAGTCTGTCCATCATAACGAACAAATTCGGGATGTCGTTTCATAACCAAATCAACGTCCGATTTAAAATGACACCAAACAATAACTTTACCCTCAGCCTGCTCAACAATGTCGTCCAACGCATCCAGGGCCGGATAAGGATCCCCCAGGTCTTTGATAACCGAAGTATCCTCTCCTTCCAATCCCCCCACAAACCCGCGTGAAATCTGCTGAAGCCTGATTAAACACGTCATGGCCATCTGCGCCGTGACTATTTCCCCACTATCTAGTTGAACCAAAAGCTCTTCCCGCAGCTGGTCATACACTTTGCGCTGAGTGTCGCTTAGTTCAAAGAATCGTTTTTCCATAATTGGTTCGTGATGAACCTTGTCAGATATGTTTTTCGCGACCTCCGCATAAGTCAGCCGCGACGTGTACGGGGCCAAAATCGCTGTCAACTGGTCCAGATTCTTGTAAGAACCTTTTTCCGTGTCAAGCTGCTTAAACGGTCTGCCCCCGGCAGCGTATCCGGTTTTAAATATGCCATACCTATTTTTAAAGGCGGGATAGCGTTCTTTTATGATATTCATATCCAGGATGGCGTACTGGGACCACAGGTCAAAGGGCCCCTGGCTGACAGGCGTACCAGTCAAAATCCGGCGATAGAGACAGTGCTTATCGGCAGAAATATCTAGAACGCCTTTAGTTCTGTTTTTTGAGGGGTCCTTGCATTTGTGGGATTCGTCCACAACCAAAAGAAATCGTCTGACAGCCATGAATTTTTCAATAAACTTATTAACCCCTTTTTTCTGATATACCGCGTCCACGTTGAAGCAGAACCAGAGAAGGCCTTTAAAGGAAAGAGCCTGCTCGAATTCCTTTTGCCAAGTCTTTGTGTGTGACTTACTGGACGAAAACTCTGAAATCAGGTGTTTTGGCCGGTCGCCAACTGCGGCCCCCAGGTCTGGGAATCGATCCACTTCCTCTTCAAAATCGTTTTCTAGTTCTGTAACAACCTCAGGAATAGCTTTTCGGGACCAGTTAAAGTGGACGCCATTTGGCGCGATTAGTAGAACACCGTCAATGCTGCCCTGTTCGTACAGATAGACAGCCGTATCAATCATCGGCAGCGTTTTGCCGACCCTCATTTTCCAGGCAAGACAGTAGGCTGGGAGGTCCTTGGTGCGGTCAAAGATTTCGAGTTGGTGTTTAAAGCGATCCATGGGCGCAACTTACTCCAAGTTTTCGGTTCTCAAAACAAGTTGTGTTCCCGCAATCTTTACAAATCATCGTCTTTCCTTTCGTGCACGTAGATGGTCTTATCTACACTGTTAACTTGTGTTGCTCTGCCATCAACAAAGCTTCTTGATTTTTCGGGTCTTTTCTTAAAGCTTTACGGCAGCATTCGCCATGGAAAAAAGCATCCCAATCATCGCTAAAATACCAATCACCATCTGCCATCGGCCCATCATCAGTATTACAGAACCAACACCCTCCATCGTTTGCACTCAAAAACGCCATACGTTTCCTTTACCCTTTAGAGTGAACTACTTAATTCCGTGATCGTAGTTATAAACAAAGCCATTTAACCGAGCTTTAATTTCTGCAAAAATCTTGTCCTTTTCCTCTTGAGTATAGTCTGGCGTTACGTAAGCCTCTATTACCCGCAAAATCAAAATCCCACGTCCTTCTTCTGAAAACCTAGAGATAAACTTATGACTCGACAACCTAATAACCTCGTTTTTATGGTCGGTCATGTGAAGAGCGCTCTCTTGAACTTCACCGCATCCAGCTTTTACACACCTATCTTTTTTAGTTGCCATACTGCCTCCCCTACTTAATGAGCTACTTTTTAGACTGAGTGTTAAGCATTGTTAGCCCCACTGATCTGCCATTGCATCTGCGATACCTTGAAACGTCCTGCTACGCTCTTTCCAACGATTCGGACCAGGTGGCATCATGTGAACCCTAGCTTCCCGACCATCAACCACATTAGACGGTTTCAACAGCGGTAAATCTTTCAACCAAAGACAGGTAGCTTTTGTTTCGCCGTGTCCAAACTGCCAAGGCTGTATGATCTGGTCTGGTTTTCGGTATCTCCTAGACATAATCGAAATCGGGTTCTCAATAGCAATCTTTGCTATGGGTGCATCCACTAAAGCCATAAAAAACTTAATGGCCTCTTTTTGCTCTTCAACCTTATCTTTAAACCACCTAGCACCACTAACCGCTAAATGAGTACAGGGCGGGTGAGCTATCATTAAGTCCCATTTAATCCCCATGGATAAAATTATCTCAATTGGGTCGGTAAAGTGATTACCTGGGCGTTCTGTTGGTAACAGATCACAAGACCAAGCATCGTGGCCTTTAGCCTTAAAAGCGTCCCTAACGATACCGCTAAATTCACAGGCTACCAATACTTTCAAAACAGCCCCCTAAGTTAACAAGTCTGTTTATTGCCTTACCTGTTTATTTCAAAAAACGCCTTTGCAAAGTTTTGGCTGCAAAGACTCCTAAAACTCATATCGTCCGGCACATCTTCGTCCGTGAAACAGTCAAACTCCCTAATGTGCTTCTTAGCGCTCTTGTGAAGGAACGCTATAGATGGCTTTGGCCTGCCCGGCCTTACATACAACGCCTCGTTTTTAGGTACTTGCGCCCATTTCGTATACTTTGGGGTTGGGATATTAAACTCACCCCATAAAGCCGTTTCTTTAGTCCAAGGGCTTCCAAAATGCCACGGTTCATATTTGAATCTCGGAGTGCCCAAATAATCTTTTAAATGTCCAGTGGCCGGGTTTTCAATCACCCAAAACTTTAAGTTTTTACAAAGCTCTATAACCCGCTTGCACTCATTAACCAACACAAGTCCGTCTTCGTGATTCAAAGTCTTATGAAAACCAGAAGCAACGCTAAACTGTGTACAGACAGGGTTGGCTATCACCCCGTAAACTTCATCAAAATACTTGTATGTGTCCTCATTAAAATTCTCAACTCCAACCTCTTTGCCTATACAAATTACTTTATAGCCGCCGTCCTTATAAGGACGGCTATCGCTGCCAGTATCAGCGCAAAGGTGAAGTATCGTTTTCAAAACAGCCCCCTAAGTTAACAAGTGATGTTACACGTTCTTTTCGTGTTCTAAAATGGTATCCCCATCATGAAAACACCATGCATTGTTTACTTGCGCCTGACTAATAGTTGGTTCGTTCCAAATTCGCATTGACAATGATCTTCGTGATCGTATTTCCGGGTTTCTTGAATATCGTCCAATAACTTGTATGCCTCTTTGAGCTTATCCCGTAGCTCTTTTACTTCGGCGTCTCGTGAAACAATCCCTTTGACATAAGCCGTGTTTAATTCATTTATCCAATATTTTTGATCGCTTCCAGCACTAACAACACACCATTCGCAATCTGGCCCATGTTCGTGATCGGTAGCGTGGTATTTAGTTTTGGGTAAATGACCTCCTTTACAACTATCACCTTCGTAATGCGTTTGCCCCTCTTTTACTTCTTCACTCATGGCTTCTCCTTCATCAGTTCGGACATTTCCTTGCGAATCTCACGGGGGTTAACTGTCTCTGTTGCCTCGTAATTACGCAGGCTCTCATCCAACTCATCCCACGCCTTAGCTTTACGCATTTTCAGGTCAAAGGCTTCTTGGCCTTTAATAATATCTTCGGCACTCATTCCATCTGTTCCGCAAAAAATACAGTAGGTTCTCTTTTCTTGTAAAACTTAATCGGCTCACGACCTTTAGCTTTCTGGTATTCCTGCATCATTTCCATCGCGTCCTCAGCGTATCCACTCATCACACCCTCCCTATCGTGCCTTCAATTCAATACCGGCGTTCAAGCGCACTTCTTTTTGATCGGCTGAAATGGTCGGTCTTGTAGGGT
>OLLS01000085.1_pt1 | contig 19881 bp, 16 predicted proteins | sample 1604631 | NCBI WGS metagenome assembly OLLS01 (sample SAMEA104055725, study PRJEB20765) | soil metagenome | biome: Arctic tundra; feature: Polygonal ground; material: soil | place: USA | collected 2011-09 | depth 0-0.5 m | reverse complement strand
GGAAATCCGCACGCTACGTTCGAGGAGGCGGGGACTGGAAACGGAGCCAGAAGGCCACCGCACCAGCCCTCGACCCTACGGGACCCTTCGTGGACAAAGAAATCGGGCTTATTAGGTTGATTGATAAGGAGTGGAAAAATGGTCAGGCACAAGAAGGACTTGGGAGCAAAGGACTTTCTCGAGGTTCTTTTCATCATCCTGTTCGTGGTGGTGACCTTCGGTTTTTTTATGGCTCAGGACCCCCTTCGGCTATGCTTCTTGGGTTCTGACCTTCTGCTTTATTTCCTTTATTTCCGCATCTTCAAATCACTATCGAGCCGGGATGCTTTCCTGGTCACCCTGCTGCCGACGGTCTTTTTCGAGAGTTTTTACTTTTCCGATAAATTCCCGCTGTTGAAAAGCGTGGAAGGGTACAAACTGTTTGGTCTGTGCTCGCTGGTGGCGGTGGGATTTTGGACTTGGATCGTGGTCAAGAAAGGCAATCCCTTTTTCGGTTCCGTACCGAGCTGGCAAAGAAAGTTCGTTGCCATCATATTTTTTATTGCCGGTTGCGGTTTTTCGGCTTGGTTTCTGGAAGCCAATGTGCAGTGGGTCAACGCCGTTTGGGACCAAGGACAGCCCCGGGACGAACAGGTTCGTATCCTGGACCTGTCGGAAAGCAGTAGTGGGGGAGGATATGCCACCCCTCCGACCTATTGGCTCACCTATCAAGGCGTGACCGACACGAACGATAGCGAGGAGATCGAAGTGCGGGAAGATTTCTACAATTCCCATAAAAAAGGGGATGTGGTTACTCTGCAAATGAAACCGGGTTTTTTGAAACTTGAATGGCTAGTCGGATATCGTTGAAGTTGAATGTCCACGACGGGGACCCGCATTGAACAGCTAGACCGTGGGAATAAGTATTTGGGTGACTACCTTCTCTCCCGGAGCTGTTTTGGAGGGATCTTTCCCGTAATTCTCAATACAAAAGTTATCAGGCATTTCTATTTTTTTCTCAGATACGATTTCAAAAACCCGACCGCAGGCTTCCGGCAAGTCTGAATAAGGGCCGGTTAAAATAAAACGCGAGTATTTTCCGCCTATAAATTTTTCGTACTGAAGACCCTTCGGAAGGTTTGTTGGCTTTGAGGTGATCGCGACCCCCGCGCGGTAAGTCATCTTTGGTTTGAACTTATAGAGACTCATGAATCCGGTAATTTTATTGTGCGTCGATATTTCAGAAACCAGCTCATGCAGGCTATCCCAGGCTGGAGATGCCGTTTCCTGGAATGGGCCGATTTTCTCGATGAAAATATAATGGGTTTCTGGCCAAGACACGATTTCCGGTTCTTGTGTGAGGTTCATGATCTCTCCTATTTTGGGTTCCTGTTTGTCTTCTAGTTCTTTTCCAGAAGCATAACTATATTAGTGATCACTGGCGGGAAGCCGCAAGGAGGCACAAGAATGTTACCGAAGCACACCAAAATTCGTTCCCAAGACTGTCCGACGCGGGAGGTTCTCAACCGTATCGGAAACAAATGGAGCATTCTTGTCGTGAGGGTGTTGCGGGAAGGTCCAAGGCGATTCAACGAACTTCGCGGCTTATCCGATGGTATCTCCCAACGTATGCTTACCCTTACTTTGAGAGGTCTTGAGCGTGATGGTATTGTCAAACGGATGATTACTCCAACCGTTCCGCCCCGCGTCGATTACGAACTAACCGCGATAGGCCGTTCACTTCTCAAACCGATCATGGCGATGGCTATCTGGTCCGATGAGAACCGCGCCGCGATTCAAGAGTCAAGAAAACGATATGACACGAGGGTGTTGAACCAAGTGAAAGCGGGGGAGTTTCCGGGGACCCGGATTGAACAAGCGAAGAAACTTAATTCTCGCTGAATAGCCCACCCCGGTTTAAATTGTAATTTGAAAAGGTCAAAACGAAAGTTACCGAATGAATAAAGCGAAAAAAATTCTCCAACCTCAATCACATCGAGAAACCACACACCGGCTGGCCCGAAGGTCTCTCTTCTCCTTCCTGATGACATTCCTCGTTGCCAGGTTGGACGTCTTTTTGATTATGTCGGGTTGGATACCCAACATGTATTTCTTCTTGAAGGGGACCCATGTCCACCACCTGAATTACGGCATTTTCCTTCTTTCAGCGACGGCGGGGTATAGCATTTTCAGCAGGCCGACAGGGCTGAGGGCGGAAATCACCGCTTTTGTTTATGGCATCGCCATGGCCCTCACCTTTGACGAGTTCGGCATGTGGCTCCATTTGGGTGGGAGCTATTGGCAAAGGGCGAGCGTGGACGCGGTTATTGTTGTGGCGGCTTTAATTGGTTTATTTGCTTTCGCGCGAACCATCAAACGGTTCGAGGCTCGGCACTTTTGGTCATTTTTAGTATTGGCGCTGCTTCTCATCCTGTTTACTTTCGTTTTTTTCAAGGCTGGAGACAAGCTGGGGGATTTGGTGGGAAATGATTTACAGGAGTTAGAAGCCTCTTCCTCGCCTTGAAGGCCTCGGTTATTAACGTAGTAAGATGGAATTGATTGACCACGACGGGAAGGCAATTATGGCTACTGCAAAACCTGAAGTTTATATCGCCCTGCTTCGGGGCATTAACGTGGGGGGCAAGAATAGTCTGCCCATGAAAGACCTGGCCGCGATGTTCGAAAAGGCCGGGTGCAGCCATGTGGCTACCTATATCCAAAGCGGGAACGTGGTCTTTAAGGCGGACGCCAAGCTGGCCCAGCAAATTACCGACATCATTTCCAAAGAGATCAAAAAGGGTTTCAAGCTGGAGGTGCCGGTGGTGGTTCGAAGCGCCGGGGAACTGCTCAAAATCTCCCAAAAGAACCCTTTCTTCAAAAAGGGCGGCACGGTGGATACGGTGCATGTGGCCTTTTTGCTCCATACCCCCCATAAGACGGCCATCCAGTCCCTGGACGCCCAAAGGTCCCCCGGGGACGCTTTTGAGGTGGCCGGGTCCGAGGTTTACCTGCATTGTCCCAAGGGGTTCGGGCGCACCAAGCTGACCAACCAGTACTTTGACTCCAAGCTATCCACCACCAGCACCATCCGCAACTGGAAGACCCTCCTGAAGCTCCTCGAAATGACCCGAACCTCCACCTAGGGTCGGCTGTTTGCCCCGACTCGGGGAAAACCCGGGTTTCCCATTGAAGGTTGGCCGATCGCCGTTGAATGTGCCGGGTTTGTCCGTTGAAGGTTGCCGTTTGTCCGTTGAAGGTTGCCGTTTGTCCGTTGAAGGTTGCCGTTTGGCCGTTGAAGGTTGTCGGTTGGCCGTTGAAGGTTGGCCGATCGCCGTTGAATGTGCCGGGTTTGTCCGTTGAAGATTGCCGTTTGGCCGTTGAAGGTTGTCGGTTGGCCGTTGAAGGTTGGCCGGTCGCCGTTGAATGTGCCGGGTTTGTCCGTTGAATATTGTCAGTTGGCCGTTGAAGGCGCCGAGTTTCCCGTTGAATGTTGGGCCGGGCGCCGTTGAAAGTTTTCAGTTTGTTTGCCAGAACTCCCTAGATTCCCCTAGTTTCGGGGACAGGTCGGGGGAAGGTGGGCCGATTCCTATGGAATCGACACACCCAATTCAGGGCTTCGACTTGAGGTCTCAGCCCAGAGGCCGGGTTACCTGTCGGAAAGGTATCTTTTGGTTCCAGCCTTGAACTGGGTCGCCTCTCAATGAAACAATCCAAGAAACATTCTAGGTAACCCCCAAATTCCTGCGGAATTTTAGGGATTGCTAGGCTGCTTTGAAGCTCTATTAAATTTTTGCAGCCTGCAAGGAGCAAATATGAAATTACGTCAAATTGGCAATTCCGGTATTCAAGTCGCGCCCTTGGCTTTGGGGGGCAACGTCTTCGGCTGGACCGCCGACGAAGCAACCTCTTTTAAAGTTCTAGACGCCTTTGTGGACGCCGGGTTCAACCTGGTCGACACCGCCAATACCTATTCCAAATGGCTGCCGGGGCATAAGGGCGGCGAGTCCGAAACCGTCATCGGCAAATGGTTCAAGCAAAGCGGCAAGCGCGACAAGGTTATCATCGCCACCAAGGTCGGCATGGAGATGGGCGATGGTAAAAAGGGCCTTGGCAAAAGTTACATTCTGGAAGAAGTTGAAGCCTCGCTGAAACGCCTGCAAACCGATCACATCGACCTTTATCAATCCCACGCCGACGATGTCAATACCCTCTTGGAAGAAACCCTGGAAGCCTATGCCCAACTGATCAAGCAGGGAAAAGTGCGGGTGATCGGCGCGTCCAATTACAAAGCGGACAGGTTGCGGGAAGCTTTGAAGATCAGTGAAGAAAAGGGCATCCCCCGTTACGAATGCCTTCAACCCAATTACAACCTTTACGAACGGGAAGATTACGAAAAGAACCTGGAACCTTTGGTTCGGGAAAAGAACATCGCGGTCATTCCTTACTTCTCATTGGCGGCGGGTTTTCTGACGGGCAAATACCGCACCGAGGCGGATTTCGCCAATAGCCCCCGGGGCGGCGGGATGAAGAAATATTTCAACGACCGGGGTTTTCGGATTCTGGCGGCTCTGGATGAAGTGGCCAAAGCGGAAGAAACCAGCCTAGCGGCGGTAGCCATCGCCTGGCTGATCGCCAAGCCCAGTATTACGGCACCGATCGCCAGCGCCACCAGCCTGAGGCAATTCTCCCACTTGGTTCTGGGAGCTGAATTAGAGTTAAGCCCGGCTTCGATTGAAAAACTGGATAGGGCCAGCGCTTATTGATAACGGGTTTTACGATCAATTGACTGTTGTCTAAAACCCGGCGGATTTCAGTTTCCGGTTGCCCGTGTCTCCCACCAACCCTCTCGGAAACTTTAAGGATCGGGTGGCTTGGTGGGAATGATTTTATTGCGATTCAATTCAAACAACAAAATCCTGTTGAATAAATTCATTCCGTTAGGGGTGAAATGACCAACGTCTACAGAATAAGGATGGTAGGTCATGCCAAGAACGGCAAAATCATCGCAAAGATCTACAAAAGCAACACCCTCTTCCTGACACAAGTCTCTCCAGAACGATCTTTGTAATTCATTTGTAAAAAAACCATCTCCCCCCCCGGGGTCGAAATAGCAGAAAACCAATTGGGGAACCTTGCCTCCGCTGGTTCTCATCCCATTCATTTTTTTCTTCAACATTTTCAAAGGTTGCCCCTGAATTTTCAGAAACATCTCTCGGGCTTTACTATCCCTTAAAATATCATCGACGTAAAAGTCCGGAAAACGATTTGACATATTTACAACCAGTTTTTTTGAGAGGAGGTATTGAATAAAGTCTGGATAGGTTTTCATTGATTTTTCCATATTCGGTTTCAGTATAAACTCCGGATCCAATTGACTAACCGGGATGCCATCGGAATCAACAGGATTTACCAACAGATATTGGAAAATGCTCTGTAATTCTTGATCGTCTTGCAGAATAAGAACAAGATCAAAATCATATTTGGCGCAAAGGTCAGGATCAGTGTAATAAGACTCGTCTAGGAGGTTATTAACCCTGAGACAATTGTCTAAAACCTGAAAATGGATTGGATTATCGTCTAAAGCCGATTGGGTATTTAATTCCACTTCCATGTGTTTTGCTAATGTTATTAACACATTGTCTCTCGTTTCAACCTCTTTCACCGCTTCCGGTTCGTAAAAAACACGCTCGTCTTCTTTAAAATTCAAATAAGATCTGCCGCAAATCAAAATACGAAAAGTTCCAACTGGTTTAGAATAAGGGTACTCAAGGTCTGTTAAACCATCGGGGTTTCCTTTAGCGAAATTATCCTTTATGGCCGCGATAATAGAATAGTGGAGATTAGTGACATAAAATCGACCCACTGATCGCGGGTCAAAAATAAAACCAATCTGACCCCAAGACGAAGTTACCAATGTTGTATTTTTCAATGCGGGCATTAATTGCCCAGGCGCATCATCCCTGCCGGAATACTCATGGGCTATTAAAAATCCCCAGCCCGACACGAAGCTAACCGGCCCCGGATTTGGAAAAAGACGATAAATAGGAAACTTAAGATCGGGTTGGTAAGCGTAAAGGACTTTCCCCGATCCTGCGAGGCCAAGGATGGAGGCTGGGGATTGACAGACCGGTTTCAAATTGACATTGGAATTTGAACCTACTGTTAAATCAAGACTTTTCCCCCGTGGGGGAGGCAGAAATTCATAAACGCTCTGGAGTTGGGAATCGGAGACGTAAAATTTCCCATTCGCCACGCAGAGTGCTTTGGGATGCGGAACAAAGGGATTGTTTTTTAAAACCGTCTCAATTTCGCCGGAATCTAGATCCAGCCTTTGCAAAACACCCTGGTCAGGAACGGAAAAATAAAGACAACTATCCTTTTCATAATAGACCAGATTCCAGATGGCCCCGAGTTGAACTTTCAAAGCCTCCCCTTCGGTTTGTCCTGTCTTGCCCCCGCCCGCCACGGTTGATACAGCTTTTTTTTTCAAATCAACAAGACGGATAAGCTGGTTACCCAGATCGAATACAGCGATCCGGTCATTCGGAAGAAAGACCAAATCCTTAGGTTGATTGAAGGATGAGACGGTAAGAGGCCCGTCTTGACGTCCTGCGTCCACTGACCCGGCGATGGTTATTACCTTGTTCTTTTCTTTAAGAAGAACGGCTCGGATAAGATTATTTTCTTTATCCGCAACGTAAATAACGGATTCATCCGCATTAAGCACTATTCCTGTTGGTTGATTGAATTCAGCGGAATAAAAAGCGCCGTCTTTATATCCGCTTTCGCCGTTTCCAGCCACCAGATCTTGGTATTGCACCACCGGACTCAAAGCGCGGACCGCGGAGGGCGGGAGTAAAACAAAACAGATGAATAAAAAAACGATTATAAAAGTTCTTTTCATTCTGTTTTCACCGACTTTTTGAGGAGTTCTAAGCAGGCGTCGAAATACTCAAACATAAAAACCGCGGATATCATATCAAAAAACACCTATCGGAAATTCGGGATAAAGGGTTAAGTTTCAGCCCGCCTTGATTTTAAAATTCCTAAAACTTAGGTTCAGTTCATGGATGATTTGGTTTAAACAAGAAGGGAAGAACCATGGCTGATTTTTCTGTATTTGATCTGGCGTTTATTACCCAAGGCTCCCAGCCCGCGGACGCCCTGCATCATTCCCTCGATCTGGCCCAGCACGCCGAGCGCTGGGGCTATAAGCGTTTCTGGCTGGCGGAACATCACAACATGGTGGGTATCGCCAGCTCCGCAACCTCGGTGGTGATCGGCTATATCGCGGGCGGGACCAAAACCATCCGCGTGGGCTCGGGCGGCGTTATGCTGCCCAATCACTCGCCCCTGGTGATCGCCGAACAATTTGGAACCCTGGAATGCCTTTATCCCGGCCGCATTGATCTGGGTTTGGGCCGGGCGCCGGGCACGGACCAGCGCACGCTTCAGTCGCTTCGGCGCAGTCCGATGAGCTCCGACCATTTTCCCCAGGACGTGATCGAGCTTCAGGAACTTCTGGGTCCCTTCCTGCCAGGTCAGGCAGTGCAGGCGGTTCCCGGAACCGGCACCAAGGTTCCCATTTGGATTTTAGGTTCCAGTTTGTTTGGCGCGCAATTGGCCGCCGCATTGGGACTTCCTTACGCTTTCGCTTCCCACTTCGCGCCGGGTGATCTGATGCAGGCCATTGATGTATACCGGACTGAATTTAAGCCTTCCGCCCAGTTAAAGAATCCCCGGCTCATGCTGGGGGTGAATGTGATCGCGGCCGATAAGGATGAGGAAGCCAGAAAATTGTTTACCTCCATTCAGCAAAGTTTTACCAATATGCACCGGGGCAACCGGGGCCAACTGCCTCCGCCCGTTGACGATATCGCCGACTATTGGTCGCCCTTTGAGGAAACCCTGGCGGCCCAGAAACTGTCCTGTTCCTTTGTGGGTTCCCGAAAAGTGGTTCAGGAAGGTCTGGAAAGTTTTGTCGAAAAGACAGGCGCGGATGAACTGATGGTGGCTTCCGCCATTTATGACCACTCGGCGCGACTGCGGTCCTATGAAATCCTGGCCGATGTCCATCAGGCGCTTGGCCGAACTCCCGCTTATTAATAGAAACCGTGAATGTCATCAGGGTTTCAGCGAACTTTCATTGTGGCACTTTAAGCTCTCCGATATAATTGCCTGTCTTTTGCGTCCGTTATTAATTCCAACTATCTGGAGTAAATCGCTATGCCCCTCGTGATTGAATTCGCGGCCTATCTGGTTTTATCGCTGGTGATCGCGGGCCTGAGTGTTTTAGCCAAAAACAGTATTTTGGTGTTTTTGATCGGATGCGCCCTGGCTTACGCCGGGTTATGGCGGCCCCGCAAGAAATTTCAGCTGGTGACAAAGCCCAAGAATATCCAGCTTTACCAACTGCTGGTGGGAGTTATTTTAGGCGCTTTGGGCGCCCATTTCTGGAGCGGAGACAATCCGCTTTGGTTTCAGGGAGGGCTTTGCGAGAGTCTGGCTTTTTTCTTCTTTATCGGCGCCTTTCCTCAGGCCGGCCCTCTTTCCAAAGCGGCATTGCTCAAGGCAAAAATCTCAAAAGTCATCACCAAGCTCTCCAAGGCGAAGAAAAAAATAAAGACCAAGCAAAAAATCAAATTGGGATTGGGAAGCTGGCTCCTCATCGCCCTGGCGGTTTTTGGAACGATTATGGAGTATCTGTTTTTCAAGGGCTCGGTGGAAGGAGCTCTGTTTTTCATGCTCCTGGTGGCGGGCACAACGGTTTGGCTCTCCAGGGTTAGAGCCATTTCGCCTGAAAATGAGGCTGGTATCCGCGAGGCATATGTCATCGGCGGGATCCTGCTGATCGCGGCGCTGATGCGCTTTCCCTTTATCGGAATGAATCTGACGGGTTTCCAGATTGACGAGTCCAATGATCTGCTCGGAGCGCTGGATATTATCCACCGGACGGTCCGTTCGGCTTTTGTCACGGGCTGGTCGGGCAGGGCGACCTTTCCTTTCGCCATCTTCGCCGACTTTTTCAATGTTTTAGGAATCAATTTGGCGGTGGCTCGGCTTTTTTGCGTCATCGCCTCGCTGTTCGCGCTCTGGTTTTTTTATCAGTTATGCCGGTTTTATTTCAACGTGACGGTTTCGGCGGTTACCACCCTGGCCCTTTCCTTTTCCTGGTGGTTTACGTGGGGAAGCTTTGTGCTTTTCCCCATGATGATCCAGGCCCTGGGGGTGCTGGCGGCCTTTTACTTTATTGAAAAGGGTTTACGCGACGGCAAAAGGATTAATTTTTGGTGGTCGGGAACTTTTACCGGAATAACCGTGATGACCTATGTTTGGGGACGGACGGCGCTGTTGTTGATGGGAGCCTGGCTGCTGGTGAGCTTTTTATTTACCGAAAATTCCGAGACGCTTCGAAAAACCCGACTCTGGGGCCTGGTGGTTTGGGCGGGAGGATTTTTGTGGATTTTCGGCCCCTTTATCGGGTGGCTGACCCAGAATCAGGAATTTTTCGGGCGCATTAAAGAGCTGAGCATGATCGGTCTGGTGGAACAGACGCATAATTATATGCTGCCGGTTAAAACATTAGGCTATACCCTGGTTTCGCCTTTTATCACCTACAGCGCGGATGAACGATTCTTGTTAATGGGTAGACCCCTCTTTGACCGGGCCGCCAGTCTTTTACTGCTCATGAGCATTGTGCTGGCTTTATTGACCCTGCGAAAACGATCTTCCTGGATTCTGCTTTTGGGACTGGCTTCCTGTATTCCCGCGAACGCCCTGGCCATTCAAAACAGCGCACCGGACCCGACTTATTTGAACGGGCAAAGGTTTTTCTGCATTGTTCCCTTCGTTTACTGGGGGGTGGCCTGCGCGATGCAATGGGTTTGGGCCTGGGTTGGAATGGAAAGCAAACCGGTTCAAAAGTATTGGAAAATAATTCTGGGTCTGGTTTTGGCGGCCTGTGTGGCATGGAACGTCAAGTGGCTCTATTTCGATTTTCCGAACACCGGCAACTGGTCCCGGTTGGGTTACAACCATGTTTTGACCGCGGACGTTGTGCGGACCTATTCCAAGGACCGGGAAGTTTATCTATGCGACGAAATGGCGGCGTCCAGCGTGGTTCAGTTTATGGACCGGGACCTCACCATTCACTCCATATCCCCTAAAGATCATTTAGTTTTCCAGGATAAGGATAAACCGGCCCAAGACGCGGTGATCATTATGCTGTCCTGGGAAGAGCCCCTGGTGGCCTTTAAGAATGAGATCATGGAAAAATGTCCCCACGCGGTTTTGAAGCAGTTTAATGAAAGGGACGGGGCGTCTTATCTTTGGGGCATCGAAATACCCCTGGCCGACCTTCAGGCTCTTTCTAATCCGTGAAACGGTAGCGGATCAGGCACACCAGCGCCACGACCCCGTCGCGCCAGGTGATTTTTTTTCCCTCGTCAAAGTTTCGCCCGTCGTAATTGATGGGAACCTCAAAAAGTTTAACGCCGCGTTTGAGGACTTTGGCGGTGACTTCGGGCTCGAAATCAAACCGGTTCGAGCGCAAGTGGATCGAACGGATGAGATCGCCCTTGAAGGCTTTGTAGCAGGTTTCCATGTCAGTGAGAATGGTGTCATAAAGAATGTTGGTGATGAAGGTCAAAAGTTTGTTGCCCACGTAGTGCCAGAACAAAAAGGCCCGGCTGACGCCTTTAAAGCGTGAACCATAAACCACGTCGGCTTTTCCCTCCAAAAGCGGTTTTAAAATAATCTCATAATCCGCCGGGTCATATTCCAGATCGGCGTCCTGAATGATGACAAAATCGCCGGTGGTATGGGGAATGGCGGTGCGGATGGCCGCGCCTTTTCCCCGGTTTTTGTCATGCTGGTAGATCTGGATGCCGGGGATTTTGATTTTCTTGATGACGTCGGAAGTTTTATCCGTGGAACCGTCATTAACCACGATGATCTGTTTTTTGAGGCCGAGGAGTTTGACGTTTTGGACTTTTTTAAGAAGCGGCAGCAGGGTTTTTTCTTCGTTATAGACGGGAACGATAATCGACAGCGTCAGCGGCTTCTTAGCCATGCCCTGCCTCCGGCGAGTTGGAATGGTCGGTGAATTTACTTTTTAAATCATGAAACCCGACGAAGCGGCAGTTTATCAGACCCTCTTCGGGTGGGGACAATAAAAAAGGGCTTCCGGCGTCAGCCGGAAGTCCTGGGTGAAGCGGTTTTAAAGGTTTAGTTGGCGTATTTCACATGACAGCCGTAGGGCTGGGTATTGGCGACCGAGATGCTTTTGCCCGCCAGGCCTTCTTTGAGGGCCTCGTTCACGTAATTGACGTAAGCGTCGCCGTCCTGATTTTTCGCGACCACATCGTCCTCGCGGGGGGCGTTATCAATGGCGCCGTTATAAACCAGAATACCATCCGGATTGATCACGAACATGTGAGGGGTGGTTTTGGCTTCATAGGCTTTTCCAATGACGCCGTTGGAATCCAATAACATCGCGGTGGGATGGGCGTTATGCGTTTTGATGTCTGCGTTAGCCTCGTCCGCCGTGACAGAACCTTCCGAGCCGGGAGCGGACGAAACCACGCTAAACCAGACCACGCCCTTTTTCGTCCACTTGGACTGCAATTTTTCCATTTTGCTTTTGTACTGGCTGACCACGAAGGGACAGTTTTGATTGTGCCACTCCAGAACCACCCATTTGCCCTTGAAGTCAGACAGGTTATAAGTTTTGCCGTCGCTGCCGGTTCCCGTAAAAGAGGGAGCTGCATCGCCGACCTTGGCCGCCTGCGCCAGCGAAGCCAGGCTTAAGGCCAAAATCCCAAAAGTCAAAACCGCCCAATGTTTGAATCGTTTCATCACAGCCTCCTATTTCGATGGGGATAGAGGAATGCTGACCTCGTATCCCGTTTGTTTCGTATCTGATTTTACCACCAACACTCCTACCAGCTTTTGGACGTCTGTCATCAGCTGGTCGGACCGTTTGACTGTCAAAGTGAAACCAGAACCGGTTGTCTGGAAATTTTGCGCGGCGTTATTGTCGATTTGTATGGGCGTTGTGGGGAAAAAGAAGGCGCCGGAGCAGGGCGTTGGGATTTGGAAGGTCAGGACAAATTGTTTGCTGTCCAGGGTTCCGGAGGTTTTCCAGGTTTTAGGAAGGCGGATCGGGAGCGCTTGACGGGTCGCGGCAAAAATCGGATTTTTCGCGCCTGGGATTTCACCGAAAGCCACAGGGATTTCCAGTTGAAGATCGGCCTCGCCGGGAACACAGATTTGATTACAAACGAGCCATTGAACTTTAGCGGCAAATTTAAAAGTCTCGCCCGGTTTCAGGTTTTCGGGAACCTTTACGGGAACCATCAGGAGAGTCTCGTTTTCATAGCCAAAATCTGTCACGGAAGGCAGTGCGATGGTCTGGGGAGTCGGCCATAAAATCTTTCCCCCTTTAAACCCCGCCGGCATTTTCCAGGAAACCGAAGTGGCCAGACCGGCGTCGCCGGCGTTTTTCCAGTAAATATGCCAGCCTTTATCCATGGTGAAATGGACGCCCAGGGTGACAGGCTTACCGGGCGTTAGAGAAGCAGTTTCGGATAACAACTCAACTTTCGCGTGGTCGGCGGTTTGAGAAATCGCGGCGAATGGTGAAAAGACCAGGAGCAAAAGGCAGCTAGCGATTTGAAGTCTCATGGGATTCCTTAAATAGTTCGAGAGGATATTTGAGTCTAATGGGTAAGACGTTTCAAGAGGCGGTTCTGTAACTTGTTTATTTACCCGATGTAACCGCCTTTTTGAAGGTTCCATAATTTCTTATACAATCCCGGCTTTTTGATCAGCCGGGAATGCTTTCCCTGCTGGACGACCCGCCCCTTATCCAAAACCACGATGATGTCCGCGCTCAAGATGGTGGAAAGACGGTGGGCGATAATGATCGAAGTCCGCCCTTTCATCAGATTTTTCAAATCTTTTTGGATTTCATATTCGGTTTCTGAATCCAGCGAGGAAGTGGCTTCGTCCAGAACCAGTATTTTTTTATCGGCCAGCAAAGCCCTGGCAATCGAGACCCGCTGTTTTTCTCCGCCTGAAAGTTTGACGCCCCTTTCGCCCACGATGGTGTTTTCCTTCAAGGGCAATCCCTCAACGAAATGATGAAGCTGGGCGAACCGGATGGCGGCGAATACTTTTTCGCGGGGCGCCCGGGGATTGGAAAAGGCGATGTTGTTGTAAATGGTGTCGTCGAACAGGATACATTCCTGCGGAACGGTGCTGAGGCTGTCCCGCAGGGATAACTGGGCGACATCGGCGATGTTGGCGCCGTCGATGGAAATGGAACCGGATTCGACGTCATAGAGCCGGAATAGCAGGCGGATGAGGGTGGTTTTGCCCGCGCCCGAGGGGCCTACCAGCGCGACTTTCTGATAGGGCGGAATTTTTAATGAAAAATCCGACAAGATGACTCTTTTTTTATATTTAAAAGAAACGCTTTTGAATTCAATCGCCCCCGCGTCCACCGTTAAGGCGGGGGCGTTGGGTTTGTCCTGAATCTCATTCTGAAATTTTCCGTATTGAAATAAGTCCTCGAAATCCGCGATGGCGCGGTACATGGTGCGGATGCCGTGGACGAAACCGGACAGGGGACTGAGAAGGGAGCCGAAAGCGGTGAAAATAAAAACAAAGGTGCCGACGGTAAAATTTCCGGAAACGAAACTGCGGATGGAAAAGAAAATCAAAAAGAAGGTTCCCAAACCCACAATCAGCAGCTGGCCCGACTCCAAAGTTTTATAGTAATTCCAGAAGTCAAGCTGGAGTTCCTTGGTTTTTTCGCTGATTTCCCAAAAGCGGTAATTGGTTTCCTTTTCCTTGGCGAAAAATTTAATCGAGTCCACATTCGTGAAGACGTCGGCGATGTTGGCTTTTTCCTGGTCGGAAATGTTGTTGTAGAGAGCGTTGGATTTTCTTTGCCTTTCGTTGATATAGAACGAAAACACGATATAGACGGCGGCAGTAGCCACCACGGTCAAACCCACAAAGGTGTTGTAATGAAAAATGAAAAAACTCACCAAAAGCAGCTGGGATAAAAGCGGCAGAAATTGAAAAATAATCACATCGGTCATGCTTTCCACCGCGCCCGAACCGCGCGACAGCCGGGATATCAGGGAGCCGGTTTTATGGGACGTGTGAAAACCATGGGACAGGTTCAGCAGGTGGCCGAAGTAAAAACGTTTGATGTCCGTAATCAGGTTGGTTTCCAGAAGGTTGATGGAGCCCAGATAAATCCATCGTCCTCCCGACCGGGCCAGGGGAATGGCCAGGAGAATGATAAAAATAATCGTTAAAAAATGGTCAAAGGATTCGGCGGTGATTTGCCGATGGATCAACTGGTTGGCGTCATCCACGATCAATTTAAAGATATAGGTAAAGGCCAGATCCAGCGAACTGAGAAAAAAGACGAGCCCGATGAGAAAAACGGAAGTTCCCGTGTATTTTTTGAGAAAGGAGAAATAGATTTTTAAATTGTATTGGAAATCAATTTCTTCGCGGTCGGATACCTGAATGGCCAATGGGTTTTGCCTTTATCTTGTATGGAGTGACACTACCGTTGATAACAGGTATGGCCGGGCAGCGTCAATCCATATTCGAGAAAAAGCGGTTAGGACTCCAAAACCCGGACCGGAACGATCATCATATTGAGTCCTTTAAACAGCAGGCGGCGTTGAATTTCCAAGGCGGTCTGGTTGTGCAAAAGGGCGGTCCAGAGTGATTCTTTGGCGAAAATCAGTTTGCCGGAGAAAAATGTCGCGTCGGAGTATTCGGAGGGAATCGCATCGCATATTTTTTCCATGCCGTCGATGAGGTCCGTGTCGACCACGTAACGGGAATCGGCCCGGTAGCCCATCCGGTGGGCCAGGGTTATGTATTGCTGCAAGTTCTTCTCGGTGTTTTGTTTTAAGTTTTCCAGTTCTTCAATGCCCTTGAATTTGCTGGAATCAATCCGTGCCACGGACACGAAAAGAAAATCATTAAAACGGTTTCCGAAAAGCTTCTGGATCGAGAAGATCGCGTGAATGCCCAGGCCGGAGTATTTATCCACCATCACTACCGCCACGGGAAGTTTTTTATCGCAGCCAGCCAGGCCTGGGAATTTGTCTTCAGAAGGAAGCGGAAGGTTGGTCAAGGTATCGTCCAGTCGTTTAAGTTCTTGCTGAACCCCTCGATAATGCTTTTTCACGATGAAGCAAAGCCCGACCAGGCAAGCGGTCATCAAGACGGTTACAAAACCGCCCTGGATGAATTTGGCGGCGACGGTTGCCACCAAAATAATAGAGGTGAGGCACAGGCCCACGCCGTTGATAAAGAACCTTTTCCACCAGTCGTTTTGCTCATGTCGGGCCTGCCACCAATGGATGCACATGCTGAGCTGGGACAGGGTAAAGGTGATGAACACATTGATGGCGTAAAGCACGATCATGACATCCACGTTTCCATGGGCCATGGTCAGGATGATAATCGAGAGAACGCCCATTACCAGAATGCCGTTCATGCGCACCAGCCGGTGGGAAAGGTTTGCGAAGCGGTGGGGCAGCCAGGAGTCTACCGCCATGTTGGCCAAAACGTTGGGGCCGTCGATAAAACCGGTCTGGGCGGCGATAAAAAGCAACATCCCTTCCGAGAGAATGGTGATGGTGATCATGGCTTGGTCGATAGGGATTCCCGCAAGATGCCAGTTCGCGAAAATGACCTCGCATAAGGATTCATTCATTGTTTTGTCCGGAACCGCCTGAACGTCCCAAAGCATATAGAGCCACAAGATGCCGCCGGCGGTTAAGGCCAGGGAGGTGGCCATGTAATACATGGTGCGGCGCCCGGTTCTGACTTTGGGTTCGCGCAGGGAATTCAAACCGTTGGAGACCGCCTCGATTCCCGTGTAAGTTCCGCCGCCAAGACTGTAGGCGGTGAAGAAGATCACCAAAAAGCCCCATGCGCCGAGCGGACCGGAAATAATACTGTGGGTTTCCGTAATGGTCTGGTGAATGACCGGAACGATTTGCGAGCCGTGGTCGAAGATGCCGGAGATGATCAGGATGGCGTGGAAGATGACGAACACGATAAAAATGGGAAGCAGGGTGGTAATGGATTCCTTAATGCCCCGCATATTAAGCCAGATCAAAAGGATTAATAGACCAATCTCAATATAAAATTTATAAGGAACAATGAAAGCGCAATATTGGCAGCTGCCGATGGCGTCCACGCCGGCGGCAATGGAAAGAATAATGGTGAGGACGTAGTCAATCAGAAGGGCCGAACCGGAGATGAGGCCCGCGGAGGGGCTTAACAGTTTGCTGGCCACCACATAGCCGCCGCCGCCCGAGGGAAAGTATTCGATGATCTGGTTATAACTGGCGGAAATGATAAATACGGTAGCCGCAGTGGCCAACGCCAGAAAAAGCGCGATGTGATGATACTGGGGACCTAAAGCCCGATAAGCTTCCTCCGGACCATAAGCGGAAGACGAAAGTCCATCCGCGCCCAGACCCACCCAGGCTAAAAAAGCCACCAGTGAAATTTTATGGAAGACATTCTGATCGAGGGGATCTTTGGCTTTGCCTAAGAATATTTCTTCGAGATTTTTGGCCAAGACGGCTTCTCCTAAAATGAAAGATGGGCCATCCGATGAGGGACTGCCTTCGCGGTCTACGAGGTTAGCTGGCGGGCTCGACGCGAAAGTTCGTCGCCCAGTTTTCCTATAAAAATTCTATATGGTAACTGGGTTAGCCCCTAAAAGTTGGGTTCCCCGTTTGTTTCTTTCGAAACAATTTGACCCTTTAAATTGAAGGCGGCATTTTAAGGGTGAAATCCTTTGAAAACAAGGGCGATCCACTACGGCGAATCGATATGCTTTCATCCGGCTGCGAGCATGGTATACTCATGTATTCCTATCCCTAAAAGTTCGCAGGAGAAACTATGCCGTCCAACCGAATTATCGCCCATGTGGATATGGATTCTTTCTTTGTTTCCTGCGAACGACTGGTGGATCCTTCTTTAGCGGGGAAGCCTGTCATTGTGGGGGGCCGCCGGGGCGAGAGAGGGGTGGTCTGTTCGGCCTCTTACGAGGCCCGCAAGTTTGGCGTGAAGTCCGGTATGCCGATCATGGCCACCGAGAAATTGTGCGCCAAGGCGGTCTTTATACCGGTTAATCACCGGCTTTATTCCAAATATTCCCGAAAGGTTTACGCGCTTCTGCGACGGGTGGCGCCGGTAGTGGAATACGCTTCCATCGATGAATTTTATTTAGACTTCACGGGATGCGAGGATTTATACGGAAATGATTTGGAAGCCATGGCGACGAAAGTTAAAGAAAGTATTTTTAACCGGGCCAGGCTGACCTGTTCGGTGGCCATCGCGACGAACAAATATGTGGCGAAGATCGCGGGAAAGACGGTGAAGCCCTCGTCGGGCTCCAAGACGGGCATTGTGGTGGTTCCGGCGGGCGGGGAACAGTCTTTTCTCGCCAACCTTCCTATAGAGCGTCTCCATGGGGCCGGGGAAAAGACGCTGCCCCGGCTGAAGGAAATGCGGATCGCCCGGATCGGGGATATTGTTTCCATTCCTTTGGTGAAACTGCAAAAGGCCTTTGGCCCCTCGGCGGGAAGCTGGCTATATGAGGCGGCGCGGGGACTGGGTTCGGACGAGGTTCACCCTTTTCATTACGCTAAAAGCGTGGGCCATGAGACCACTTTTGAAAAAGATACCGACAACCCGGAGCAGATTCATCAGACTCTGGCCTGGCTTTCGGAAAAAGGCTGTTACCGACTGAGAAGAATCGGAAAAAGAGCGAGAACGATCACCCTCAAACTGCGCTATGACGATTTTCAAACCATTACCCGGGCCAAAACCATTCCCGAAACCAATGATGACGCGGTGGTCATGAGGACCGCTTATGAACTTTTCCAAGAATCGCATATCCGCAAACGAAAGATCCGGCTGTTGGGGGTTTCGCTTTCCAAGTTTGAGGCGGGGGATGAAGTGGAATGGCTTTTTCCGGAGATGAGCAGCAAAAAGAAAGACGCCCTTTATCAAAGCGTGGACGCGATTAAGCGCCGATACGGTTTTCATAAGCTGGAAAAGGCCGCTTCATTGGACCCGGGAGAAGCGGACCGGGAAGGCAGGAGCGGAGCCTCGTCCTTTCAAAAACCCAAGATCAAATGACTTGGGGTCATTTTTCAATGTTGACCTAAAATGGCTCAGTCGGGTTTTAGCGAAAGCCGGGCGTTTTGACAAAGAATAAAGGGTGGGGCGCTGATGAGGGCGCGGGAAGCGCGGATATATCACCGAAAAAGCAGGCTGAAAATAAAAAACCCGCCCTATAAATAGGACGGGTTTTTAGGTTTTAACGCTTTATTCTTCTATACAGCGATTAGTTAAAATTAACTCCGGCAGTGACCGGCAAGTAAGAGAAGTTGCCGTCATTGTTGAACACTTGTTCGTATTTTCCTTCAACATAGATGTCCAAACCGGAAGCGATGGTAAAGGCCACGCCGACGCCTTCCGTGATCGCCACATCAATGTTGCTGGTGGAGGCCGACGGAGTGTTCAGGTAATAATCAGAAGCTCCCACACCCGAGAGGATATAGGGTTTGAAGCCCGGAGCGTCAAAGGTATAACGCAAAGTCGGGATAACGTTAATCACGTTAGTGTAAAAACCAGTGGTTCCGGTTCCGGTCGCGTCGAAAAAGTAGGTGTCCGCGTTAATTAATACGGCCCAATTCTTATCCAACATAACGCCCGCCTTCAGCTCTCCGCCGATGCCCGCGTTAAAGCCGGTGGTAAAACCATTTCCTTCGGGTGCGAAACCTCCGCCGATTCCCCAAACAAATTTGCCGTTGGAAGAAGTTGTTGATTCCGTATCCGCCCAAACCATTGACGTTGTCACTGCTAAAAGCGCTAAAACCAAAAATGCTTTTTTCATGTTTTGATCCATTTCTGAAGTTTTTTCATTTTCGATAATTTTTTCAAATTAAGAAAATGTAGTTGGGGAATTCTAAACAAAACTCTTCCCTATTGCACCTTTTTATTTTAAAAAGTTTTCAGGGGCATCGGCTCAAGACCGGAAATTCCTGTCAGGTTTCTGACTGCGATTGGGATTACAAATTTAATCCGACTGTCACTTCAGCAAAGAATATTTAAAATTTGGTTGTTGGATTTTTGGATTGCACTTATCATTACCGCAAGCTTTCTCAATTTAATCCACGAAGGGAACTTTTGTAATGAAATTACGAATTTTAGCTGTGATGGTTTTATTGTTTGCGGGGGTTGGACTCACGCTTATTTCTTGTAGCGGAAAAAATCCAACTTCACCTTCAGCGCCGAGCACTGCATCGACACCGACTGGACCCACAAGCTACTTTAACAGCGGCACCGTTTCAACTTTTGCCGGCGACGGTACCAGGGGAAATGTTAATGGAAGCGCTATTTCGGTCGCGGGAAGCAACGTTACGGGAGCTGAGTTTGGCTATCCTTACGGCGTCGCAGTTGATAAATCCGGCAATGTTTTTGTTGCGGATGAGGATTATGGAACCATCCGGAAAATTTCAAACGGCCAAGTGACCACGGTCGCCACAGGTTTTAGCAGTCCGGAAGGGTTGGCGATTGATAACGCGGGTAACCTTTATGTCGCGGATGAGAGCCTTTGTCAAATTTTTGAAATATCGAATACCAATGTGAAAACTGTTTTGGCGGGCGTGGCAAACGCTTACAGTTACCAAGATGGACCGGCCGCTACGGCGAAGTTTTATGAACCCTGGGGTATCGCGGTTGATAATTCTGGAAACGTTTATGTGGCCGATGTATACAACTACGTCATTCGGAAAATTTCCAATGGCGTCGTGTCGACCATTGCCGGACAATACA
>OLLS01000058.1_pt1 | contig 21300 bp, 26 predicted proteins | sample 1604631 | NCBI WGS metagenome assembly OLLS01 (sample SAMEA104055725, study PRJEB20765) | soil metagenome | biome: Arctic tundra; feature: Polygonal ground; material: soil | place: USA | collected 2011-09 | depth 0-0.5 m | reverse complement strand
TTATAAACTCTTCACCTATAGGTTTTTGCCGGTAGTAATGACCATGATTTTGACAGGCTTTAAACAAGTGGACCGGGTGCCTGTGGCCATGTGGGGATGGGCCGCATTACTTATTGTTTCTTTTGTTTTCCTTCACCAGGCGAAAATCAGATTCGCTCGCGTAAACGATCATTCCCGTTATCAGCCTTTTAATCAATAAATGGACAAACAACAAACCCTTGAAGAATTAATAGCGGGTTTCCTGGAACACCGTGCCGGCCACGAACTAATTAGGCTGGAAGGCCTTTTTGATAATCCCGAAGACGCTGCCGTGAGAATTAAAATCTACTACATTCTTAAGGAATACCTCGTTTTAAAGTCTTGTGAATTCTTAGCCCATCACTATGGCCGGGGAATCAAACTTGAAGAAATCGCCGCGTCCGAGAGCGTTGTGAATAAAATTTTATGAGACTCCATTTAATTTTGTAGTTTTTCTGACCGCTTTTTGTATATTTAGAAAAAACATACTTTTAGTGTCCTCTTTTGATATTTTCTGATCGAATCATCGCATTTCATAAAAATCGATTTTATTTTCGTCAAACGTCTTATTCGAGTTCTTTTTATCTGTACTAATAAACTTTTTTCTGTAGACTCCACGCTTCTTCAGTCGCTTTTAGAAGTATCTCTTTTCGGTCTTAGGCAACCAGCAAAAAATTTATTTCTCACTCTAATTTTTCATAGAGCAAAAAGGAAATCGCCGTAGTGCCGATTCCCAAAACTTCTATGCCGGATAAACGCATGTCCGAATTCAACGCTATCAATTTGAGAATTTTTAAAAAGGCTAAATTTATGAAAAAAATATTACTGAATTCTACTTTTGGATTTTTGATTATTTGCATTACTGCCTTAATCAGTTGCAACCACTCCACCGCGCCTTTGGGAATTCAAACATCAAACGGATTTGATGTTCCTACCCAAACCTGGACACCTTCTTACACCCCTACAATTACAGGCACACCAACCATCACACCGATAGCCTCTCCAATTATTTTCAATGTGACCGTTAATTACGGAGGAGTTAAAACGGGTGTTTCTTATAACATCGTTGACCAAGCGGGGGTCACCGTAGCTACGACTACAAACACTGTGCCTTATTCTTATGCCGCGTATGATTTTGGAACATATACGATTAACATTCTCCCCAATAATCCTTATGCCTTAAGTTCTCAAACTGTTTTGGTTACGGGTCCCGGGTTGGTAACAGTTCCTTTTAGCTCTTCGGGTTGGTCACTTTCCACCAATCCCTCTTCTTTGATTTATCAATCTTCGAGTGGTTATCAAACCCCGGTTACCGTTTTATATTCCGCGTCTGGAAATTTGAATGTCCCTGCGGTCATTACTGCGGGTGGTTTGGCTTCGGCCTTCAGCGTTTCTCCTTCTTCGTTGACCCTTCAACCAAATACAAGTGGGCCTCTTACGATCACGAAGGGCGCTTGCTATGTCCAAAACACCTCGCTTAACTTTAGTGCTTCGGACAATCAGGGCGGCTCTTTATATTCCACTTCTGCTATCGCCTTTAATAAAGGTTTTACGGTTAATGTGAATCTATCTTGGAACTCCGCAAATAATGGGACTGTGGTTTCGGGTTGTGGGGGAGGTTGCGTTTATACAACCACCTGGACTGATACTTTACAGCTTAGCGACGGGGGTCTTGGTTGTTCTTATAGTGTGAATTTTGATGGAAGTTCGTACACATTAAGTAATGGTCAGTCCGCTACTTCTAACCCTTCTGCTATTTGTACATTTTCTGGTTGTACAAATTATGACCCAAATAGTCCACCTACGTGGTCTGTTACTTTGCCGAATGGTTCTGCTATCACCTATCCATCAACTTCTGGTTCGTACTAAAAGGGGGATTTATGAAAAGGATTCTTTTGTTGGCTATTTTCTTGGGTGGGGTTTCTGTTTTACCGATTGCTTGCGGTAAAAACTTACCAACCTCTACTTCTTCTGGTTCATCTACGACTACCCCTACGGTCTCTGCGACCGCAACCGCAACCGTCAACAACCTTAGTTTTCAGTCTGCTTATCAAAATAGCGTTTCTCCTACTTCTTCTTATTCGGGCGAAACTGACGCTTGGATAAGTGGTACATCTTTTGGGACAATTGAGGGAAGCTCCCCTTATCTTGAGATCAACACAAAAAATGAATTGGGAACAGTTAATCCTAACGGGTTTTCTCGGACTTTAGTTAAGTTTACTGGGGTCAATATTCCTTCTAATGTAACGGTTCTTGGCGCGGAGGTTTGGCTTACTACTGAAACCGCCACCAACGTAACTGCGCCTGTTACGGTTGGGATTCATACCTTTTCTTCTAGTGTTTATAATCCCTCTAACATTTCGGGGTCGTGCTTGACGGCTTGGACTTCCGCTAACGTCAACTGGAACGGGGTGGGTGGTACAACCTGGGCTTCGTGTGACGGTTCGGCTGGCACAAATAACATTAACTATGCCTATTTTAACGCCACTCCCAACAGCACTCTTGTCTTTTCAGCTTCGGATAACGGCACTTCTTCTGTTAAGCGTTTTTTTCTAAACACCGCTGATATCCAGGCGGAATTGGCTTCGGGGACGATTCAGTTTGTTGTTCGTAGTGAAGGGGAGTCTACTTTGGACACCACCACTTCTCTTGTTGGTTTTTATCCAAATACGGACGCAAGCGGGAACGCGCCTAAACTTTTGATCTCTTACCAGTGATCGGAATTAAATGAATCAGTTTCGTTTAGTTCTTTTATCCCTGTTATTGGCTGGAAGTTTTGGAGAGGCTTTGGCGGGCACGGCTACGCCGACCGTCTCCACCGCGGGTATACCCGTGGTAGAACCACCTGTTTCAAACAACAACCGTATTTTTTCATTCTTTTCTAAAAATGATTACGGCGAACAGGTCAACGACACAGACCTTTTAACCAATTTAGGAATCGATATTTCCACTTCTGGAAAGATGAAAGACCACTTTAGAAAAGGAATGAGGTTTTTCTTAAAAGATCAATGGGAAGCGGCCACCCCCGAGCTGATTGCTTCAACCGTAATAGTTGACCCCTACACATGGAGCTACTGGTATGCGGAAGCTTACGCAACCCTGGGGGTTATCTATGAATTTCACAATACCGACCCGAATCACAACGACATGGCTTATTTGTTTTATCGGTTGGCTTTAAAACGCGATCCAAAAACCTTTTCGGCCCGGCATTTCCTTAAGAATGTCAGCCCTAAAAAATTCGCAAAAACATCACAACAAGGAATTTTATGATTAAGAAATTGCTATTTTTTGCTTACGTCTTTTTGGGAGGGTTAACGTTCTCTTATTCGCAATCCATAAGCCCAACCCCGTCCGGAACAACCACTGATCCTGGCCAAATAATTAATCTCAAAAATCATTTTGAACAGGGAATGAAAGACTTCCAACTTAATTCCTACGAGTTTGCCTTGCCCGAACTGATCGCGGCCACGTCAGTCCAAGGGGTATTCCCTTGGCAGACTTGGTATGTCAGCTCTTATACGACCATGGGAGTGATTTACGAATTCCACAGCAAAGACCCCAAAAACAAAGCTTACGCCTATATGTACTACTCTTTGGCTTTGGCCAGGGATCCAAACAACGTTACCGCAAACCTTTATATCAAAGATGTGTTGTCCTCTAAGAGCGACGCTTTGGCTATTCTGGCCACGCCCACACCATTAGCTGATGGGACTCTAAAAACAAATTCAGAAAGCTGGATTCCCGCCCCAATGCCCAAGGACTCCTCCCGGTCTTCCATGTATTCAATAAACAGCTTTTATAAATGGGACGCCTCGGGCTCGACACTTGAAACCCTTGGGGATATTTTCGTTCATAAAAAATTGGATCAATACTCCACCACCGGCGATTTATGGATTCGGGTCAGTAAAGACCTTTCCTCATCCGACACCATTGGAAGCGTTGATTTGTGGGAAGGGAAGATCACCTTCTTAGAACCCTGGCTCCAATTCTCGGTTGGCCGCTTTGATATTTTTTCAACCGTTACCCCCGGATCATTCTTTGGTAACTATCCTTTGATGGGATTACACAGGGTCGACGGCGCGATTTTGGTACTACCGTTGTTTTTCAAGGTAGGAATCGACAACCTGGATTCGTTTCAATCGCCGCCTTTGTCTTTAACCTTCTTTTACACCCCGAGTTTATTGGAAGCCCAGGACGTAAAGCTCGACACAGATCAGGCTTTTTTCTTTACACAGTTAAGATTTAGGCTGAATGTTTTTGGTTTGCTTTCCACGTTCAGAACCAATATGGGTTGGACGAATACCGATTACTTTACTTATTCATCCTTAAACGGTGGGTTCACTTTTTCCGAGGCATTGGACGTTACGGTAGACAATAATCTAAGCGTCTATGGGGAATTCGGGGATCAAAACCCGGCTCTCTTTAATGAAACTGACGTGGCCATGGCCGGAATAAAGCTTTCCAAGCTTGCGACATTTGGCCCGCTTTCCTTGGATTCGTTTTGTGTAGAGATTCAGTTACCCCTCGAGAATTCCAGTAACAACATCTTTTCGGGTGCTAATCCCTTTAACCATACCTTGGCTCAAAATTCCGCGAATACCTATTACGGCGGGGCCAAATTTAGGCTCCAGGATATTGCTTTTGATTTAGGCATCACCAACAACGTCGACGACTTCACTCTTAATAGAGTAAATCAAACCAATTCCATTATTCCAAACGCGGGCCCTATCGGGCCAGGTAGAGAAAACGAATTGGGTATTCCCATTGTTTCCCCTAGCACCAATGTTTTTGCCTTTCTTTTTGACGCGGGGATTAACTTTTGAAAACCTTTTTCATAACAACTTTATTATTTCTATCCTTCGCGGGGCGGGGTTTTTGTGACCAGGACTCGGAGTTTAAATATTTGTTTCAAAAGGATTTGTGGGCATTTGAACAGGTATCCGAACAATACGTTGATCCGAGTATTTTTGCCCCGTCGCCTACGCCGATAACCAAAGAACACAAAAAAAGAGCCGTCCCAACTCCCACCCAGGCCCCGGTTGTTTTAACGCCCACAAGCCATAAATTTTCCAGGGACACAGCCTGGTGTTCCATAAAAGTCATCGTAACCGATAAGCATGGGAATTTTAATTTCAACGTCCAATCCGACGCCCCGGTAGTGGGATGGGAGATCAATACGGACAAAAAAGACTTAGTTAAATCCGGAGACGCCAACCAAATGTACTTGTTTGGTGTGGACGTAAATCAAAATTTCACCAACAACCTGGTTTTGACCTTGTTCATTGCAAAGGATGAACAAACAAACCCTGTATTTATCAATTTATTTTAGGGAACAGACCGTGAACGAAAACATTCTTAAAATTATCAGACCTTCCATACTGGGTTTTTTACCCGGTTTTCTTGTGCCGTTTGCTTTGCTTTTTATCCATTTGCCACCAATAAAACCCCTTCTTATTTCCGCATTTTGGATTTTAGAAGTACTTATTTTCTTAAACGCCGTTGCGTCGGTTTATTCGGCAAAATACAAAATTGGTTCAACCAGGCTGGAAACGGTCATTTTTACAAAGAACACCTTTTCTCTGGATACCACATCCATTAACTACTCAAACATTCAGGAAATTAACGTTCACCAATCAATTACACAAAGACTATTTGGGATCGGGGACATAACCATTGATACCGCCGGAGTAGGGAAGTGCCTCTTAAAGGGAATAGAAGAACCCGTTTCAATAATGAATTTCATTTTGGAACTGAAGGGCGGAACCAAATGAAATTCCTCATTGTAAAAGCTTTAACTTTTGCCATTGTTTTCAATCCACTTTTGGCCGGAATCGTTTGGGCGGCATCCGCTGACGACGATATGAAGGACGAACAACAAAGTTTCCAGGAATTTGTTAAACAATTTCCTGATAAGCCTTCTTCTAACAACTTTTCTAATCAAAGTAATTTTTCTAATAACAACACATCAGGAAATAATATATACGCAAGCGCTAGAGTCTCAGGAAACACCATTCCAAAACCTAAAAACGGAATAAATGATCTTTACAGTACAGCTTATTACAACCAGGCTTCCCAATCCGATTGGGTAAAAGCCAAGGTAATGACAGCTCTTTCGTCTTTAGCCCAATCTTTAGGAAATATTGCAAGTTCAGTGGCCGGGTCTTCTTCTGGCCAAACAGAACAAACTGCGACCCCAGGCGAAGTTCAGGCGGCGGTTAGTCAAACTTCACAAATCGGTAGTGCTTTATCGGCAAGCAACGATCCTCAATTTCAACAAATGGGCCAAAGTTTTCAAACTGAATCAACTCAAATTGCGAATGGGAACACTCCCGCCGCTCTCGAATCGGCCCAAGCCATAGCCTCTATACCAGTTCCCCAAGTATCGCCCGACTACGTGCCTTCTCAGGGAGAGAGTTTAATGGTTCAAGGTTTAGTAACTGGTGTTGAAATTGCCGCGTCAGTTTATTTTGGCCCCATTGGCGGTGCTATTTGTTCGGCATTATTTTCAATTCTAGGGCTAAGTGGTTTTGGTACCACGGGTTTGGTTGCTGGAAGCGGGGCAGTGTCTCAAGTAGCTTCTGGTGCCGTTTCTGGCCAAAGCGGAAGTGCCATTATTTCGGCGGCAGCTCCTAATGCCGTAGCCGCCACTGGCTTGTCGTCTTCCGCGCCTGCGATTAACAACTATTTGAATAGTGTAGCTCCATCGGTTGCGGCCCCAAAAACCGCTCCGATGACCCAGTCTGGCACAGCTCCGGCTGGAAATTAATTAAGAAAGGATAAAGTTATGAAAAAGTCATTTTGTTTTTACAGCTTATGCGAAAGGGGGTTAATGATTTCAATGGTCTTGGGTGCATTAGTTAGCAATGTAGACGCCCAGACGGCTGTTTCCATATCTGGTACAGGCGGTCAAAACCTAATGGCCTATCTCCAATGGTTTGTAAATTTGGTTTGGTGGATTTCGTTAGGAGGTTGTTTTTGTTCCATGTGTTTTGCGGGGGTCAAATTATCCGAAGGTGATCAGCAGGGCTTTAACCGCATCAAACTCGCGGTTATCGGTACTCTTATTGTCGCTGGAGCCTCCGGAGTTTTTAAATACTTTATTTTTGGTTCCCAAAACGCCGGTGTTTCAAACAACAACGATCTGTTCTAGGAATCATATGAGCTTTAAAAGATTCATTTTTTATGCCGGAATTCTTCTTTTGCTTACTGGAAGTGTGTTTGCTCAATCAGTGGCGGCGCCTACGTCGACGACGCCACTTACGGGCGAATCCGCGAACGTTTATACGGCCATCAGCACTTTTTTTAACTTTTTGGATCCCACCCAGGGTGCGGCCGCTCTTTTAAATTACATAGCTCAACTGTTTTATAACGGCTTGCTTTGGCTTTACAACTTTATCGGCACATTTTTAATCCCAATCCCTGATGTGTCCCAAGCTTCTACTTTTCTGAATGGTTCCAATGTAATCGTGAATAACATTTATGGTATTTTCGCTTGCCTTGGTGTTTATGTGGCTCTTTGTGGCTTGGCCATCAACGCCGCTGTTTTAGCTTCGGGGCTAGGCCGTGGCCAAGTTTCGATTGGGGTCGTGGTTCGTTCAGCAGTGTCGATTGCTTTCATTGTGGCGTGGCCGGTTATTTTTTCATTCTTTGCCCAGGTATTTACCGCGACGGGTTATCTAATATTTGGTCAAAACACGATAGAAACTTCTGGAATGTTCAACGCCTTAAATGTCATGGGAACTACGAGTGTATCTGGCAATTCAACTCTTGTTTCCAGCAATAACGTAACTCAAAACAACGTCCCTAATACTGGATCGACCATCACCCAGGGCTTTCAGTCGTTTTGGGGCGTGGCTTATCCCATTTGCTTGGCCTTGTGTGTAGTGGGACTCTTTATTGGGGGTTGGACCCTGGCCAGGGGAAGCCCAGATGGTGCCAAAATTCTTATCGGCGCGGTATTCGGCTTACTAGTTGTCACCAGTGCCACCACTTTGATCTCAAATTTTATAAATACTTCTTCGGGATTAACCAGCCCCGGCCAAATAAATTCCACACACGCCTTAGGAAACGGAAGCAGTCTCTTATCTTTCCCCGCAAGTGCGGGGGGAGGCGGCACTAATCCGGGCGTGGGTTCAGTCATTGGTTCAATGACAAACGGAACGTTAGTAGCGGTTTCAGCCCTTCTCAAAATTATTATTTCAATATGGGGCATGGTTATTTGTATGGGCGTTATTTTTGCGAAGTTTCTACAAATGGTTACCCTCTTGATCATATTTTTCCTTGGGCCCTGCTTGGCCGGATTCTTGTCCCATCCGGCAACTGAATCAATAGCGATAAACGGTTTTAAATTAATGCTTAAAAATATGATTAACTCGGTGATCTGGTCTTTGGCTTTAGTGGTACTTTACCTGCTGACCAACATTAATTTTGGAGCCCAAACTTTAGGAGCTAATAATTTGTTAATGGCCCTGGCCGTCTTGGCCGGGCTTGAAATAGTTAAAGACAGCGATAAATTCGCTCAGTTATTCGCCAATGGAATAACCGTTGGCCAAGGCCATAGCACATGGGGTAATTTCGCCGCTGGTGCGACAGGAATGGTTGCGGGTGCGGTGGGGGGAATCGCCACAATGTCGGGCTTGGCGGCGTCTGCCGTTGGAGTTGAGGGAGCGGCTAAAGCGGCCGGTTTTGCCGGAGCGGCCGCAGGTTCTTCGCCACATATGCAATTAGCGGGCGCGGCTCTAGGGGCAATGACCCCATTTTTGGGCGTTAGCGGTGGCCAGAAGTTAGGTCAAGCCGGAGCCCATCTTTTTAATACCGTTGACCGTTTAAGTAAGGGTCCTTCTTCCAGTGGGGGCGGCTCATCGTCCGCGCCAGGCGGAACGAGCTCTTCCGGGTCCTCTACTGCCAGCAGTGATACGGGTATCGGCCTCGATTTAAAACAAACCAACCAATTACTTCGTCAAATGGGAAGTCAAAACAGCAAAACTTCGGCTACAACCCCAACGCCACCGCCCTCAATGGATTCAAATGACATGGGCACAGGTAAAACGTAATGGGAAAACCCTTAGACACCCAAAGTAAAGTTTACGGCCTGGTGAAGATTAACGAGTTTTACTTTTTTATTTTCATTTTGGTTTTTACCGTTTTTGCGGCACCAACCCTTTTTCGGTATTTTGGGTTTACCGTTACCCTGGTATTGGTCGGGTTTTTTATATTCTCGATCATGATTTTTTTGGTTTTATCCAACCAATTCCCTGAAAACTTCTTTTTGCATTACATTTTATTCAAGGTCAGCCCACAGGTTTTTAAAGGCAGTAAAGACCAGACAGGGAACCACCTTAAATGAAAACGCTCATTTCAGCCGGCGACCTTCTAAACGTTCAGGGTGTTGGCCGTGGTTACCTCGTCCTAGATAACCCTTCTCGTTTAGTTGCCGGCTTTAAACTAACCGGCGGGGGAAACCCCTGGATAGAGGAAACGGGCGGGATTTTACAAAGGCTCGGCCACTTGGAACGGGTTTTAACCCAATTAAGAGCCGGGGAAGAAGTGCAGTTAATTGTCAAAAAAGTCCCGACCACCGACAAAGCTTTAATCAAATACTTCAATTCAAAAATTAGTCCGGATGCCCCCTTGGAGTTTCGCGGAAGGTACACCGAATACTACCGGGAATGGTTAAAAGACTGGATATTTTCTGAAGACCTTTGCCGATATGAATCTTACTTATTCTTTTCCATTCAATCCGGAAACCTTCCAACCATAGACGCCCTGATCCGTAAGAAACCGCAAAATCAGGATTCCTTGAATATTGAAATGGTACTTAATCGAGCCAGAACTTGGGCCATGGGTTTAAATTCTTTAGGTCTTTACGCGGAAACCCTGGATAAGGAAGAAATCTATAAGCTTTTGTACGAAGAAATGAACCTCACCTACGACGAAGGAGCGGTTAATAGCGTCATCAATAGCCCTTCTTTTAACATTTCGGGACCGGACAACGAAGATTTAAAGAACAGGCTGGCCAACACGTCAATCACATTTCATCGGGATCACTTTAAAGCTGGTAACGTCGTGGGTAAAACTTTTTACTTCGAAGAATTCCCTGACTCATCTACAAATCCCATGTTCCTTTCAATGTTTTTCACTCAAAGAAATAACTTTAAAATCACGATTTTTTATAGGGGCGTCGACCAGGTTGAAGCCAAAAGAATCATTGAATCCCGGTCGAAGGGCGATCAGGGAACCATGATTAAAGGGAACCTCATTAACCAGGACAGCCGGGTCCAGCTGGAACACAGGGAACAAGTTTTAAAATCCTTTTCAGAGGGCCGAACCAAATTTATTAAGTTTTCCCTTTATCTAACGATTTACGGTTCGTCATTAAAACAGTTAACCGAAACGTCGGATAACTTCTTGGGGCGCATTGGCTTCTTTCACCGCTTTACCGGCTTCTTCCAACAAAAACAGCTTTTTCAAAGTACTTTGCCGCAATGCCTAAACGTGGCCAGCCGGGAATATCTCATGTCTACCCAGGACGTTTCTAACGCATGGCCGTGGTTTTTTGACGCGATGACAACCGGGGAGGGTGTGCCCCTTGGAGTTAACGTAAACCGTGAAATTATCCCTTTTGATCCCTGGTCAAAAGATTTTGAAAACTGGAACACGGTGGTTATAGGCAAGGCCGGGGTCGGAAAATCCTTTGGTATCCAGCAACAGGTGATTAGGCATTTACCATTTGGCGTCCGAATCATGGTCATTGATAAGTCCCAATCCTACAAATTCCTATGCGAGGCGGCCGGGGGGATATATATCTTCGTCGACCTTGAAAGCAAACATCATTTAAACGTGTTTGATACAGATATTGAAGAGTTGGTTAAAAGAAACGGGGAAGTGACCCCGGACAAGGCCTCGGACGTGATGGGCTTTTTAAACGTCCTTTTATCCGAAGAAAACGAAAAACGTCTCAATAACCTGGTGCAAGCCCATTTAGAAGAAGCGATCCGCAAAACATACATAAAGAAATTCAAAGAAAACAACAAAGACCCGATACCGCTTCTTTCTGATTTAAAAATGACCCTTCAGGAATTCGCCGATGACGATAACAGGCCCGAAGAATTCAGGATGCTTTGCCGCCGGTATGACAAAATTCTTGAGCCTTTTACAGGCAATGGATCATTTGCGAATCTTACCGACCGGCCAACAACCTTTGAAGAGGACAACCCCTTTATTGTTTTCGATACCAGTAACCTCCCCGAATCAGAAAACCTATTGTCTTTAGGTGTTTACATCATTTCCCAGTTTTCGATTAAAAAGGCGAAAGAGAATAAGAAAAAGGGGCTTCGTTCTTGGCTTCTACTGGATGAAACATGGTTCTTGGCCAGGTTCCCGGCCGGAGTAACCTTCCTGCTCAATTTGGCTAAAAGAAGCCGTCATTTGGCTTTGGCTTCGACTTTCGCCACACAGCAGGTCGGAGACTTTCTCAAAAACTCAGATGTTCAGCCCGTTATCGACAACGCCACCTGTAAATTTATTTTTAGACCCGGCGACAAAGAAGCCGAGTTGTTATCGGAGGTTTTAAAGCTTTCTACCGCTGAAAGCCACATTGTCCGGAATCTTCACCAGGTACGGGGTGTTTATTCGCAGTGTTTCGCGATTCTAGGCCAGAAATCCAGAGGCCTGGTATACGTCGTTCCGGACCAGATCAGTTACGCCCTGGCCACGACCCATCCGGACGAAACCTTTGAACGCGAGAAATTTATCAAGCAGCATTTGGAAAACGGTAAGGGTGATCTTAACGACAAAGACTATGTGTTGGCCCAAACATGGTCGGGGATATTTTCTTGGGTCGCTAAAAGAATGAAAGGCAATTAACAATGGACGTCCCAAACGAAATACCGGATATTCCGGCAATTAAAACCGACACGAAAAGCAAAAATAATTTTATTATTCCAATATTGGCGGCAACGATCTTTATCGGAATCTGCTTTTCCTTAAGCGGTTATTTTCATTTTCATTGGGGATCCTCCGACAGCCCCAGCGGTGACGCCGTTCCGGAGGATTCCAGGGCTTACCGGGATTTTGCCGAGAATGTGGCCATAACCCTTAGAAACATCAGATACGATAACATTCAACAAACCAGAACTGATTTGGTGGGTTTATTGTCAAACGATGTTTTGACGCCATATCAAAAATATTACAACGACTCTGCTTTTATTAACCTGGTAGTAAGCCGAAAGCTTTGGTGCAAATTTGAAAAAATTGACCGTTCCACCCTCGATAAAAGAGTGGGGAATGTCGCGGCCATCAAGGTCATTGGAGTATGTACTTACCATTCGGATATTTCAGGAAATGAAGCCGAATACCCATTTACTTACCTGATCCAGGTTGAGCAGACAGACGGCAATTTTGTTTGCACCAAGATTCAACGGTTATGAGTACGGTTAATCTAAGAGACCTAAACCCGGAAAAGGCACACGAAGCCCTCACCAGGGCGGATATTCTTGCTAGCTCCGGCAATTTAGACGGGGCGCTCAACGCGATCAGGGATTGCTTAAGCCACCAGCCTAACAACATCGAGGCTTATACCCTTTGCACGAAGATTTACATCAAGGCCCGTATGTACGATGAGGCCCATACAATCATTACTAAGATTCTCAAAAATGGTTCGCCTTCCGAACAGACCCTTCTTTTAAAAGCCAAGACCGAATTAATGATTACCAACAAAAATGATGCGTGTAAATCGACCCTGGACGATGTTTTTGCCTTCAAACGGGATCACCCACAGGGCCTTCTAATTCTGGCCGACCTTAACTTTAAAAACGGCAAATACTCTGAAGCAATCCACATTTACGAAAGACTTCAAAAATTGGAGCCAGGTAACAAGGAAATTCTTTACGGATTGGCTGAAAGCTATTTCCAATTAAAGGATTTTGATGAAACCATTTTCTACTGTAAGCAAATAATGGACTCTCAAAGCGGAATCAAATACATCGAACACCTTTACAACCGGGCTTTGAGGGAATTAAAGAAAAAGGTTTTAGCCAGCCGAAACCATATGACCGTAGCCCAAAAGCTTTATATGTTTTTCAAAGACCCCATTACGGATGACCAAATAAGAATTAAAAGCATCCAGGATAGATCGATAAAACGCAGTGAAAAAGAAAAGTACCGCGACGCCGTTACAGAAGGCCTTAACGCCAAAGCCATGGAGGATCACGTTCCGGCGATTTTGCACAACTCGACGCAAGACATTTACCTTGGGCATTGCGACATAGATTTTTTTAAGGCTTTTAACGACTTTTACAGTTACGAAGTCGGCGACGTGGTTCTAAAAACCCTTAATAAAATTGGAAACTCAATATTCCCGGAAAGGTTTTATCGAAAAGGCGGAGAAGAATTTTGCTGGGTTTTCGCCGGTTCGCAAAAAGATGTTTTGGACGCCGCGAAGGAATTTAGGGAAAAGATCGAGAATTCTGCCACCAAAGACGCCAATGAATACATTGTGGAAAAACGGGTTTTAAATCCTACCAGTGGGAATCTTTTTCACATTGACCGCAACATCAGCATAAGCCAGGGCGTGGCACTATATAAAACGAATGGCCACAGCCTAAAAGAGCTTTTGGCATTTTCAAACGTTTCGCTTAAAAAATGCAAGGAGCAGTACGGGCGCAATTGTATTGTTATCGACGACCTCTTGGTCGACCAAGGCGTTAAACCCGAAGTACCAGAATTTAAAGGGAGATAAGAAAGGGGTTTTTATGAGAATTTCAATTTTGGCCTTTTGTTTGTTTGTATCTGGAGGAATGGCTTTCGCGGACACACCGACACCAACCCCCACGCCCGGGAACCCACAGCTAGGGGGAGTTTATCTGGGTTTAGGCACCGGATTGGATCTTCCTAGTAGCAATTGGGACCCTACCTACTACGTTGGAAGCACCACAAACCTTTTATTTGGGTACGGCTTTGATTCAAATTGGGGCTTACAGCTCGACCTGGAACAACTCTTATTTACTGGCAACGGCACAAACCTTTATAATTTTCGTGGCATGGTTGACCTCAAATATGCCTTTAGCGTTGTTGGCTGGCAACCTTACCTATTGGCCGGGACTGGTTTGGTGGTTCAATCACTTTCGCCGGTAGCCAACAGCACAACCAACTTTGACGCATTGATCGGCGCGGGAGTTCAATTTGATCTCTGGCCAAAGACTCATCTTTTTGTCGAAGCCAAATACAATTTCATTTTGAGTCAGACGACAACGTTTACGGATTTGCCAATCACCGCAGGGCTATGGGTTGGACTTTAATGGACGAAACATTCCAAAACCACTAAATGAATGTAAGTGGACAAATTGAATATTTGATATTGAAATTGTCCACCCCCATCATTGCCCGATATATCCGCGAATACCATGTACTTTCGCTCGTCGGGCCTCGGCAGAGCGGAAAATCCACCCTCGCCAGGAAGCTGTTCCCGAAGCATGAGTACATTTCATTGGAAAATCTGGATCTTCGCCGCCAGGCGGATGAAGATCCAAGAGGTTTCTATGAGGATTACTGACCTGCCCACTAAAATATTTTTTCGAAAGTCCCCGGTTCTTTTTGCAATTTCGCATTGTATAATTATTCAAGAAGCCGCCCTGTTTACCGTTGCGATGGGCAGATTCTCGACGATAATGGAGTAAAGAGTAATGAAGATAAATTACGACTCAAAAACCGATACCCTTAGCGTGATACTAAATCTCAACGTTACTATTACCGAAAGCGACGAATCAAAGCCAGGCGTCATTTTGGATTATGACGGCTCGGGAAACCTTGTTTCGCTTGAACTTTTAGACGCATCCCACAGAGTCGGCGAAACCCGCAAGATCGAGTTTGAAACGGCATCTTAATTTTCGATTCTGTCCAACCGCACCATTATCAAAACCAATCCCTCAGTTAGCGATTAAGAAAATGAACCGAAAGCCATCCAACGTCGAGCGGTTTGCCCATTTTATGAATGGTTTTATAGGCTTTGAAATGCTTGGGGATATCCCTAGCCCGGATCATCTCGACGGATAAACATCTTTCACCACAGAGGCACAGAGACCACAGAGTAAGGCTTTTTTAGCGAAGGCAAAAACACCAACATAATTTTTAGCCACAGATGCAGGGGATTCAAGGGATAAAAAAGACTTTTATCGAGGGCGGCCTGATCGGTTAAAAGTATGAGAAATAAGCGATAGTTCATATGGGGTTCCTAATTGGGGTTTGATACAATAAATTTAAGAAGCATGGAGTTTAATGTTATTGGGAAGCTATGAAAAAGCTAAAACTTTATTTGGATACGACAGTTTGGAATTACGCTTTTGCGGAAGATGTGCCTTTGTCGCGGGAAGAAACTTTGGAGTTCTTTAAGTTTATTCGCGCGGGACGCTATGTTCCTCACATATCAAAAGTCGTTGCGGATGAAGTGGCGGATGCCCCTGCTGGTCGTAAGAAACAATTACATGATCTCATGCAATCCATTAGCCCTGTGTATTTGAATGATGATCCTGAAGTTGACCGTTTATCCGGACTTTATATTTCCCGCGGAGTTCTAACGGCGAAGAGTAAGGCGGATTCCATGCATTTGGCTTTCGCTACTTATTATGAGATGGACGCGTTGATTAGCTGGAATTTCAGGCATTTAGCGAATTTAAGAAAAAGAGAAAAAATGACATCGGTGAATATTTCCGAAGGATATTTTCATCCTTTGGATTTAATCACTCCATTGGAGGTTTTAGATGATGAAGGAACCTAAAAGTTTGACGGAAGTCAGGAAATGGAAACAGAAAGTTTCGGATGAAATGAACCGTCTTGGAATAGAAAAATATCACAGGAAGCGCCGGAAAGAAACGGACGATTTCATCAAAAGCGTCTGCAAAATGGAATTGACTCCTCCGCGTCATCCGATTGAAAAACGTCTGTCGAAAGTGTGAGCTTTCAATATGATCCGGTGGTGGGCCGCCTGACCCAGATGACCGACGGCGCTTACAGATCGGTTGGAGGTAATTGGAAATGAACAAATTAATTGAGCCTAAAAGCTTGTTGGAAGTCCGGGAGTGGAAAAGAAAAGCTTCCGATATGATTGAAAAATACGGACTTCGGGAAGCTGAGCGCCGTGGATCGGCATCATTTCGGAAGGCAATGGCTAAAATGAAAGAGCGAAAAAAACCGAGCGCGAAACACTGAGTTCGAGCAAAGGATATTCGTGCTTACCCACCTGAGAAATATCCTGGAATCATGGTTATCCGTTCAGACCGCCAGGACAAATCAACGATTGTAGAATTGTTCAGGGCCACATTGGATTTATTATCCAAAGAGCAGATAAATCGGCGGCTTTGGATCATCGAAAAAGATCGTGTGCGGGTACGGGAGTAGTAAAGGGCAAAAAAGGGCGTATCTAAAGTTCTAAATAGGTTTAAACACATTTACGAATTATTGTGATTTTATAGGACCCAAATAAATGGACGAAATTACCAAAGAATATTGTATTCAAGAGATAAAACGGTTAGCCGAAACTAAAGGTCGCGCACCACTATTAGCGGAATTTTGTGAAGAAACACAAATAAAAAGATATCAAATTCAAAAATTATTTCTGAATTTCAATAATTTGATCTCACAATCGGGTTATGAACCGCGCGTATCAATCATACCTCCTTTGATAACGATCGAACAAATGTGGGAATCATATGCAAATATACTTCGCCAGTTAGAACATTTACCGACTCAGGCGGAGTGGAGCTTCCACAAATTCCTGCCTAATAGAAGTACTTACGAAAATAAGTTCAATTGTAAATATTCCGTAATTCCTTATCGTTTCAGAGAATTTACAAAAGACAAACCCGAATATGTTGATGTTTTAGCTTATCTTCCGACCTCCGACGGAAAAGAAACAACCGACATAATCACGTCTTCAGTGGATGATTTTCATGCGTACATACCACCAATACTTCAAAGTCTTGAAGAAACCGAAGATTCAAACGATTTTGAAAACCAAGTTGGTATCGCTTTTCAATTACTAGGGTTTGAAACCGATCACTTAGGACAAGGACAGGGGCAAAATCCTGATGGTGTTGCTTCAAGACCCAAAGACAATTTCGCCATACTTTACGACGCAAAATCCCACCTAGACGGGTATTCAATTAGCGCTAGTGATCGACGCGCAGCGGAACAATACATTGGCGACCATCGAGAGGCCCTAGAAAAAGATGGAATTAAAACTTTGTTTTTTATTTTTGTGGCAAGGTCTTTTACTTCGGAATGCAAAAAAGCGGTTCAAGATATCAGGGAGAAAACCAACGTAACGACGATTCTATTAACCACCTCGGCTTTACTTCAATTAACGGCCGGTCATATTCAAAATCCCTACAATTTTGACTTCTCGAAATTGAAGGCTCTTTTTTCAAAAGGTGGCCAAATTGACGAAGGTACTATTCAACCATTTCTAAATGAAATTCGAGAATAAGGGTTTATCGATGTGTCTTCCCTTATTCCCAAGAACTTAGATTTTTATACGTAGCTTTACACACTCACCACGGCGAGGGTTTCTGAAATTTTTGCATTGTCCACGACAGCGACCCACTCCTAGGAAATCAATGGGCTTTAAAAATGGGCTCGTCGTGTCATATACGTGTCAAACTCAGTCGTGTTTTATCATACTTGACCATTCTTTACCGCCGCTTGCCGTCACTTGAAAAAAAGGCCGTTGCCCTCGCAAGTTGTAAAACCATTGAGAACAAAGGCCTTTAAAAATCCGCTGGGGACTGTAAAATTTTAAAACCACTCATACTACGTTGTCGAACTAACTTCTAAGGACAAACCTATATTCCTCTCGGCTGTCCATGCGAATGCCACCCATTTGCTGACCGGGGATTTCAAGGACTTTGGCCCCCATATGAATAAACCTCACAAGAGCCGTGGAATATTGATTCAAAGCCCGGCTCAATTTTTAAATTCGTTGTAGCCAATCGTAAAAAGGATTTTGGCTCTTTGGTCTTATTGGTTTGATACCGATATGACATGAGACCACAAGGATAAATACACGCTTGTTTTTAGAGAAGGTGAAATAATTTGGTTAATTTGAAGGATAGGTATTCAGGCATCAGCCGATTTGTGGGAGTTATTCTCGAAAGGAACGGCATCATCCTTTTTGAAAAGTGGTTTGACCATTTACAAAAGTTGACCCCCAACCAAAAGATTTCGGATTTTGCGGTGCGGGATAAAGTTCTCGAAGAAATCCTATCTTTGGTGACCCAAGGTAATCACATCATTTTGAACAAGAAGGATAAAATCTTCATCGAAGAGCTTCTAAACCGATTTTTAATGAGATTCAATCTTTTGAGGCCGAATGAGAGCATTTAATTTGGAAAGTTATTGGGTTGGATTCTGATGTTAGCGGACATTTTTTATTCATAATTAGTATATGTGGAATTATACTAAACATTTTTTTGGGAATTTTTATGAAGAAACATCATCACGATAAAGACATAGTTCGGATAGCCAATTTCATGAATGGCTTTCTCGGATTTGAAATGCTCGAGGAAATTCCCTGCATTGGAGCCTTTTTATATTGGCTCCAACACTCTCAAATCTTGCAACTCAACTTGAGGTTTCGTCGCAGAGGCCCGGATCATCTCCAAAGCGACTATGAAGACCTGGAACCGATTCTTTATAAGAATCGGCACACCCAAAACTTGCATCTCGACTTGAAGTCTCGACGCAGGGGCGCCGTCCCCTCATCGGGGAACCAGGCAAAAAACACAAAGAAACAGTTCACTACCAAGAACCCAAGTAACCCTCATTTAGAGAAGTTACAAAATAAAATTTAACTTCAAAAAGAGATGAACTATGATTGTTTCCAGTTATAACCGATCTGGATTAATTCAATGGCTTGCTTTTTAAGAATGGTTGATTAGTATACTACTGTATACCATCTTAGCAATCGAGTAAATAGGGGATGTTTCATGAACCAAGCCAATCAGTCCAGTTTATTTTCATCAGTTGACAACATAATTCGTCCCGCGTGGGAAATTGCGTCTTACGAGTCACTTTGGGAAAAATATCCAACTGTGAAGAAAATTGCAGACTTGTTCCGCCAACATGATTACAAACTTCCCTCTCAGGTTGCAAAATTTGTTGGGATACTTGATGAGCAAGTGGAAATATTGAAGAGAGAGATTAACGAACTTTTTGCGTTCAAATGCTATTCAGCCATCTTTCATGGTGACTTTAACTACCCTGAAAAACTTCGTCAGGCAGAACACCCATCCGAGATAGTTTATTATCAAGGTGATTTAGATTTAATTTACTCCAATATAGTTTCGGTAGTTGGAGCGCGCAAGGCTACCCCCGAAGGAATCAAACGTTCAAAAAAGATTGCAAAACTGTTGGCAAAGAATAATTTCACAGTCATGTCTGGACTGGCAGAGGGAATTGATACCGCTGCTCATACGGAAACGATTGAGTCTGGTGGAAAAACTGTTGCAGTTCTAGGAACGCCTTTGAATGAATTCTACCCAAAAGCAAATAAAGATCTTCAAAAAAGGATCGCGGAAGATCACCTATTATTAAGCCAAGTTCCGTTCTATATGAGCTCTAAAAAGAGTAATTGGAAGTTGAAACCATTATTTTTTCCAGAACGCAACATAACGATGTCAGCTTTAAGCCTTGCGACCATTATTGTTGAAGCTTCTGACACCAGCGGATCCTTGATCCAAGCTCGTGCAGCTATAAATCAAAACAGGAAATTGTTCATTCTCAAATCGTGTTTCGATAAAGGATTATTATGGCCTGAGAAATATTTGAAAAAAGGCGCCATAAAAGTCTCTGACGAACATGAATTGATTGATGTGATGGGCAATCTCTCAAAAAACTGATTTATGGAACCACAATACCGTTGGCACAGAGCAGATGAAACTGACGAGTTTTATTGTTGTCCCAATCATGAAGAGAAAGAGATTTACTACGCTCGCACTTATACCCCACACGGAGGCTTTGGCCACTCGCAAACCAATAGTTTGATCCTTAATTTCAAAAAAGGACCAAACAAACCACCGAATGAACTTTATTATCGAAAAGAAGCGATAGAAAAATTCGCCTCTGAAGTGACTACTTTTTTAAGCGCAGGTTTCGGTTTAAACAATAATCACTTATTAATCCCGATGCCAACATCGAAACCGAATCAGTCAAGCGGTTATGACAACCGTCTTGATTTAGTTATGCAAAAATTATGTGTGGCATGTAAAAACGTAAAACCTTTTCCTGTTTTAAAACGCATATACGAAGTGCCAGCAAGTCATCAATCAACTTCAACAAGAAATGCTCAAACAATTTATGATTCATTAGGGATAGATGATTCAGTCGCGTCTATATATTGTGAAGGACAAATTCTTACAATATTGGATGATATAACGACCAGCGGTGCCCATTTTGAGGCTGCTCGACGTCATTTAGAGGAGAAATTTTCTGGTGGGCGAATTATAGGGGTCTTTTGGGCAAAATCAAAACCAGCCCCGGATGATACACACGACAATCCCACTTTTAGCGATTAAAAAAATGAACCCAAATAAAAAAGATATTATCCGGATCGCCAATTTTATGAACGGTTTTCTTGGTTTTGAAATGCTCGAGGAGATTCCCTGCCCGGATCATCTCCAATGCGACTATGACGACCTGGACGCAGAGGGCAAGAGACAATGGTATGAATACACCCTGAATGAAGTTTACCGTATCGCGGCCATGGAATCGATTTGTGTATTAGGCCGAGAACCCAACGTCGTTGAGCTTGGTTTGATAAAGCGAAGAATCGTGAATTACTTCAAAGAATCCGGAATTGAACTCGAAAATTAAAAATTTTTCAACGGTATGGCCGTTTATTTTGATGAAGACCATCCCGCCAGTATTCCAAAACCCTCTTTTTTTTGGTTTTAGTGCCGATCTGGCGTAGTTTCAGACTCAACCGAAAAACCCCATCTAATCAACTATTACAGTAAAATGAGCCGCAACGTGATCGAATAATTTGATAAGCAAAGTTTTGAATAGGAATTAAATGCCTTTATCTTGGAACGAGATCAGAAAAAATTCATATGAATTTATCAAGGAATGGGAAGGTGAGACAAGCGAAAGGGCCGAGTACGCTCCTTTTTGGGAACAGTTTTTTCAGGTTTTTGGGATTACTCGACGCAGAGTTGCCCTCTACCAGGAACCAGTAAAAAAATTAAGCGGTGAAACTGGATTTATAGACTTGATATGGAAAGGGAAGCTTCTTGT
>OLLS01000198.1_pt1 | contig 24201 bp, 24 predicted proteins | sample 1604631 | NCBI WGS metagenome assembly OLLS01 (sample SAMEA104055725, study PRJEB20765) | soil metagenome | biome: Arctic tundra; feature: Polygonal ground; material: soil | place: USA | collected 2011-09 | depth 0-0.5 m | reverse complement strand
AATGGTTTTTGATGAAAAGAATTCGAGGTAAAGCCGTAGATCGAGCCAAAGTTCCTTTGGGCGCTAAAACCCTTCACTGAATTTTAGTTATAAACTTGAGAGAGCAATCCGTTGGAAGTTGTTGGAGATTAGGCTTAAACCCTGTTGCAGATGGATTAATCCTATCATGCCCCCCAAGACTGTCAACTTCTTTTTTCCTTTAGAACGGATAGGACACAACCTTGTTTCGACCTCCATTCTTACCTGCGTAAAGCGCTTGATCCGCCCGACTGATCAGTTCCGTACCGGTAGCCGCATCCTCGGGAAATGTCGCCACGCCGATAGAAACGGTCAGGGACGTCGTTTCGCGACCCACCACGAAAACATGAGACTCGATATTGGTCCTAATGCGTTCAGCCAATTCCACTGCTTTATTTTTGGTCATCTCCGGCGCGATGAGAACCATCTCTTCTCCGCCGTAACGAGCCGCCAGATGGGTGGCTTCGGCCTGTCCTTTTAAAATACCGGCCACTTGAGTTAAAACATGATCGCCAGCCACATGACCGTATTGATCGTTATATTTTTTGAAATGGTCGATGTCTAAAATCAGCAGGCTCAGGGGGGCATTGTAACGCCCTGCCAATACCACTTCCTCTTCCAAACGCTGCTTAAAATACCGGTGAGAGTAAAGTCTGGTTAATCCATCCGTTACCGAAAGTTTTTGAACTCTTTCATAAAGCAGAGACTTTTGAAGCCCGATCGCGATTTGATTGTAGAAAATTTTAAAATTTGAGAACTTTTCCTGATCCAAAAAGTTCTTCCGATTCGAATAGGAACATAAAAAACCGATAACTCTGTCTTGAATCACAAAGGGAATAAAAAGAAAGGACTCGATCACCAAGTCGCGGAGTTTACCAAGCCGTGAATCCGGTTCAATGGGCGATACGAGGACAGGCTTCTTCTCACGGGCCAAAACCGCGAGTAATTGATTGGAGTCAACCTCTATTTCAGCCCGATTTAAAAAATTTTCGTCGCATCCCGACGTGACGCGAAGATCGTATTTTGCGTTATCCGGAGAAAGAACCGCGATGATAAAATGCGGAAGATCAAACATGCGTTCCGTAAATTCCTTGATGAGGTCCAGCATCTCTTGGGCGTTCAGGGTTGTTCCCAAATCCTTAATGACATCGTATAAACGGCCGATCTCCCTCAACTGTTTATCAATGCGGGAATTCTCATTTTTTAAATTTTCTGCGATTATTTTAAATTCTTCGAGTTCCCTTTTTTTAGTTTCATTTAAAGATTTAAGACCTCCTTTTATTTTCTCCATGCGTGTGCCAAGAAAATAAGGGACAAGAAGCAAAAGCCATAAGCCCAAAAATTCAGACCACATCCAGGCAGGAAGCCCCCGCGCGACTGTAAAATGCAACAAAATCATCCCAGGTATGTAAAAGCTCAGAAACCACGCGGCAATCACTGGATAGTTAAAACTAAGGTAGGTCACCATGAACAGGGGAGCAAACATGAAAAAGACACTGCCGTGCGAAATCCATTGCGGACACAAAATCAAAAGCGCTAAAAAAAATCCTTTTATTTCAGAATGAGAATTATTCATGTTTTGATCCCGGCTTTGCCAAACAAACACGGTTCCGGCCTTCGGATTTGGCTTGATAGAGAGCCTGATCGGCAAAATCAATGAAAGACTCCGAATCTTTAAAGCTTGGATTTAATTCGGCAACACCGATGCTGACCGTTACATGGGTTTTCTCGTCGCCCACATCAATATCCTGTTCTTCCACCTTTTGTCGTATACGCTCGGCAACCGTGAAAGCACCATCTATAGGCGTTTTCACTAACAAAACCGAAAATTCTTCCCCTCCGTACCGGGAAACCAAATCCACTACCCGAACGCTTTCTTTTAAAATTTGCGCGACTAATTTCAGCACCTTATCGCCGGTTAAATGGCCGTATCGGTCGTTGTAGGTTTTAAAGTGATCCACGTCGATCATCATTACACTCAAGGAAAGTTTGTGCTCCAAAGCCCTGAATATCTCATCCCGAACCCTGTCTTTGTAATATCGCTGAACATGAAGGCCGGTTAACCCGTCGGTCGTAGCTAATTCAATGGTTTGGTGGTAGAGCGCCACATGCTCCAACGCCACCGTCCCCAAATCGCAAAAATTGGATAAGAGCCTGGCGTCTTCCTGGCGAAAAGCGCCCGAAGCGGAACTTTCCATGCGAATCAACCCCAGGAGTTCATGTCCGCCCATGAGCGCCGCGGAAGCTAAACTTTTGACTTTGCTTTCCTCCGGAATGTCTTGGAAACGAAAATCAGTGGCCGCGTCATTAATGACCAGAGGTTTCTTCTGGGCCATGACCCAGGCGTTAAAAGGATTGTTGGTATGCAGCCTTTCGCGGTTAAGCCTGACTTCCATTTCCGTATCCACGCTATACCGGACGGCGTGCAGTTCCTTACCCACGCTGCTATCGAAAAGAAGCAAAGTATAAACGCCGCCGGGAACCATAAAAGTTTTTGAAATGGTTTCGATCAGTAATATAACCACGTCTTGGGTTTTAAAAGTCATGGCCAAACTGCGGGCCAGCTCGTTTAAAGCGGTATAACGCTGGATCTTAATTTCATTAGCTTGATAAGAAAGCTCTATTTTTTCATGCACCAAACGGCCATCATTGATACCTATTTCCATTTCTTCATAGGTTTTTTTTAATTGAAAGTTTTGCAAATCGGTTTTTCGGATCCAAGTAAACCATAAATATAAATTAAGGCACCCGCCCGCTAAAAACATTGCCAAGGTCCAAACCGTCTCTCCCGCGGATAAAAGATTAACTATCGAGGTCACCATCACCACGCCGGTCAAGACGGCGGTTTCGATAAAACCTAAAAGCAAAACCGAAAGGGACATTGGTATATAAAACAAGAAAAGGCCAACCAGGACCTCCCCACCGTTCTGTAAAGCGACATAAGAAGCTACCATGGCAGGAAAAGCGCTGCCAATGACGATCACCCAACGCTGATACTGGTTGAGATTTTCTAATTTTTCGTAGATTTGGGTGGGTGTTTTTATCAACGGAAAACAGTTCTCGCAATTCAAGAATATTCAGATCGGAAAATTAAAATTGAGCAGCCCACTTGTAAAGAACATATTTTAAGTCCTTTTGAGAACTTTGGTTGTAAATAACCCAATTCGCTTTTTTATTTTTTTGTTCCTGGGGCCATTGCAAAGCTTCTCTCCGGCGGATTTCTGACAGACTCCAACCCCTTTGATTTAGACGCTTTCGACGGCTTTGAGCGTCCGCCGAAATGGAAATTGTACCATCAAAAAAACGGTAAAAGCCCCTTTCAAACAATAAAGGCACTTCGACCACCACCAACCGGGGAACGGGTTTTTGCCGGACTTGTCGCTTTACCCAAAGCGCCACTCCTTGCCGCACTGCGGGGTGCATAATCTCGTTCAACTTTTTTTGCCCCCGGGCGGATTGAAAAGCGGCATGCGCTAATTTTTTACGATCGATGACAATGTCTTCGTCCAAAATACCTTTTCCAAAAACCTTCACTAATCGGGCTTTGATTTTTTTGTCGTGAAGCAGCAAATGGCTTAAAAAATCGGTCTGAAGAACAGGTATTTTCTTTTCCTGAAATACTCTTAACGCCAAACTTTTTCCCGCGCCAATCCCCCCGGTTAGCCCAATTTTCAAGGGGCTTTTTTGTCTCAAAAGCCCCGCGAGTTTTGCTGGGGATAAATGGGTTTGAACACTTTTCTTCAAATTAACGGCCCGTTTGGCTTAAAAAAGCTTGATAGGTATTTTTCATTAAAAGCGCGATGGTCATGGGGCCAACGCCCCCCGGCACGGGCGTAATGGCCGAGGCCTTGGGCAGGATAGCCTCATAATCCACATCGCCTACTAACTTTCCCTCAGCCGTGCGGTTAATGCCTACATCCACCACAACGACCCCGTCTTTCACCATGTCCGCTTTGACAAATTTGGGTTTACCAATAGCGGCCACCACAATGTCGGCCCGACGGATAACATCCCCAATGTTTTTAGTTTTGCTGTGGCAAATGGTCACTGTAGCGTTAGCCTCTATCAGCAGTTGGGCCATGGGTTTTCCCACCATGATGCTCCGGCCAATAACCACCGCTTCTTTACCCGCCACTGAAATTCCGTAATGTTCCAGCATGACCATCACTCCCGCGGGAGTACAGGACCTGAGCCCCGGCAAACCCGCCACTAATTTACCCAAACTTTCAGGATGCATTCCGTCCACGTCTTTTTTGGGATTAATGGATTCAATCACTTTTTGTGGATTCAATCCGGCCGGTAAGGGCAGTTGAACCAGAATGCCGTGGATTTCTGGTTTTCGGTTGAGCGTTTCGATCAGATCTAACAAATCAGCTTCTTTAGTGTCTGCGGGCAATTTATATTCTTCGGAATAGTACCCCAGGGCTTCGCATGCTTTTTTCTTTCGTCCTACATAAACTTTGGAAGCGGGGTCTTCCCCCACCAAGACCACTGCCAAGCCTGGTCTTTTTCCCGTGGGTTTGAGTTTTTCAACATCCAGGGCGATTTTTTCCTGAACCGCCTTCGCGGTCGCATTGCCATCCATAATTAATGTCATAGTCCATTCCCCGATTTTTTTAGTCTTTCATTCAGCTTTAGCTTAGGGGGGTTTTCATGAAAATTGAAGAAATAAAAAAGGCCGACTCTCAATTAAGTCGGCCCTAGATAAAGATTCTTAAAAATTAATTTGTCGTCCAGGTTGCCTCCACAAGTATGCGCAAATGACGTTTAACTTAATTTAAGAAGAGTGATGATCTTTCTCGCGATGACTTCCTCGGGACTGTCCGAGGTATCGATGGTCGGTCCCATGACCGCCCATGTCAGTTTGTGATCCTCAATACTTTTGGCGGTTATATCCGATTCGCTCTGCGCTTTTTCCCGATCAGTGCGGCCCTTCAGCCTTTCCATTCGAACTTCATGCCTCGCTGTGATAATCAATCCTTTAACTTCTTGTTGGGCGTTCAAATGGCCTAACTTTTCCATGAAATCAAAAACTACCTTGGGCGTCTCAAAAACCCAGTTAATGAAATAGTGAAAGTCCTGATATAAGGAGTCATGGTTCCCGATCATGTTAACGATTTGCTGGCACCTTTGGGGTTGGGTTCCTGACTGAGTCACATGGTCGATATCGTAATAAGCCGCTCGGTTTTGAAAATGTCCCTTAACCAGTCGCTTGCACGCCGTTGATTTACCGCTTCCCGCCGGACCATGAATTACGATTATCATAAAATGAACCCTCGCAATTTTATATCTGCCTCGCTGGAGCGTTGTGTAAGGAATGTCGCAAAAATTTGCCCCACGGCAGATCAACATTTCCTTCTAAACATGTAATACTTTACGCCTTTTGGGGATTATAAGAGTGACTTTTTTTGTTCGACCTTCGCGGTTATTTTACATTGAATATCCTTCTGCGGATAAGCCGTTGATCTATAATAAGCTCAACTTCATTTCTATTCCTTTTGCGACACCTTCCCCCAGTGACTGCACTTACCGGATCAAAAGGATAACCCGGCCGGTTGTCGCTGGCTTTTCTAACCTTCAATCACTTTTTTTATTAGTTTTTTCACAGGAGAGTGGCTATGGAAACAACCGAGAAACTCAAAGTCATCAATCGTTTGGGCCTTCATTTAAGAGCTGCGGCTCAACTGGTCAAAACCGCTTCACGATTCAAATGCCGAATACTCATTAAAAACAATCACAACGAAGTGAACTGTAAAAGTCTTATAAATCTCATGGCGTTAGCCGCGACCTATGGTTCAGAAGTCTATGTGACCTTCGAAGGCGATGACGCTTTAGACGCGGTCAAAGCGATCCAACACTTATTTCTCACAAAGTTTGGCGAAAAAGAATAACCGTCCTTTCTCAAATTCAGGACGGTTTAGGTCAGCCTTTTCAGCCCGCATCCAGCCCCTTTTCCAAGGCGGTAATGCCTCGGCGCCAGCGGTCTAAAACTTTACTTTCATTTTCTTCATCACCACTTCCATCCCCACGCTGACCAGCACGGCAAAAAACAAACCGATAGTTGTTTCAATGAAACGGTCTTTCGCGTAAAGCCAAGGCGAGTCCCCGTGAAAAAGAATAACGATACCCGTGATATATGCTGTGATCCTCTGGGTATCCCTTAAGCCAATCAGGTCGGTAAACAATATAGAAAATAAAACTCCCCCCGCCATCGCCAGGGCGCTATGTCCCAGAAAAGTTCCGAAAAGAGCTCCTAAGCAAGCCCCGATCAGGTTTCCCACCAGTCTGGCGAATCCCATCTTCCGGGTCACGTCGGGGTTGCTGTCCGTGACTACAATGGCGGCGATCACCGCGTAAATGGGATAGTCCATGCCTAAACGCAAAGCCACATAGGCGGCCAACAAACTGGCCAACGATGCCCGAAGGCCTATTTGCAGACCGTGCTCAAACTTTTGAGTGAGTGTTTCAGCGGGTTTGGGGGTTACCACCGTCTGTTTTTTCAAAAGTTGTTTCCTCATTTCCGCCATTGGGGCTTCACAATCAACAAACTCAACACAACCATCAAGAAAAAAATAACATAAATGGCCGTAAATGTTTCGGGGCTCGCGTCGTAAAACATAATCTGATGAACCCAATGTTCCATAAAAGTTCCCTGGTAAACCCCGTTGCCCGCCTTGATTCGAAGTTCATTTTCCCAAACGGTCAGGGGACAAATGACTCCCCCCAGCGATTCTGCCACCACATAACCAATAGCTAATAGATGGACCAGCCGAAACCAGAAATTGCGGACAAAGTTCCAGCGCATAAAAAGACCAATCCAAATGACCGCCAAACCCAAAACCACAAAGAGCACATAAGAAAAGTGGATGAGTAAGATGATGTCAGCCAGAAAACTATCCATTATTTTGACTTTCTATTCCCAACTCTTTGCTAAATACTAAAGTGAGTTACATTTTTCTATTAGAGATTTTATTTAAAATAAACCCAACTACTGCCTGAAGTAAAAAACAACTAGCAGTCGTCAACATCCACACCCAATCCATTTCCCACCATCCAGGACCGTTATAAAAAAATCTCCCGTCATAAAACCTTTCTCCCCTGGGAGAATGGCCAAATATTTCAGTAAATAAATGAATGAAAAATGTTAAAAATCCACACATGGCAATCGCAAATAACAACCACCAAAGAAAAGAGTTTTGAAATTTTGAATTATTAGAATTTTCCATTCAATATTCTTTCAAGAATCAGAACGAATTAATTAAAACTATCTGAGTAGTATTTAAAGTCCCTTCAAAACCTCTGTCCGGTATCTTTGCCACAAAAGGTCCGTGATGGCCCCTGTGCTTTTCAACTTTTGATCATTGATATGAGAAACCCCCATTACCCCCACGCCCGACCCCGCCATAAAGACCTCACCTTTGTGAAGAGCGTCCTTGGATTTCCATGCTTTCTCCGACACCGGCAAGCCGATTTGCCGGCAGATTTTCAAAATTTTGATTCTCGTCACGCTGGCCAATCCGCCCAAATGCAAAGGCGGAGCACAAACCTTATGGCCGTCAAACCAGAAGGGCGTTGAAGACCCTCCATCCACCACAAAGCCCTTGGCGTCGAGGCGAAACACATCCTGCCAATCGGGGTGGTCGCGAAAGACCACGCGGGTGGTCATATAAACTGCCGCCTTGAAGTGATTGGGGAAAACCTGCGCGCTGGAGGCCTGCCAAGGGCTCACCCCCACTTTGCCGAAAACCGGGTTCGGGTCCTGAATGTCGTGTCGCAGGGGCCGGGCGGTGGCGTACATCACGGGGGCGTGGGTAAAAAAGTCCCGGGGGCCGGAGGCCTTATGGATTTCCTGGGTCAGGTTAAAACGAACCATGAAATCTTTTTTGAGCTCTTTTTGAAAAAGCCGGATTCCCTTCTCAAACTCCGCCGCTTTGGGCATGGACCACTTTAAAAAGGCGCATCCCTTTTTCAGCCGTTCCAGATGTTCTTTCAGGCCAAAAGCTTTTCCCCGATAGACCGGGATGGATTCAAACAGGCTTTCTCCATATAAGATGCCTGTATTGACCGGCGAAACCCTGACCTGCTCCGGTTTTTGCAGTTTGCCCTTCCAGTAAACTTTCATACTTTTCCTTTTCATAAAAACCATTTGAAACTTTCATAAACGCAGATGAACGCTGATAAATCATTATTCTAAAAAATCATCGGCTTGTATCTGCGTTTATCCGAGTTCCCTTTCGATTTATGCCTTTTCAGGTATCAGTGTCGTGCCCAAAGCCTGGGCCAAAACCTCTACTTTATAAAGCGTTTCCATATATTCCCTCGCCGGGTCCGAATCCGCCACAATGCCCGCCCCGGCGTAAAAGTCCAGCAGGCCATTTTCCCAAAGCGTAAAAGACCGGATCAGAATATTGAAGTCAAAAAAAGGTCCCGGCCCAACATAACCCATGCTGCCGGTGTAAAAACCCCGGGGACGCTTTTCCAGTTCGCGGATAATTTCCATACAGCGGATTTTAGGACATCCCGTAATCGTTCCTGCCGGAAAGAGCGCCTTCACCACATCACTCAAGCGGATGTCTTTCCTCTTGCGCCCCTGCACCGTCGAAACCAGATGATGCACCCGCGCGTAGCTTTCCACATCGGCGTAGCGTTTCACTTCCACCGTGCCGTAATCCGATACCTGGCCCAGGTCGTTGCGGCAAAGGTCCACCAGCATCAAATGCTCGGCCTGCTCTTTGACATTGCTGTTCAGCTCGGCCTTCATCTGCAAATCATCCAGTTCGTTTTTGCCACGGGGCCGGGTACCAGCGATAGGTCTCGCTTCCAGCCAATCTCCCCTGCCCGCTACCAGCCTTTCGGGCGAAGAAGAAACCAACGTAAAATTCGGCCCACGGAACAAACCCATGAAGGGCCCCGGATTCATTTCCCGCAACAGGCGGTAAAGACTCCCCGCGCTTCCCTGCCAGGAAGCCTGAAAACTTTGGGCTAGGTTGGCTTGATAAACATCCCCCGCGCCAATGTACTCCTGCGCCCGACGCACCATGCTTTCATATTGGATGGAAGAAACTCTCGCCTCCACCGGGCCCACCTTAAAGGCAGGCTTCGCCTCCTGGTTTTCACCAAGATCTATCTCGCCGTCGCCAAATTGAAAAAGTTCTTTAGTCTGCCGGTTGTAAGCCAGAATTTGTGTTGGTTTAAAAAAATAAAAATCGGGAACGGATTTTTCGTGGGGCGGGTGAGTTTGGGAAACCACAATCTTGTGGCCGAATTCGTAACTGAAAATGCCAAACCAGGCCTGGGCCAGCCCCTGCGGAAAAGGTTGAAAGGAATTTTGGTTTCGAGCCATCTCATCCAGAAAAGCCCAAACACCCGGTTCGTATAAAGTCTTTTGATCCGCCGGGCCTAAATAACAGGAACCCTTTTCGCCAAAAACTTCCTGCCCCGCCCCGCCCGCCGCGATCACCCACTGGCTGGCCTCGCCCATCGGACCCGAACTTTCCAAAAGTACCGCCGGGCCCTGGCTGGCCCATTTTTCCCAAAGGCCGGTCCAATCCAGTGGTTTGTCCAAGACGCGGACCGGGTGAAGGGGCAAAGAAGTAAGGGTTTTTGAGTCCAAAAAGGACCGCCTTGGGCTGTCTATATAGAAGCTTGCCTAGTATAAAACAAAAAAGCCGCTGCCCTGAGGCGACAAGCCGAAGGGAGCGCCTTGGATGTACCCAATTTCAAATTTATAAAATTGAGTACCGCCCTTCGGGAGAAGAGCGGCTTTCGAATCAAAAACTCCGGCCTGATTATGGCGCGAAAACCTCAATGCGCGAGTCATTATAATCCACCACATAAACGTTCCCCGATGAATCGACGGTTAAATAATTGGGGTTGGTAAACTGTCCATTGCCCGCACCCGGGCTTCCTATTTGGGTTAGGAATGTTCCGTTCGAAGTAAATTTTTGCAGGCGGCTATTGGAATAATCAGCCGCGTACACAAATCCCGAAGAATCCACCGCCACGCCTTCCAGCGAGCTGAACTGTCCATTGGCGGCGCCCGTGCCTCCCCATTGGGTGACAAAGGTTCCGGGCGAGGTGAATTTCTGAATGAGATTACTGCTCGGATCTCCCACATACACATTGCCTGACGAATCCACCGCGATGCCTGCGGGTTGAACAAACTTTCCGTTACCGCCGGCGCCGACACCTCCCCATTGGGTGATGAAGGTTCCGCCGGAAGTGAATTTTTGCACAAGGGCGTTAGTGCTTTGATCCGTCACATACACGTTCCCGGACGAATCGACCGCCACGCCCACAGGGGCGGCAAACAGCCCATTACCCGCGCCCGAACTTCCCCAGGTGCTCACAAAGACTCCGGCGGAAGTGAACTTTTGAATTCGAAAATTACCCTCATCCGCCACATAGACATTCCCCGACGAATCCACCGCCAGCCCGCTCCCGGCGGTAAAAAGCCCATTCGCGGTGCCCACGCTTCCCCACATGGATTCGAACACCCCGCTGACCGTAAATTTCTGAACTCGGTTATTACTCCCATCCATCACATACAGATTCCCCGATGTATCCGCCCCCACGCCCACGGGAGCGGTAAACTGTCCGGCATTGGTGCCCGAGCTTCCCCATTGGGTGGAATAGGTATAGGTATAATTCGGCGTCGGAAGGAGCGTGGCGCAGGGGCCCGCTAAATCTCCCGGCGTCTGCTGATAGGCGTAATAGGGAAGGGTGGTATTGCCCCTGAACTGAAACGAGGGACCCACGGTGGTTGAACCCACATTGCTGATCTGTATCCAGATATGGGCGTTGGGATTGGGAATGTAAACACAGAAAACATCCCCCGCCTGCAGCTGCGTCACCGCGGCTCCCGCCGCCTGCTTGGCCGCGCCCGAGGCGGTCAAAGTACCATTCGCGGGGGCCATGGCGAAATTCACCAGATTACCGTTGCCCATATAGGCCACCGTATCCCCGTTCAAAGCGTTCATCTGAAAAATGCCCTGTACTTCAGAAAATTGAAGGTCGTAATTGGTGGTCGAAATGACGGTGGCCGCGTCTGCGAGATTCTCATTGCCGATATTAAAATAAGACCCGTCCACAAACGAAGATGTGTTCAGGTTGTAGCAGTTTCTCACCAGCGACCCCATTTCCACCACAATCTGACTGGAAGGCTGGGAGCTGATATCGGCTTGAACCGCGCCCAGGGCCAGCGGTTGATGGGTAACACCGTCATTAATTTGAAAAGCCATCAGCCGGGCCGAGCCTTGCGGCACCGCCAGGGAAAAACTGATTGTCCCGGTGCTGCCGGCAGTCGTCACCGGCCCATAAACCCCCGTCACCGGCGACATCGCCGGACCCGTGATATTGTAATAAACCTCGTTGCTAACCGCCCCTAACAGCGCCGTCTTGGCCCCGCCGGAGGGCTGCATGGAAACGGAGAGAGCGACGGACCCGCTGGGTTCCACCGGAACCGGGCTCTTGTTGCCGCAGCTCACCAGGGCGAATAAACCGGATAACATCCCGAAACCCGCTATCACCATCCAGATTTTTTGGCGAACCACTGATTTGAATTTTTTTCTCATCTTTTCACCTCGTTCACGGTTATTCATCAAAACGGAATAATGTAGTTCATCCCCAGCGTCCACAAATTGTAATAGACATTCACCAGATTGCCGTTGGCGTCAAATCCCCCGCCGATATGGTTGATGTAGTCGTAGGTGGCCCATACCTTAAACAACATACCGCCGCCCATTTTGAATTTAAGGGAAGGCGTTACCCCCATCAAATAACCCCCGCCGTCATACTGGTGGAGCGTGTCCGAAGAGCCTGAATAACCATTGGCTAAAATATATTTGAACTGTCCCGCCAGATTAAAGTCGCCGATGCTGTAATTGGGATTGAGGTAGATCCGCGGACCATAGACATAGCTGGAATCCAGGGACCAGGCCCCGTTGATCCAAGTCTGCCCCTGCAGATAAATCTGGGTTCCCAGCTCAAAGGAAAGCGCGTCCGGAGTGGTCCATCCATAGGAAAGATTGATATTCGGCCCCGCGATTAGGAAATTCTGTCCGTTTTCCTCGATGGGCAGAAAGTCAAAACCCGAAAGTTGAATAATTTGGTTTTCATTCGGGCCCATGGGACTGACCAGATTTAACATAGCGACAATCGAATCGCCCAGTTTCAAATCTTCCGCCGGCGCGAAACTAAAATTGGGGTTGTAATCGCCCGCGTACATATAGCCGCCCGCCACTCCCATTTTGGACGATCCGATCGGAATGGAGACGCCGTAAAGACCGCTGACGCCGAAACCTCGCCCCTGATAGCGGTCATCCACAAACTCTTCGGGAATATTGGCCGTCGCCGTGCCGAATTCCCACCCCGAATTGCCGGTGGGTATGTTAAACCAAACATTGAGCACGGAGTTCATTTCAAAGGTTTTAAAGCCGATCTCCGCGCCGGCGGTGGTGTCTGAAAAAGCGGTCAGGTTGATCGCCGAAGAAGCCTGATTAATGTAGTTTCCGTTGGCGAATTCCGATAAAGCGTAAAAATTCACGTCTTTCCAAAGGCTGATGGAAGCGGCCACGGGAAACAAAAGCTCCCAGCCGTTGGTGGTCAGGGCGAAGTTTGAATCCCAGACGTCGGCCACCGCGCTCAAACTCAACTGGCCGATCGGGGGCCCGGGGGTGCTCTGCGGCGTAACGGCTGGAGTCGCTGTGAAAATCGGAGTGGGGATTTCAGTCGCCTCCGGGGTTATAGCAGGGACCGGAGTCGGGGCTTCAGTCGCAAGCGAAGTCGGGGTGCGGGTCGGGTTAAAGACCTGCTCCTCAAATGTTTTCACGTCCGGATTGTCCGGGTTGATGGCCAAACACTGCCGGTAAGCCTCTTTCGCTTCCTCCATTTTATGGAGCCGGAAATAGCAGCCCGCCAGATTTTGATAAGCGGTCCAATTTTCGGGATCGAGTTTCACCGCGATTAAATAAAGCTTAACCGCGTTCTTAAAATTGCCGCTTTTCCAGGCCCAATCCGCGGCTCTCATGCATTCCTCAATCGTACTCGGCGTCGCGTAAGTGACGGGGGTTTGCGCGGCAAAATCATCGGCCAAAGCGGCGCCGTGAAGAAAGAAAAATAGGGAGAGTACACAGAAAAAAATTTTTATTGTCCTCAAGGAACAACCTCGCCCGGACCGACGTGAAGCCCGATGCTGGAGGTTTGTTGAACCGAGTTGTTGGCGTTGTTATTATTCGTAATCACCAGCTTGGGAACACCGCTGGTGATAATTTGCAGCGAGGGGTCCGAAAGAATATCCGTGGTGGTATTGCCGTTGGTATTGGTGCTGGTGCTGGCGTTCACCAGGGCGGGTTTCACGTTTTGGGTGTTGGCGCCGGCGGGATTCGAGACATGAACATTCGTAAAAAGCTGCTGCTGGCCCGCGGTAAAAATCTGCTCCGGCCCGCCTTTAGCCTTGGCCCAAACCGTTCCTTCAATCACGTTCAATTGCACCGTATGCTGGCGGGGATCAATATCCACCGTGAACTGCGTTCCTCTCACCGCGCAAACCACGCCCCCGGACTCTATTTCAAAAGAGGACTGAGCGGTGGTCAATGCCTTCACCTCGGCGGCCAGCTTGCCCACGAATAATTTGAATTGGAGAAACTTGTCCTTTTTTGGCGACCGTTGAAGTTTCGACAGCACAAAATCGGTTTGGGGGGAAATGGTGATCTCGGAACCGTCAAACAAGCGCAGAACCGCGGAGGAATTATCCCGGGAAATAATCCGGTCCCCTTCCACCACCACCAAATCCTTTTGGGCTTTCTCTGCTTTTTGGTTTTTTCCGGCCCTCACCTGAACATCGCCCTGAACTTGGGTGAAAATACCCTGATTGGGATTGGCGGAATCCGGGGAAACATCCCCGAAAAGTGGTCCGCAAATTAAAAACAAAAAAACGAAATAAAGACTTCTCATAGTTCGCTCCTGCGTCAAAATTAACCTTGGTTTTTACGGATGATCTTCTTAAGAATTGTCGCTTAGATTTGCTTCATATTGCACAGCTCCGCCATGCGCTTGTTGCTCATTGGCCGGCGGCAACCGTCTCAATCGAATAGATGATGAATCAATTGAATGTTACCAGCAATTCCTGAATTTAGTATTCAAAACCAGGTCCATTTATAAACAAAAAAGCCGCCCTTCAGGGGAAGAGCGGCTTTCGAAACTTCTGTAAAGGTTAGCCTCGTTTAATATCCGGTCTGAGTAAAATAACCGTTGGCGCCGTCATCCGTAGGACTAACCGCTGTCCCGCCAATCACAAGGGTGGTGCCCGTAAAATAATAACCGCTGTGAACGGATAAGGTAATAATTCCTCCCCCGCCGCCGCCTCCTATACTGGGCGTTATGGCCGACCCGCCGAAGGCCTGAAGATTCCCGTTTCCAAAAATCGTATTGGCCTGAACATACAGGCTTCCGCCAGCTCCGCCCCCGCCGGAAATGCCATTATCTCCAAAAACCGCAATGGTTCCGTTCAGCGTGGCGCTGATTGCGTTGATCCGCAATAAGCCTCCACCATTGCCTCCATTGGTCCCTCCTCCTCCGCTTCCCATCAAGGTCGGGCCCGCCGAATTATCATTGGCGATTCCGGCCGCCGCGACGCCCCCAATGCCGCCCGCGCCGCCATGGCCACCGCCTCCGGCGTTGGCAAAAGATACCCCGCCCGCTCCAGGGCCCTGGTCTGGTCCATATCCAGCGCCGATAGCCACCACCGAAGCTCCCGCGTCCATCACAAAATCGCCTGAAAGGTTCAAAGTCACTGCCGCGTTGGTCACGGCTCCGCCCGGTCCATCCAAAACCAATGAACCCGCACTGTATATATGAACATAACCGATGTTGTAGATGCTGGCGCCGATCGTCACCGGGGTGGTGATGTCCCAATTCACCAAGGGGGTGGTTGTGGCGGTGAAGGTCGGCGTGGGAGTCACCGTGGAAGCCGACGTGGGCGAAAGATTTTTTCCGCAGGCCAGCGGCCAGCAGATCAAGGCTGTGAGTAAAACCGCTCCGAATATTTTTTTCATATTACAGCCCCACCCACAAACCCGCGCTGATCGGAATGTCGCCAAAGGTCGTTGACTGGCTCATGATGAAGTTGTATTTGGCTTCGATAAAGACATGAGTCCGCGGAGCGACATCAAACTGCACACCCGCTCCCACCAAAGCGTCGAAATTGGAGGTACTGTCGCCCGAGGGTGAAAGGGATTGAAACACCATGCCCGGCCCGGCCAAAACGTAGGGCTGCCAGCCTTGACCGTCGAAGGTGTATTTGGCTTCAATCAGAGAGCGTAACTGGTAAAGCGAATAACCAGTGCCGGTGAAAAACCATTCTTCCAGGTTCAAAAGAACCGATAGATTTTTATCCAGCGTGTATCCCGCGAAAAGGTTCGCCCCGCCGGCGAGAAGATAATTGGGGTCCCAGCCGGAGCCTGGCAGATCCACGCCAGTGCCCAGACCTATATAGAGAGGGGTATCGCTTACCGGCGTAGGGGTCGGGGTAGCGCCGTCCGTGTCTTGGGATGCTTTTTCCGCGAAAGCGGATGAGACCGTCATGGATAAAATCAAAAAGAAGAATAATGCCTTTTTCATAGGGTTACCTTTCAGGGTAATTTAAAGAATATAAAAAATTTGGATAAGGTGGGTGTTGGAGAGGGATGGGAGAAACAATCAAATTGTGTCCGAATTATAAATCCGGCTTTTAACCAAAAGGAAGAAAATAGGGGTTAACCGGAGGAAAAATTAAGCTCGCGTTGAACAATAATTGACATCAAAACAAAAAAGCCGCCCTTCGGGGAGGGGCGGCTTGAGAAACGGTTTAAATTAAACCGGTTACTGTTTAATCACCGATTCCACAAAGCTTTTTTCGAGCTCGATTTTGACGTTTTCGCTGATCTTCACGATCAAAATATTTTCTTTAATATCCGCCACGGTCCCGTAAATGCCGCCGGTGGTGCGGATGCGGTCGCCGCGCTGGATGGCGTTGAGCGATTCTTCCTTCTTCTTGCGTTCCTTACTTTGCGGCGCGATCATCAGAAAGTAGAACAGGCCCATGATGATGATAAACGGCGCGAAAGACGTGATCATTCCCATGGGGGAGCTGGCAGCGGGAGCGGCAGAAGCGGTGGTGGTTTGAGCGTAAAGAACATCAGCCATGTTTCACCTCGAATGGATTAAGTAAGTACCAAAAACCCTCTCAACGGCGCACATCTTAGCCAAAAACCGGTGGAAATACAGGGGATAAAATCAAAATTCCGCGCTGACGGAGATGAGAAAAGCGGGCCGGTTTGCGAGAATACCTATTGATAGGTTAGGATAAGTTTAGGCGCTTTTCCTGCCGTATCTGTGTTTGGATAAAACCCGATTGACGAATTACCATCACTTGAAAATTCTCCTTCACTCCTTAAAACAAACTGGATAATGCCTTGAGTAAATTGTGTTTGTAGTGTTTTAACATTTAGTAGAAAACGATAAACGTTATTTGTGCCGTTGGCTGAACTAGAAATTACAGTAGTGCTCATCGGTGTTGAAATAAAATATCCATCTTGTTGAAAATCCTGATCATTATCACAAGCTGACCATGAACTTCCGGATTTCGGTCCATCCCAATAAGCAGTGCCGTTCCAAGCACAAGTAGGATAAACAGAAGAAGAAAAAGCATGAGCTCCAATAGTGACAGATCCCGAAACATTAGTGGCCGTCTCCAACGTCATCCAAACTTCGGCGGCCAATAGATTCACATTTGACGGCAAGTTAAAATTCGTAAATTGAACTAAAATTCTTGTGTAATATGCTTGTTGATTACCTGTCGTCAGTTCTAAATAAGGCGAAGAACCTTGAGCACCCAAAAAAACATTACCAGATACATAAGCGTCAAATTCATTTGAATAGGATGATGATGGATAGACATCGTTTTGATAAATTTCTTGAAAACCGCTGGGGCCGGTAGGCCCTGCGGGTCCGGCAGAACCCGAAGAACCATTTTGTCCAGAACAACCTATCAAAACTGAGCCAACCAAACCAACTAGCAAAATATTCGAAACACTCGCATTGATAGCAATCATGTGAAACCCCCAAAATTTAAATTAAAAATCTGCGCCAACGGTGATGATAAAAGCGGGTTGGTTATAAGAAACGGCCAACAGGGGGATTTGACTCTTTTCTAATTCCCTGCCAGGCCCCGCCGGTCCATTCGAGACGTAGCTTGAATTAGCCGACGTTATTCGGTTCAATGTAAAATCATCCATATTATTTGTAATCGCGAAGGTAACCGTGACAGCCCTTAAACGGGTTTTTATTTCACCAAACCAAGATACTGTTGTCGGGGTAGTCGCCAAGCTTGGATTAAATGGATTGCCCCCAGAGAAAATATTATTGGGATCATTTTCGATGGGAAGTTGTAATTCAAAAGACATTGAATCCAGGGATAAATCGCCCCAAGTTCCGATTTTTTGAATCTTGGTTCCGAGTCCCAAAACATCTGTGCTACTAAAAAGACTGGTGTTTTGGTCACCAAATTCTCCACAAAGTGAAAATTCTTTATCGATAATAATATCACCCGTGGCCGAGAGCGCTAATCCGCCATTCAGACTTGAATATTCAAAATAATCCGTACTGGTCCAAGCCAGATTCACGCTCCAAAGGGACTCCACTCCAAAAACATCAATTTTGGCCCTTGCCTGGGTTAATAAAAAAGCTTGTTGAGTATCCAAAACAACGTCGCTGGCCTCCAAAAGACTAGGCGTATAAAAAAAAGTTAAGGCCGTCGGAAGCGAACTGTAGGACGAGTCATTTTTATTGCCTAATTCAAAATTGATGGGAATAACGCCCATCGCTCCATCCACCCGATGAACGCCCATGTCGGGGTAAGATCCAAAAAAAGTCATGGGAGTCAAAATGGGAAAAATGTCCATCCGACCCACAGAAACTTGTAACCAGGGTTTGACATAGGTAATTTTGGCAATTCTCAAATCCACTTCATTTGTTGAATCACTGGACGAAAGGTTTTTGAAGAAACGCACTTGTAAATCAGCCGTGGTCGCATTTTCATCCAATTTCCGATTCGCGTATAAGTCCGCGATAGAAAATAAATTGGATCCCGAAGTGCTGCTTTCATAAGCAGAGCAAATATCAAAATAAAGGTTTCTAGAATCTGCTTTTGGTTGAGGCGCCGGAATCCAATGGGGTTTCGGCTCAAATGTTTCGGCCAGAGCCGATTCTTGAACAAGATCAGGGTCCGCAGAAGATTTTGACATTAAAGTCGCCGCTTGATCTTTAGCCGATTCGACATCTTTAAGGTAGTGCTCAGCATCCGGCATGTTAGGGTCTCTCTGTAAAGCTAACGAATAATACTCATAAGCCAAAGCTTTATGATCAGAATCTTGACTGTGAAATTCGTAAATAATCCCAAGGGTTTTATAAGCGGTAGGGTACCAATTTTGCCAAGGCAATACCCTTTTTATTGAGGTGGAGGACAATAATTCCGACACAGCAGTATCAAACTTATCCGCAGAAAAAGAACTCATGCCCCTTTGAAAATGGTCTTCCATCTGCTTTTGTGTGTCAAGATCGACATCCGACATTGTGGAAGAAATAGTTTGTCCCCAACCAGCAGAAACCATCAGAAACAAAAATAAAAATACTGAAATATGTTTAATCATTACAACATATCCTTTGATTGAGTTGTTGGTGTAGCAACTGAAGAATTAGAAACCAATTTATTCTTCGGTCTTACTCGATCAATGTAATAGTTGGCCGATTTAGTTTTGGGATCCCTTTTCAACGCCAATAAATAATATTGATATGCCATTTTTTCGCAATTTCGCTCCTTACTGTGAAACTCGTAAATAACACCCAGCGTGGCGTAAGCCTCCGCGTACCAATAGTTCCAGGTATAGGGATCAACGATCATGGTCGAAGCTATCAAATCCGGGATAGCGGCGTCATATTGGTCTTTCATAAAAAACTTCATTCCCTTGCGAAAGTGATCTTTCATTTTCCCTTTAGTTGAAAGATCAGCCGCCAAACTTTCGATAACATTATTAATCGAAGTAGGAACTGTAGAACCTCTCTCCACCGAAGGTTCGATTTCCGATTTAACTATGGCCGTCTTAACATCGGTAGCCGTAGCGGTGAATGTCGGCGTAAAGGCCAAAACCGCCCCACTTTCAACCAAACAAACCATCAACAACAAAAAAAAACAGGGAATGATGCTCAAGTAATCCTCTTGGTTAAAAATTTTAAATAAATCGCTTTACTGTCACATTCAGCAAAAGCAAAACCTGTGCGCAAAATAAAAATTATCTAAAATAATGTTTAAAACCCTACCCATATCCCTGCCGTAATCGGTACGTCCATGAATGACGTTGTTTGACTAAGGATAAAGTTACATTTGGTTTCGACATAAAGGTGCGTTTGGGGAGCCAGATCAAATTGAACCCCAGCGCCAAACAACGCGTCAAAATTGGTTGTGTTGTTGGTTACAGGCGAAAGAGATTGAGCCACCAAACCCAAACCCGTCAAAAGGTAGGGTTGCCAGCCAACAACACTAAAGGCATATTTGAGGTCAATCAATCCACGGAAGTTATAGAGGTTGGTTCCATTGCCGGCAAAGAGGTCTTGTTCTAAATCTAAAAGAACACCCCAATTATTATCAAAACCATATCCAAAAAAGAGACTTGTCGCGCTGCCCACATAGTAAGTAGGGTCCCAATTATTTCCCGGCAGATCTATGCCGGTTCCTAAACCAAGATAAAATCCTTTGTTAGTGTTATTAGTGTTCGGAGTCGTCTTGTTGTCCACGGGTGTTTCTGTCGCATTGGGCGTCACCTGAACGATGGGCGTAATATTTTCAGCGAAAGAAACATCCACAACCGCAAAAAGTAAAATACCTAAAACCAAAACATACTTTTTCATATCAAATATCCTTTATTGATAAGAGATTAAAAGTTTAGGGGCATTCCCTGAAGTGTCGGTGTTTGGATAAAAACCAACAAGAGCCGTTGACGTATCAGAAGTAAATTCCCCTTCGCTTCGTAGAACAAACTGAATTGTTCCAGACAAAATTTCACTTTGAATGTCCGCTGTGTTTAAAAACCACCTAATAATGGTTTTATTTCCGTTGTTAGATGAAGAAAAAAAATAAGTACTGTTCGGAATGGAATTGAAATAAGCCGTATCTGTGAAACTGGACCCGGAACCATCACAAGAGGTCCAAAGAGAACCATTGACCTCGCCCCAAGTAAGATTGCCGAGGGTCCATGCAGGCATACAAGACGAACCCAAATTACTAGGGTTATAAACACTTATCGAAAAGGTATGAACACCAATAGTTACAGAATTACCCGCTGGAATATTGGTGGCCGTTTCCGTAGTGAGATCAACCTCCGCACCTAAAACCGTGGTATTAGAAGGTAAAGAAATACCCGTAAACTTGACAAATGTCCGGGCGTATCCAGAAGCAGAAACAATGGGATTTTTTTCTGTCAAAACCTCTAAATAAGGAGAACTACCCATTACATTGGAAGGATTTGATGCGTTAATCCATGCGTCAGTTTCACCCGTATAAGAAGTGTTAGGGTATTCGCTGTTTTGATAAGTGGCCTGAAACTGAGTTCCGGGAGTAGGGGTAGAAGAAACAGTCGGTGTTCCTGTAACCGCACCAGAAGAAGAGTTTGACGAAGTGGGAGAAATATTTTGACCACAAGCGAGATGGCTGATAATTAACCCAAACAATGCCAAACAAACAAAAAGACTTTTCATAAATTCCTCCAAATTAATAGATTGTACTCAAAAATTCTGTTTGACCTAAACTGCTAGAGGCGGAACCAAAAACATTAGGAAATGAAAGTGTTGTGTTTATTTGCCCACCGGGATACCCGAAAGAAACGGGGATGGAAAAACCGCAAGACGTTGCCCCCGCTTCGGCACCACTAATCTGAATCACTGCTGTCACCGGAAATGCCTCGCCAAACGGAAACGCAGACACACCCGAAACACCATCAAACTGAACCGAACCGGTGCAACAATTCGTGTCTGCATTGCCGCTTCCATAAAAAGAATACGGTTCATAACTTGAACAGTTTAGACCTTGATCAAAAACATTGAAAATAATAGAAATGGCACCGATAGCACCAATACAACTAACGTGCGTCATAGCAGCGTTGTAAGAATAAAAAACGGTTACGGGAATTGTGTAGCCCCTTTCGACCTGCAGAAGAGTGGATATCCCCAAAGGACCACTCGAACTATCTTGCGCCGCAAATTGAATAGAAAAATTACTTACATAACAAGCATTTCTAAAAAACGTTACAGCCGAAGAAGTGTTTGCCTGAATCACGGGAACGGAAGGTTGAATACCAAAAGCTGACGGTAAGCCGGAAACAGAAATATAAGCGGGGACGTTTAGATTTCCGGTCGAAGTGTAAGAAATGGTCATTGGAAGTGAATAGCCAATCGCCGATTGATAAAAATACGTTGTGGGATTAACTGTTAAAGAAGGCGTCCCATTACTAAAAGCAACTGAGTAATTACCAGGACCTGGGATATTCAACAACGATTGGCTATAAGCATAAATACTCTGCGTAGGAATGTTTACGGAATAATTTCCGTAAACAGAAGGGTTGAATGAATAAAGAGTGTTATTGGTTGTTGTTGTAATGGTATTACCGGATGGATCAACCAGATCGAAAGTTATTCCAGTTTTAGCATTCCCCGCATAATTTACATTGACGGTAACGTTTACGGCTCCCGGAGTAGATGTACTAGTAGGTGTGCTTGTTATTGTGGATGTAGTGGTTATAGTGGAAGTTGCAGTCGGAACATCATAGGGACCCAAAGGATTTGCCGCATTTTTGCAACCCAAAATAAAACCAAACCACGCCAATGAACAAAGTACGACAAAAGTCGAAATTTTTAAATGGTTTCGATTCATAAATTCTCCAAGAAACAATTAGTCAAAATCAAACGATTGTTTATTAAATATTTTTGAAAATATACCCGCTCATGAATTAAATTCAAACTTAAAATCAAAAAATTTAATAAGAAAATTTGTGACAAAGATAAAAGTGCACAAAAAATTACATTAAAATCGTCATAAACACTTTGACAATTTTAAAAACAAAAAAACTATAATTCGATTTGCTATTTTCTGTTTTTTAGTTTATCAATCATGTGTCATTCGAAATTGAGGAGCTAGTACTTGCAACCTATCCCACCCGCTTTTCCCCAACTTTTTGAATATGACCAATTAAAAACGCACGGTTATATTCAATCGCTTTTACTTTTTTTATTTCTTTTTGTAGTATCCCTCTCCCACGCCCAATCCCCCCTCCCCACCCCCATCAACTACAACCCCGCCGCGTACCGCTTCTCAACCGACACGGTCTGGGCGAAGCTAAACATCGTGGTGATCGATTTCAAAACCCACTTTCAAATTGAGTGCGAAAGCGACAACCCCATGGAGGGCTGGGTGTTAAGCGACCGTCATGACGACAAAATTATCGGGCAGAACGACAATGACCTGGGCGAGGCCTTTAAGCTGAATGTAGCCAAACCTTTTGTGGATTATGAGCTGACGGTTTTTGTGGATGGCGACAACAACCAGCAGATACCCCTGATCGTCCGCCTGTGCCCCGATAAAGAAAACGCCGCCAAACTGGCGGTTTGCGTGCCCTTTGTGGAAAACCCCAACCGCCCCTATAACACCTTGGTCAAAAGCCTCTATGAGCAGGCCGAACAGGCCTATAGCCAAGGCGACGACAAAAGCGCCGTCAATTACCTGGAAAAGGCCGAAAAAGTGGATGCCACCGAACCCCAGCTTTTGGCTTTTTTGGGCCGGTTAAAGCCCCAGACCCCCGACAATTCCACCCAAAGGTTCATTGAGGATTCCCTGGCAAAAGCCCAAAAGGCCGAGGCGGATAAGAAAATTCATGACGCGGAAATGGCCTATGCGGAGGTCTTGAAAGTGGACCCCAAAAACCAAACCGCCATTCAGGGCATTTACCAGCTTCAAGCCCTGCTTTTGTCCCAGGCGGCGGAACTGATTGAAAAAGAAATCAAAGACGGCGACTATCCGAAAGCCAAAATCCTTCTGTCTAAAATCAGGCAGGATTTCCCCAACGATGTCCGCATCAAGCAATGGGAAGACCAGATAGACGAGCTGGTGGGAGCCGGAACGGGTTTGGAAAAGAAAGCCAAGGCCGACGAGGTCTATAACCTGGGTCTGGACAGCTACCGAAAGGATGATTTTGTTTCCGCCCGAACCTTTTGGCAGGAAGCCCTGAAGATTGACCCTCAATATATTCAGGCCCAGCAGAATTTAGACCGCCTGAACCAGGAACACCCGGCTGCGCAGTAAGTAAAAAAATCGCCCACAATTTGCGGCAAAAAGATCGTCCAATGCCACTAACCAGCGCTGCGGGGCGATGGTTTCCCCGTCACTGACAGGTTTTTGAGTCTAATAGTTAAATCTCGATAATGGTTTTTAAAATCCGGAAGATCTTTTGACCGCCGGCAAAATTAAGAAAACACGGTTTCGGAATATACCGGATTCTCTGCGGTTGAAGCATTTTGAAAAAACATTAACACCGCGTTAATGGCCGCTTCGGCGTCAAATCCATCAATGATGAATTCAAGCTTGGCTTCAGGGCCGGCCTCCAGGGTCATCAAACCAATGATACTTTTGGCGTTCGCGCTGATCTGCCCTTTGCAGACGACAATAGTACTTTTGAATTGAGAAAGTTTATTTATCAATTTGGCGGCGGACCGCAAGTGAAGACCCATTGGATCATTAACCACAATTGTTTTATGAATAGTCATATCCGCCTCCAAATATTTGTAATAGATTTGCGCCGACCACAACTGGTTTTTTTATCTAAACGTTTAAACCAGTGGCGCATCCTACAAAAAACAAAACTTGGGGAAATAACTCATGTGTTAATTTTTGGGTAAATTATTGAGCCGATTCTCATTTCGAGAAAATGGTAACGCGTCAATGCCGATTCTCACAATTGAGAAAATTCAATGCGCGCATTCAAAGCGGGATAAACACCAGGGATTAAGTGCAGAGTAGAGCACTGGCGCGATGGTGTGCAGAGGGTTCCTTGATCTGTTTCCCCGTTTCCGGTTCCGTGCCCCAACTAGGTTCCCTCATCACTT
>OLLS01000075.1_pt1 | contig 25050 bp, 25 predicted proteins | sample 1604631 | NCBI WGS metagenome assembly OLLS01 (sample SAMEA104055725, study PRJEB20765) | soil metagenome | biome: Arctic tundra; feature: Polygonal ground; material: soil | place: USA | collected 2011-09 | depth 0-0.5 m | reverse complement strand
CGGCGACAGCCATATTCCTACCTCGTAATAGCATTTGCAATACGATGATACCACGATACTATGGTATTGCAATAACATGATAACATCATGTTATTGCAATACTTAAATAAATGGTTTGGTTCATTTATATGCGAAAAATAAGTAGTTTTTAAAACGGGATTTTGAATCCGTGGGGAATCATTTAAATGTCCGCCACATGAAGGAGTTCTTCTCGGTTTACGTTCAGACGTAAACCCCATCTTTTTAGATACTTTCCTTCTGCGGGAAGAACAGGATCGAGAATTGAGTAGGTTACAGGCAAATTTGACCTAAGTATTTCAATATCATTCTCTGATCCGATACCCAATGTCTCCAGAATGTAGCCAACCCTGCGGGTGGCGTCCTTGTACTTGCGCCCCTTCATGAATTCCTCCCACCGGCTGCAAACCGGCGAGCCATCGGAGCCATCTTTTGGAGAAGGGGACTATCTGATACTTCCCGCAGACTCAGAATACCCCTGCGGATTCCTTCCTCTACGCCCTGGCGAAGAATGGCATCGGTCACGCTTTTTTCTATAGTCAGGTCTTCCAGGGTGCGCCGAAGATTCGTTACGGCGTACCCTTTCCTTTTTTCAATGTCTTTAGGGTTTGGTATGCCCCGATGGAGGACCAAAACTTTCGGGGTAGGTGCGCTTCTTCGAAAAAGCATCGGAACTGTTAGGTGCAGTTTGGAAGGGTTCAGGTCCGTTAGGTCATGGATACGAAGAGCAGTCTGGTGGGAATAGATACCCTGGGTCTGACCCTTCCGATCACGGGACCATAGGGACCAAAGAATGAGGTCAGCGTCATCCGGTTCGGGGAATTGGGCAATCCGGTAGATGCCCCTTTCCTCCCTGATCCATGTTCCGCTGTTGACGTGATAAGCGTGGTTCTTTTCGGAGTAACCCGCGGCTACCGCTTGGCGGGTGGTGAAAAAACCCTGTTGTTCCTTAGCGATATTGAATAGTTTTTGATAAGAATCGGTGTTTTGAGCCATGTATAAACCCCTTAAAAGTTAAGGGTATTATGCAACGGCTTAAAGGGGAGTTCCAGACATTAAAAGCCTTCGGAAAAAACCTTTATAAATGCAAAAGCCGCCCGAAGGCGGCTTCGCGCCCTGCCACCGAAGCAACAGGGGGGATATGCAGTCATCTTATGAATCGCTGTCACTTTGTCAACAACCTAACTAAATATCTTCAAAAATCCTTGAATAAGGGAGGGTTTGTAATGGGTCTCTATAAATAAAGTTTGCCCGCCGAGCGTTCGGATGCCGCCAGGGATACCAAAAACTGTTGGCCCGCCACGCCCGTGGCCAATGACTGCTACTTTTTTCTTTTTCATCGCGATGTACCCCGTAAATATCGGCTTCGGCTGGCTGAAAGAAGTGAAAGAAAAGCATATTTGAAGGGAGTTTCAATCCTGACAGGGGCCTCGGGAAATGGTTGTCCCGATAGTCCATTTGAATAGCTTCATCAATTTTTTGAATATCTGAAAGTATTGCTTCCCTATAGCCTGGATGCCAACGTTATCGTTTCCGCCTTTGCATACATACTAAGTCTCCTTCACTGGGGCATATCCCCCTTCTTGCATACCAAAGGTCCAAGCAACAGCCTCGCGAACGGTTTTCATTTCTGGTGGGACCCGCAAGATATATTCTTTTATCGTGCCATCTGGTTCAGGCGTGGAATTTTTCAAAACAACAAAAACCCTCTCCCTATTTAACTTTGTGCGATAAAGCCTACCCCCTTGAATGCCCAAAAACGGTTTAATCTCTTGATTTTGGTTGTTCAAAGAATTCGAGGGGGCAACTCGGTCAATTAACACGGCACCGATATGAAACAAATATCGGTCCAACCCATAATGTTCGATCAATTCTCTTCTGACTTCAGCGTTTCGGATAGCATCAATATCGTCAGTTGTTATCTGTTCAGGATGCATAATGACCTTGGAAGGCACCAATACCCCATTCAAGGCATAATGAATGCAACCATTGCTAAATTGAAGCGCCGGACCATCGATGCAATGTAATCGATTCAGTAAATCAATTTTGATTAAGTTTGGCCGTTCAATGGCCAAACAAACATTTTGAAAATTCCACCAGAAACCTAACCTTCTTAGCAAGCCTTCTAAAATCGACCAAAAGTCCGACTCATAATGAACCCCATAAGCCTCTCGTACAAAATCCATCCAAGTAGCACTTCTCAACTCGGATATGCCCCATCTAAACATCAATGGACCCCACCAGACTCTTGTTATTTCCCCGTGCCAAAAATCATTTTCCAAATTTTGGCCCTTGTAACCAACAAACTGTTCTTCTAGTTTTTTATAAACTAATTGTTGGGTCTTAATAATTGGTTTTTCGATTATGCTTTTGCTCACATCTTCACCCAAGGTAATTGCACCTTCTTTTTCCAATACCACTTTGGCTTCAACCCAATCGGGGGAACTCACCAATAATGGTGAATGAATTTCATATCGAGCAATCTTGGCTTTTCTTAAAGCCGGAGAGTCGGTTACCATGTCGGCAGCAAAACTCTGGTAATACTGCCCCGCTTTCGGAGAAGAAAACCAAATAATCTTGGGTTTTTTGAGACCATGAAAATGGTACAAGTCGTCGATATATTGGGTAGCCCACTCCCGATCCACAGGTTCAGTGCATCTCAAAATATCGCGCCACTTGTTTAAAACACTATCCCGTATCGGATTGGGAGATAGTATTGGTTTATCAATCTCCAACAATGTCCCAACTCCCTGTACTACCAAACTCTCTTTGTCGAACAACTTGATAAAAACCCGGTTCTAAGGTTATGCAAGCGTGTTCTTCATGTTGCAATTCCGTCGATTCACTCAATTCTAAATACGACGATCTATCACCTGGGACCTGGGATAGCCAGAATTGCGCGCCCGAATGACTGATGGCATGCGCATGACCAGTAACTTCGCCATGGGCCAAAATAATCCTTCCACCTTCACGTTCAATTTTATTTTTTTTGACCGGCAAACTATCCACTTTCACTAACAACACATCCCCTTGTCGATATTGCATAATTACCTCCTTAATTCTGATAACCATAGTTTAACAGAAGGGACATACTCCATTTTGATATCTAAAAGAGAAATCCCTGGCTACCCTTTATGTCTAGCACAGAGAAGGTTTCTGCCATTAAAGCCACCGACCACCGCACCCCAAGTAGAAGGGTTCGACTCAATCGGAATTTTCATATGTAACGACAACAGATTGTCCAAAAAAAGGTTTTAAAATCTCGTCTTCCGACGATTTAACTTTAAGGGGAACCCAGGCTTCTGCGACATTACCGTTAAAATCCTCATCAAATACAAAGCGTTTTTGAATCTCAGAGTTCTTATCCAAGAACCGTTTAACAACTTCTTTGTTATGAGCCTTTAAATCCCCTTCGCCCTTCGCATGCCCCCAATCGTTCTCGATAGAATTCACCTCAAACCACTCCCTAGGTAACGGAATAAAAATTCCTTCCACAACAGGATGGCTACAAGCGGTTCCCCCAACCTGATTAGACCATTGGAAGCCCGTTGCTTTCCGAACAATCATTCCAAATAAATTTTCAAGTTCCCACAAGTTAACTGTTTCCACTTTACACTCCTAAATTGTACAATCCCGCCCGTTTCATTCACGATTTCAAACTTACATTTCCTTAAGCCTTTATCCCTTTAATCACCCGTATTTTGTGTTCTTCATACAGGCGATGATAAACAACCCAATAAGGGTGATTCATGGGCAGGTCTTTTGAAAATTCCGACAAAAACAAATCTATGGGTTTGAACCCGCGTTGAAGAAGGGTTTCATTGAAATCAATTTCGGCATGAACCGGACGGGCGGAATTATGCAAGTCGAATTCCCCGGTGTCGGGATTTTGGTAAACCTTAAACACCTCGCTTCCTTTTATGATTGTCTTCGATTTCTGGGAGGATATGTTTTTAAGGCTTTTATCTAACGGATCAATACGACGCCGTAAGGACGCTCTGGTTTTACGGTGATATTCTTTCAATATTCCTGATTTCGGACATACATAAAGGTCACCGCTCCAAAGTTCGTATTCTCCTAAAAAGCTTCGGACTAGAATTATTTTCCCTTCGACTATCACATGCGGGTAGACATAATCGAAAACATGTCCTCGGACATGCTTTTGGACGGCATTATCCATGCGGATGTTTTCGCAAATTTCACTGAAAACTTTGTCCCAAGGACGGCCAACGTTTTTGTGAAGATATCTCTTGAGAGGCTTGAGGTTCTCGTTAAGTTCTTTAAGATCGGAATGCCCCCGCTTCATGGACTGTTTGGCAGGAATATTCTCAAATTCTCTTGCTGGACGCCCTTTCCGGTCATAGCTTCCGCCGCGCCTGGGACGCTCCACAATAATTTTGCTCATGTCGCTACGCATGGTTTCTCACTCCTACTCAAATTGGCTTACCTATCGTTCGGATTGTGGCAAGCAGAGTAAGACGATTGAGGACCGTTCGAAGTTGCAAGAAAAACATAGAATCACGGCTACAAAACAATAGCCCCAAATGAAAGGGGTGTGTCGAGGATCGCCAAATGTAGCCGAGGTCAGGGGGAAGGCTTTCCCAAAAAAATCATAAACCGTTACAGCTTCCTATACCGTGTCGTTCTTCCTGCTCCTATTCTTTCGATCTTTTTCAGACTTACAAGCTTGGTTAAAACCTGGTTCACAGTTGCTCTGACAACCTTAGTCTTTTTGGCAATATCACCTGGAGAGGCTTCCTCCACCGTCTGTAAAAACTCCCAAACGACCAGTTGCTTAGGTGACAGGATTTTGGCCATATCCTCCTCGGTCAAGAGGTTCACCGCCGCCTTGGCTTGGTTGTGGAGAACAGTCAGTAAAAAGTTCATCCAAGCAGAAATATCCTCGTCCTTAGACTTGAAGGTCTTTTGGCTGGTTCGAAGGGCCATGTAATAATCCGGCTTGTTATCCTCCACCAGCTTTTCATGGGAAACATAGGGAACAAATAAATACCCTTCTTGGAGAAGCAAGAGATTCGTGAGGATACGAGAAATGCGCCCATTACCATCCTCGAAAGGATGTATCTTTAGGAACTCAACAATGAAATTGCCGATGATAAGAAGGGGATGAGCTGTTTTATTCTTGAGGGCTTCCGTAGTCCATTCGACTAACTCCTGCATCTCTTTGCCCGTCAAGAAGGCCGGGGTGGTGTCGAACAAAGTCCCTACTGACTTCCCCGCCGCGTCCACCATGTGGACTTTGTTTTCCTTCTTCTTGTATTGCCCCCGGTGAAGTTTATCCTTCTCCACGAACTTGAGCATTTCCTGGTGAAGATGTTTGATGGTGCTTTCATTGAGCCGGATGGATTTCCAGGTGTCAAAAACGGTTCGCAGGAGTTCAAAATAACCTTTTACTTCCTGCTTGTCCCTGTCGGTGAATTTCTGGATAGAAATACCACGCATGAGCTTTTCAATGTCTTCATCCGAAAGCCTGGCACCCTCGATGCGGGTCGAGGCTCCGGTCGAGGTAACGAGAACGGACTGTTTGAGACGACCAAGAATTTGGGGACTCAACCGGGCACCCGCCGTCCATTGGCCCTTGAGTTCGTCGATCTGGGCAACCTTGGCCCAGGCACCGCCATGGAGTCCTTCAATGCGTTTGTCGAATTTACTGCCCGCCATCCCCATCTCCTATTCCGTCTATATAAGATTATATTAGATTATATGAGATTAAAGGTCAGAAATGGAAGGCACTCATCCGAAAAAGGATTCAGGGGTTTGGGGCAAAACCCCATGTGAAGGGGGTATGCCGAGGATCACCGAAGGTAGCCGAGGCCAGGGGGAAGGCTTTACCCCCAAGAAAAGAAACGAATTAACTATTTTTCAAATGCTTTATAAGATTTTGAGAAGATATTGTTTTGACCTTACCGCTCTTCATATCAGAAACACCCCGACGAATCTCCGCCGCTTCTTTGGCAGAAGGGCTGCTAAACTTCCAGCCTTTGAGATTGGTTTTAACTTTATGATCGATTTTTGTCTTGGCTTTATTTTGTTCGTAATAAAACTGGACTGGAGGATTCTTCAGCAACCTTTGAATAGTCGCTTCCCCAGATACATAAGGTTTTTTCTTTTTCATGATTTCAACACATTCTCCTAAAAGTGACTTTTGCAAATATGACCACTAGGAGGTATATTTTGCAAACGTCGTTTTAAGGGTTTATAGTTCTAAAACTTTTCGTAAAAGCGTCGATTGGTCTCTATTCAAATAATTGGGTTGGGTTGGACTGGAAAAATTCCTCTAAATCCATTCCCCCGGTTCCGATCATTAAGACTTTTGCCTTCTGATTTTTCTTAAGGAACGCTTCCAACCCGCCAACAGAAGCGCTTCTGCCGGATTTTACTTCTAACGCCCAAGTTTTCGCTTCGGTCTTAACCACAAAATCAACTTCCTTGTCATGGTCACGCCAATAAAGTACTTCCCCAAAAGAACGGTTCAAGTGGTTTAAAAGATGAGCTCCCACTGCGTTTTCTACCAATCGACCCCATACCGATCCGTCTCGTTTGGCTTGGTCAAAAGACAAAACCCGATAGGCCGAAATCAGGGCGTTATTCCAGAGAATAAGCTTAGGACTGCTTCCTCTTTTGGCAAGACGTCCGCTTCGATATGATTCCAGTCCACTGACGATAAACGCGCTCTCCAACAGCTTCAAATAATGAGCCAGAGTGGTGGTGTTTCCTGCTTCCTGTAGTTGTCCGAGCATCTTGTTGTAGGAAAGTATTTGGGCGGGATAGCCCACGGCCAATCCGAATAGGTGTCGCAACAAAGCAGGCTTTGCCACCGTTTGAAGTTGAAGCACGTCCCTGGACAAAACCGTTTCTACCAATGAATCTGTTACAAAGCGTTTCCAATCCTGCTCTTTTTTTCGGAATTGCGCGGAACCTGGATATCCTCCAAAAAAAATCCATTCCTCCAGACTCCAACCGAAAGCCGCCTTCATTTCCGCATAACCCCAATGACCACAACGGTACTGGAAGAATCGCCCGGCGAGACTTTCCGTCAGCCCTTTCTGAACCAGTAATGCCGATGACCCAAGCAACAAAACTTGAAGACCCTTTTTTTCATGCAATTCCCTATCCCAAAGGAGTTTGACGGTTTCACTCCAACCACGGACTTTTTGGATTTCGTCTAAGATAAGTAGGACTTTTTTGCGTGGAGCGCATTTAGTCAGAGCTAAGTCCCATTGGGCATGTATCCACTCCGGCCCTGGAGGGAGAGGGGCGTCCGCTGCCGCAAAAACCGTTTCACCCTTCCATTGGTCTGCGATTTGCCTTGAAGCGGTAGTCTTTCCCGTCTGTCGGGGACCAACCAGGACATGTAGCACCTTGGTATATTTATCCAACCCCGCCAGGATTTCCTTAACGACAGGATGTTGGTAACGAGCTTCTTTTGCCATGAATTCCTCGATGGTTTTTAAGTTTCTTTGAATACCCCAAATACTCAGTCATTGAGTATTTTTACTCAACCATTAGGTAATTTGCAAGCCTCTTATTTGAAGGAAGGGTGTTACATTTCGTTCGAAGTGTTACAGAAATAGTTTTAAAAGGTCTATTTCATGGTCGGGTAGACTTGGACAGTTGCCCGCCCAAGCCCCCCACAGATCCGGACATGCGTAATTGACGCATCCGGCTCCTCAAGCTACGGATTCGTAGTGATGAATCCATCTAAATCCTTTTTTTCTTTTCTCATACTATTTCTCCCGCCTTTAATAATATCGGATAAGGGCCTTCGCGAGGGGAGGGAAACTTCGGGATTTTATCGTCTAGAGCAACTGACTTTCTGCTGTCTTATACGTGTCTTTGATAGAGCATCTGACTGCTAAAAACTGGTCGGATTTGACATCAACCCCTCGTCAAACCCGATCCCCTGAGATGAACTCAGATGCCCTACCATTTTTGGGAGCTTGTCGAGAGTTTTTTCGTGTCTTATACGTGTCTATCAAACTCATTTTTTTCCGACTTTTCCCCCCGGCAACCCGCAAAATCCATCACAAACAAAAAAGGCCTCCGCTTGCTTTGGTCGAGAAAACCATTGCAAACAAAGGCCCTTATTAGTGTGCTGGGGACAATTAAATTTTTAAATTTTACGCCCGAAAAAACTCAAAACCGCTAAATACAGTTCCGTAGTCAGATACTCTATCCAGTTGAGCTACAGGCGCATCTATCATTCCTTTACCGGAAGCCCCAGCAAAGGACGAGTATATTACCCAAAATCGCAATTTTATCGCAAGGAAAATGCCCCCGTCGCCCTTCTTTTAACACATGCCTTTTTAACCTTTTCCCTTATAATTCATTCCCCATCCCGCCAATGGCAATTCAAACGCCGCTGGTTTAGGATGCGGGTGTAATCGCACTCAGGTGTGGGGGTCGGGTCCTATACGGCGAACTGGCCCCAACTCCGCCAGGTCCGGAAGGAAGCAACGGTCAGGTCTTTGTTCGGGTGTTGTAGGTCGCCTGACTCCCACAGCAGAGTGCGCTATCTTTTATTGTCATTATTGGAGTCCTGATGTCCCCTCAAGTTACAGCCCTTAAATGGCGTCCCCAGGTATTTGCCGACATGGTCGGCCAGGAACACATTACCCGCTCGCTTCAAAACGCCATGAAAGCCGAGCGCGTGGCCCACGCTTATATCTTCGCGGGGCCCCGGGGCGTGGGTAAAACCACCACCGCCCGCATTTTCGCCAAAGCCCTTAACTGTCGGAACCTCAAGGACGGCGAACCCTGCAATGCCTGCGATATGTGCCAGGAAGTGAACCAGGGATCCGCCATGGACGTGATAGAAATCGACGCCGCCGCGTTCAACGGAGTGAACGATATCCGCAGCCTGCAGGAACAGGTGGGAACCTATCCCGCGAAGGGAAAATACAAAGTTTATATTTTTGACGAAGCGCACCGTATTACCAAACCGGCCTTTGACGCTTTTTTGAAAACCCTGGAAGAACCTCCCGCTCACGTGATCTTCATTTTGGCTTCCACGGAAATTCACGAGTTCCCCGCCACGGTTCAATCCCGCTGTCAGCGCTTTGAATTCAGGTCGATGAGCATGGATACCCTCATCAAGCAATTGCGCCGCATCACCGACGCCGAGGAAATTGAGATCGAGGACAAGGGTCTCTATCAAATCGCCAGAGCCGCTAAGGGTTCTATGCGCGACAGTCAAAGAACCCTCGACCAGGTGGTGGCGTTTGCCGGTAAAAAAGTGTCGCTCGAAGATATCCGCGTGGCCCTGGGGACTATCGAAGAAGATGTTTATCTCAAACTCGTCGAAGCGGCGATTAGCCAGGACGCGCCGGCCGCTTTAACCGTTATCAAGACCATCATTGAGGGCGGCAAAGACCTGGAACATTTTTACGCTGGCCTTTTAGAAACTTTCCGGCATTTGGCGGTGGCCAAAGCTTACCCGGCTGCGGCGGCCCAGTTTATTTCCCTTTCCGCGGAGGACACTGAAAAAATTGTCAAATTCTCAACCCAGATGGATGAAGTCCAGATTCTCTCGTCGCTCAGGTTACTGATTGAACAGGAATGGGCCTTGCGGCATTCAGCCAACCCGCAAATTGTTTTAGAAACTCTTGTCATTGAGCTTTCTCATTTGAAACAACTCACTTCTGTGGGTGATCTTTTAAAACAGGCGGAAAGCGGCTCAGTGCCTGCGATCAACAATCCCAAACCCATTGTCTCTCTCCCCCGCCCAGCCGCCCCCGCTTCAACCCCGGCTCCCGCGCCGTCTCATGCTCCCGCTCCCAAACCCATATCGGCAACTGAGGGCGAAGCGGTTCTGGCGGTCGATGAAATCGAAGTGCCGGTAGAGGCTGACGGCAGCCCTGAAATCGCTAAACTAAAGTCTCAATGGCAGGAACTGCTGGAGAAAGTCGGCGCTAAAAACGCCTCGTTAAAAGCCGTGCTGGCGGACACCAGACCCAAAACTCTCGATGGAGGAACTTTGGTTTTGTTATGCAAAGGCCCCTTCCACTACGAAAAAATTTCGGTCATTGAAAACAAAGTTCTAGTCGAAAGCTTTATTGAGGAACTGGTAGGCCGTAAAATTAATCTCATTCCTGTATTGCCGGAAGGCGCGGTTAAAAACGCTTCCTCCGAAAAACCGGCCGTCCGCGCTCCTAAACCCCTGTCCTCGCCCAAAATGGACGTTAAAGAAATTGAAAAAGAAGAGCCCGTGGTAGCCGCCGCCATGAAGTTGTTTGGCGCCAAAGTGGTGGAAGTGAAAAGAAATAACCCCAAGCCTTAAAATAATCCCACCCATAATCAGGAGTTAAGAATGGCAGACATGCTCAATATGCTACGACAGGCCCAAATGATGAAAGAAAAAATGGGCCAGTTTCAAAAAGAACTGGAAAGCCAATCCTTCACCGGCACCGCTGGAAAAGGATTGGTCACCGTGACCGTCAACGGCAAACACGACGTTCAAAATGTCGCCATCGACCCGAAAGCGGCGGCCGATACGGAAAAACTTCAGGAACTCATTAAAGAAGCCATTAACGCCGCCGGCCATCAGGTCAACGCCAAGCTCAAAACCGAGGTTTCCAAAATGACCGGCGGCCTGGGCTTACCCGGATTGTTTTAGGGTTATGGCCGAATATCCCCCTTCTTTAGAACGGCTTCTGCACGAGCTGGAAAAGCTTCCTGGCATCGGCCCCCGAACCGCCCAACGGCTGGCCTTTCATCTGTTAAAACAACCGGCCGACATTTCCCGCGCGTTGGCCAACGGTTTAGTCGACGCCCGCACCAAACTACATCCCTGCCGGGACTGCTTTAACCTGACCGAAGTAACTCTTTGCCACATTTGCGTTTCATCAAACCGGGAGCGTTCCACAGTGTTGGTCGTGGAAGACCCCAGCGACGTGGTGGCCTTTGAGCGCACTCATGAATACCGGGGGCTTTACCATGTTCTCGGCGGAACGCTTTCACCCTTGGAAGGCCGGGGCCCGCAGGACCTCACCCTCGACGCTTTAGTGGATCGGGTCAAAAAGAACAGCGCCTTTAAAGAAATCATTGTGGCTACCGACCCTACTGTGGAAGGCGATTCGACCGCCCTCTATATACAACAGCTATTAAAGGGTGTTCCCGTAAAGGTAACCCGTTTAGCCCGTGGTTTGCCCTCCGGAGGAGATGTAGAATACGCGGATGAGTCAACCCTCCTTAAGGCATTAGAAGGTCGAAGAGAACTCTAAAAGCGGTCGATATTTCAAAAAGGATTTTATAAACGATGAAAAAACTTTTTTGTTTCGTTTTCTTTATAATTGCCTCTATGACCTGGGCTCAAGACAACACCATCTCCGCCGCCAATTCGATGATTCAATATTCAGGCCGCATTGATTTTTCCAATCCACAGGCCCCCCGGTTCGACTGGCCCGGTGTTTCCATCACAGCGGCTTTTCACGGGACGTCCATCGGCTTTTTACTAGATGACCTGGGTAACAACTACGATGTTATTGTGGACAGCAAGCCCAATACGGTTTGGGCGACCAGCGCCAACAAGCCTCTCTACACTGTGGATAACCTTACCCCCGGCGATCATGTGGTCAAAATCATCAAACGAACCGAATCTCTTTTTGGCCTGGCAATTTTTAAAGGCCTGGTCTTATCCGCCGGCGGAACCTTATCCAACGCTCCCGCTCCGCCGGGCCGACGCATTGAGCTAATCGGGGATTCTTATCTTTGCGGTTACGGCGTGGAAGCCTCCTCTATCCAATGCGATAGCCTTCGCCCCTATGAAAACGCGGGGAAGGCTTTTGGCGTGCTGGTGGCCCAGGATCTCCAGGCCGAATATCACCTGGAATCCTTTTCCGGCAAAGGTATCGTGCGAAACTGGGGTGACCCAAAAACTCAATCCCTTGACCCTTTTCCGCCGCTATTCGATCGTGTTGTTTGCCAAGATGAAAAATCTCTTTGGGATTTCACCAAATGGATTCCCAACATTGTCATCGTTCATTTAGGTCTTAATGACTTTTCCAGTCCCCCTCAGGCGGACCGTAAGGAATTTAGCCAGAGGTATGTCGCGTTTCTCAAACACATCCGGGAAAAATATCCCCAGGCCTTTATATTCTGCGTCGCGCCCGACGGCTGGCCTCCGCCTTTATCGACGACTCTGGACGAGATCGTTGAGAAGCGCAACAGCGCTGGAGATAAAAACGTTCAATTGATCGCTTATCCTCCCGTCGCCCCCGATGAAATGGGCTGCGACAGCCACCCTAACGCGGTCGCCCAGCGCAAAATCGCGGATTTTGTTGCTTCAGCCATCAAAAAGACGCTGGACTGGTAGCCCGCTAGTTCCCCTGGGTTAAAGGCTAGTTTTCGATGAATCGTCGAAAAAAGTTTCGTCTTTTTTCATAATCTAGTCCGCTTAGAATACCGAGATTTACCTTTGATTTAGTTAGGAGAATCTTTTGTCCAATCCCTTCATCGTTCCCTCTTTCCCTCGTAAAACGTTATTATTTATTTTTTTTATCTCGGGCTTTTGCAGTCTTCTCTACCAACTGGTTTGGATCCGTCTTGCTTTCGCCGCTTTTGGCGTTAACACCCCCGTTCTATCCGCCGTCCTTTCCTTTTTCATGGCTGGTTTGGCCTTAGGTTCTTGGTGGGGTGGGCGTTTAACTTCCCGTTCATTGCCTTGGTTTAATCCCATCTTGTTTTATTCCCTGTGCGAAGTTCTTATCGCCCTGGGAGCTTTGGTGGTTCCCCTTTCTTTTTCCATCGGCACAAACCTTTTACTTTCGGTGGGCGAAGCCGACTCGACTTCTTATCTATTTCTGTCCGCCGCCGTAATGTTTTTTTCGCTCCTTCCCTGGTGTATTTTCATGGGCGCCACATTCCCCTTCATGATGGCCTTTATCAAAAAGAACGGCGGTTTCGAGAATAGTTTTAGTTTTCTTTATACCGCTAATGTTTTAGGCGCCATGGCCGGCACAGCCGCAACAGCCTATATTTTGATTGAGTGCCTTGGATTACACGGGACTTTGGAGGTTGCCTCCTGCTTAAATCTGCTTATCGCTTTTATCAGTTTAAAAATATCCCGACGTTTTCTTTCTCTCCAGACCACCTTTTCCGAGACATCTCTCAATATTGCCCATCCAGAAAATCAAGCGAACCCTCAAATTCCAGTAATTTACTTATCTATTCTTTTTATGACGGGCTTTGTTTTTATGGCAATGGAAGTCGTTTGGATCCGCGGCTTCACCTATATTTTGCATACCGAGGTTTACTCCTACGCCTCCCTTTTGTTCACTTACCTTTTTTCAACTTTCATTGGATCCTGGTTGTACCGTAATACTAAAACCGTTTCATTGGGAATCATTTTGGGAAATCTTTTTATTTTTTCTCTTCTGCCAGTAGTGATCAACGATCCTCGCCTTCACCAGTCCGCGGTCATTGTCCTTTTGAGTATCATTCCAGTCTGTGTGGCACTGGGTTACCTGACACCTTTGCTCATCGATAAAGTTTCTTTGGGCAACGCTGAAATAGCGGGCCGCGCCTACGCTCTAAACGGTTTGGGATGCATTCTTGGACCTCTTGCCGCTTCTTACATTTTGCTTCCCTTTTTAGGGGCAAGAAATTCATTGATCCTCCTTTCCCTTTTTCTGGCCGTCTTTTTCTTCAATAAAAACTTTAGGTCCATACCCTTCGGCGCCAAATCTTTTTTAAGCGTTATCGGCGCCGGTTTATTGGCCACCGCCGTTTTTTGGAGCGCGGATTACGAGGATTGTTTCCAGCGTTTTAACCCGCTGGCCCATGTGAGAAGAGACTATTGCGCCACCGTGGTTTCTTATGGAATTGGCAGATCTAAATGCCTCCGAGTCAACGGGATCAGCATGACCGGACTGGTCATGCCAACCAAAGTCATGGCCCATCTGCCCCTGATACTTCTCCCTCACAAACCACAATCGGCCCTGGATATTTGTTTCGGAATGGGAACCACGTTCCGCTCGCTTTTAAGTTGGAATATTGAAACCACCGCCGTTGATCTGGTGCCCAGCGTACTGAAATCCTTTGGAGAATACTGGCCGGACGCCTCGCAATTACAGTCGTTACCGCGGGCCCACATGGTTGTGGATGATGGCCGTCGTTTTCTGAAAAGAACCCGGGGAACTTTTGATGTTATCACCGTAGACCCTCCGCCGCCTTTACAAGCGGCGGCATCCAGCCTGCTTTATTCCACAGAGTTTTACGACTTGGTGAAGCAACATCTCAAAAAAGGAGGCTTACTTCAGCAGTGGCTTCCCATAGGCACTTATGGGACCTGGAATGCCGTCGCCCGCTCTATTCAGGGCTCTTTTCCCTATGTTCTCGTTTTCCCCGCAACCGAAGGGGACGGTGTCTATTTCATCGCTTCATTGGATCCGATCCACATCCCAACTTCTGGCGAATTAACACAGAAGATACCCCCATCAGCTCTTCAAGACCTTTCGGAATGGATCCCCTCATCCCGGGTCGGGCCTTACCTTGAAAAACTTTTAACACAACATATACCTATTGAGGTCTTCACTTATCCGCCGGGACCTGAAATGATTACGGACGATAAACCCTTTAACGAATATTATTTTTTGAGAAAATGGAAGTGGATTTTATTTCATTCGGCTTGGTGAAAAGGAAAGAAAATGGCCTCGCATCCCATTCGTGCTTTATTTTTAGATATCGGCGGTGTTCTTTTAACCAATGGCTGGGACCGCAAAGCCCGCCAGGAGGCGGCTAAAACCTTTGGTTTGGATTACACCGACCTGGAAGAGAGGCACCATTTAACCTATGACACCTATGAAGCGGGCAAACTGAATCTGGACGGTTATTTGGACCGGATTGTTTTCTTTGAAAAACGCGGCTTCACCAAAGAACAATTCAGGGCCTTCATGACCTCCCAATCCCGTCCTTATACCGAAACCATTGAGTATTTCAAAAAACTAAAAAAGGCGAATCATCTCCAGGTAGGTGTTATCAGCAATGAAGGCAAAGAACTTTCTGAATACCGCATTCGAAATTTCGGGCTGAATTTACTCGCGGATTTTTTCGTGGTTTCTTCTTTCGTGCACCTGCGCAAACCCGATGAGGACATTTATCGCCTGGCCCTGGGGATTTCCCAGGTTCCGGCGGAAAACTGCGCTTATGTGGATGACCGCCCATTATTCGTGGAAGTCGCCCAAAAAATGGGAATTCAGTCCGTGATCCATCACGCGCTTTCCAATACCAGTATCGAATTAGAGGCCCTGGGTTTATCGGTCAAATAAGGCACAAAAACTTGACTTTTCGAGATGGTGATTTAGACTATCCCTCCCCCGAAGGCCATGGCTTTCGAGGGTTTTTAATTTAATACGCTCGTGTTTCGAGCCCATTCCCCGATAGCTCAATGGTGGAGCATGCGACTGTTAATCGCAGGGTTGTTGGTTCGAGTCCAACTCGGGGAGCCATAAAAATAGAAGGCCAGTATTCGAAAGAATATCTGGCCTTTTTTCTTTTAAAGACTACCCGAGTTGGAAGGGGGTATGGGGGATGATAGGCCCCCATGCTTTTCAAAGGGGTATACAGGGGGAAGTTCCCCTGTAAGCGCGAAGCGCCTACTCGGGAAGCCATTCAAATAAAAGGCCGGAATCTGTAAAGATTCCGGCCTTTTGCTTTTAAAAACATTATCTTATTTTTAAACGCTGGAAAGAAACCCGTCGATTTCGGCCAACTCCCCGGACGAAAGTCGGAAATCTCCCGCTCCGATAATCCCATCCACCTGATCCGGATGCCGTAATCCCACGATAGCGCCGGTGACTTCGGGTCTTCGAAGCGTCCAGGCCAGCGCGGCTACGCCCGCCGTCAATCCGTGACGGCCCGCGATCTTTCCCAATAGATCCTGCAGGGCCAGATTGCGCGTGAGATGGGGTTCCTGGAAACTGTCGCTGCGTCGTCGCCAGTCGCTAGGAGCCAGATTTTGAATTCGTTCTCGCGTCATACTACCGCTCAAAATCCCGGACTGCATGGGCGAATACACAATGACCCCGATATGGTTCTCCAGGCAGAAAGGGAGGATTTCTTTTTCAATCTCGGGGCGCAAAATCGAATAAGGCGGTTGGAGAGAAGTTATGGGCGCGATGGCCTGGCAGCGTTTCATTTGGGCGGTCGAGAAATTGGAAACCGCTATCCAGCGGATCTTTCCTTCTTTTTTGAGTTTTGCCAGTTCGCCCCAGGCTTCCTCGATATCCGGGTCCGGGTTGGGCCAGTGAATCTGCACCAGGTCCAGCCTTTCCAGCGACAACCGCTTTAAGCTGTCTTCGCACTCGCCCCGGATGGATTCGGCTTTGAGGCAATTTCTTTCCTTGCGCGTCGGCCCAAAGACAAGGGAACACTTGGTGAAAACATAAGGTTTTTGGGACAACCCCTTCAGGGCCTTTCCAACTACTTCTTCCGAATGTCCGTCGCCGTAAGCGGGCGCCGTGTCGATCCAGTTAATCCCCAAATCCAGCGCGTGCCGGATGGCGTTGATGGAGTCTTGATCGTCCTGCGCGCCCCAGTTCCAGTCGCCCGCCGGGCCGCCCATGGCCCAAGCGCCGACTCCGATCGGTGTGATGTTTATATCCGAATTGCCTAATTGGCGTGTTTTCAAACTCCACCTCTCATTCACTTAGATTTCGTTACGATGCACAACCATATCAACACCCATTTCAAAAAGAAACCGTTCAATTACGTCGTTTTTGTTAAACTTTCGTAATAACTAGCGCTATTTGGGCCAGAAAGGACTATGGTGGACTGGAGCCATTTACATCAAAAAAATTCGTAGCAGAAAGATAGCGCCGCCATGGAAATCAGCAAAAAAGACGTGGGAAAAATAGTTGAACTACCGTCCAAGCCCGACTGGGGTTTTGGCGTGATTGGAAAAATTGACCTGCGTTTTGCCTACGTCTTTTTTGATAAATCCGGCGATGATCTGAACAAGAAATACTACCTGGAAGAAAACCCTTTAAAACTGGCTTCCAGTCAAAGCGAACCGGCCCTGGTTAAAAGAGCCCGCATTAAAAACCGGAAAATCAAACCGGTTGATGTGGTTCACTACCCCATAAAATAACCGCTCTGTTTGTACACACGGCGCTTTCTTTTTATATAATTATCACGCTCGATAAAAATATTTAAGGCGAAAGCTCGTGATTTTAAATATTCCCGACATACTGAACCCCGAACAGCTCGCTCAGACGCGCGAGCTGTTGGAAAAAGCCGATTGGATTGACGGCAAAGCCAGCGCCGGAGCCCAGGCCGCCCAGGTCAAAAATAATCAGGAAGTTTCAAAAGATCACCCGGCGACTCAAAAACTCTCTCAAATCATTACCTCCGCCTTGACTGCAAATAAATTATTCGCCATGGCCGCTCTGCCGCTCAAAATTTCCCCCCCTTCCTTTAACCGCTACGAAGGCCGGCAAACCTACGGGCCCCATATCGATAACGCCATCCGCCCACTGCCTGGCGGCGGCCTGATTCGGGGAGATATTTCCGCGACTTTATTTTTATCGAACCCGGAGGAATACGACGGAGGTGAACTGACAGTCGAAGACACCTTTGGAATACATCACATTAAACTAGCTGCCGGATATATGGTGATTTATCCCGCCAGCAGCCTGCATCAGGTGAAGCCCGTCACCCGGGGAGCGAGACTGGCTTCTTTTTTCTGGATTCAAAGCATCGTTCGCAGCGATCAACAAAGAACTCTTCTTTTAGACCTGGAGCTGGCCACTCAAACCCTCCGGCAAAGCCATCCCCAGCATCCTTCGATCACTCAATTGGTTGGCGTCTATAACAATCTGCTTCGCCAATGGGCCGAAGCGTAAAAATTTACTTCTGCTTTCTCATAACGATAGCCTCCTTCGATGAATTGCAAGTACCCGCCATAGTTTTCCATAATAATTGAGTACTGCTAATAGTGAAATCCGATATAAAAGTTTCATGCGAAACTAAAAAAACAAACAAAACGTCTAAACCATAGTAACTTTTATCCGGCTGGAGGCTGAAAATGAAATATTTTATTCTTTCCCTGCTTTTTCTGGGATTCATGGTTCCCCTGGCTTGTATATATAACACCCCCACTTCCAGTTACAACTCGGGACATAATTCGGGCGGAAAAAATACCACTCCGACTTTCACACCGACCAACTTGAACGGATACACCTCCACACCAACCGCGACCTTTCAACCCACTCCGGGTTTTGTTTCCACCATCGCTTCCGGAATATCCGCTCCCAACGGCGTGGCCGAGGCAAATAGTTTAATTTATGTAGCCGAAGGCGACGGCGCGGCGGTTTCCCAGGTCCAGGTTTTGAATGCCGGCACAAATGTCGTCAGTTCAACCTGGACCGGTTACGGATCGACTCTATTTCAGTATCCCAATGGCGTGGCTGTCAATTCGTTAGGCACCACTGTTTATGTGCTGGATATCAATAACAGCACGGGCGATGGAACCATTTACGCCATGATCCCCACGGCCACGCCCACACCGATTACAGCTTGGACAAGTTATAACGGCACCACCTTGGCCTATCCCGGTGGACTAGCGCTGGATTCCACCGGAAACGTTTATGTCGCCGACACAGGCAACAGCTCGTTGGAAGAGTTCGGCCCCGCCGGTACCACGATCGCTTCCTGGAGCCAAAACGGTACTTACGGCCCCGCGCAGCCAATGGCCGTCGCGGTTAATTCCGCCGGTACTACGGTTTATGTCGCCGACGGTGATAACGAAGAGCTTTGGGTGCTGAGTTCCACTGGCTCCGCTTTTACGACTTCCAATCATTGGGCCCTTCCCTATGCCTATACGGCTAATAACAATCAAGACTTGGCTTCTTATGGTTTAATTGCGGATACTTCCGGAAATGTTTACGTGGCTGATTACACTAACAGCCAGGTGGAGGTTTACAACAACGCCGGAACTTTGATCGGCATCTTTAACGGCAATCAAACCGGCGCCACACCTTTGGCGGGACCCGATGGTTTACTGCTCTATAACAGCGACATTTACGTAGCGGATTACGATAACAATGCGGGAAGCAGCGGGGCGGGTATCGTTGAAATCTTCGGACCGAATAACTACTAACAGTAAACATTGACCTGGGCTGAGGGACTATTTAGACTCTCCACCAATTTATGAATAGTCCCTCCTCAAAATCGCAGAATATCGCTCCCGGTATCGTTTGGCTGATGGCCGTCAGCGTCGGCACCATTGTGGCGAATCTTTATTACATTCAGCCTCTCTTGGTTGATGTAGCCCGGGAATTTAATCTTTCTTCCACCCAGGCGGGTCTTATTGCCACCGCTACCCAGATAGGCACTTCTTTCGGTATGCTTTTTTTCGTCCCCCTGGGCGATACCATGGAACGCCGAACACTCATAACACGGCTGGTTCTTGCCGCCTGCGTCACACTGGTTCTCACCGCTCTCGCGCCTACGGCCCTGTGGCTGGGACTTGCCTGCTTCGGCCTGGGTCTTTTCACCGCGGTCGTTCACATCCTCGTGCCTTACGCCGCTCACCTGGCCCCGCCTAAAAAAAGAGGGCACGTTGTGGGAACGGTTTTCAGCGGACTTCTTTTGGGAATACTTTTGGCCCGCACCTTCAGCGGCGTGATCGGCGCCCATTTAGGCTGGCGGGCCGTCTATTGGATCGCCGCAGGTATTATGGTGGTCATGGCACTTTTAATCCGGTGGCGGATGCCGGTCAGCCGGCCCGACATCAAACTTTCCTATGGGGAGCTTTTAAAATCTCTGCTTCACTTTGTCCGCAAACATCCGGAATTGAGGGAATCCGCTTTTGTGGGCGCCATGATTTTCGCCGGCTTCAGCGCTTTCTGGACTACCCTCGTTTTTCATCTATCCGCTCCGCCTTTTCATTACGGAAGCGAAATGGCCGGTTATTTCGGTCTGGTGGGAGCCACCGGCGCGCTGGCCGCGTCTTTCGTGGGAAAACTGGCGGACAAGCGCGGCCCCCGCGCGACGTTAATGATCGGCTTATATATAGAGACCGCTTCTTTTGTTTTAATGGGTTTTTTAGGCAATAGCCTCTGGGGCCTGGCCCTGGGCGCGGTAGTAATGGATTTAGGTGTTCAAGCGGGCCACATCTCCAACCAGACCCGTATTTATAATTTAGATCCTCAGGCCCGAAGCCGGCTTAACACCGTTTATATGGTTTGTTACTTCGCCGGAGGGGCCCTGGGTTCTTACGGCGGCTCTCTGGGCTGGCGTTTGGCTCAATGGTGGGGTGTTTGCGGTTTCGCCCTGATCCCGATGGTTTTGGCGCTGGGTGTTTGTCTCATCGCCCCAAAACTCAGGTCCATCCGGGGAACCCGATTTTAGTGGGAGGAAGTCTTCTTTTCGAACGGAAGTTGAAGCTTGAGTGCGTTCAGATTATAAGCCTGATATACCAGCGCGAGATGAATGTAATAATTCGCCTGTTTTATGCGGTTCAATCGAATCAAGTTTTTCGCGACTGCGGTGTAATAACCTGAAACCATATTAATATATCTGCGGCGCTTTACGCCCTTCTTCCGCGCCTCGTCAAAAAAGAGCTGGCGGTGATCTCCCAAAAGAACGAGCTGATGCTGGTTGACCAACGCGGGAACTATTTTGTTAATTAATTTTTCATAGGCGGTCTCGGCGTCAAATGGGTCGCTCCACCATTTTTTTGCCGTAACAATCGAAAGTTTGGGGGGCGTTTCAGACTCTTCCGGCGCGTCTTTAACCAAGGTTCCAGAAGAGGCTCCGGCCGAAACGGTTGAAACTTGATCCGAAGAAACCCATTGAATAACGACCCGGCGGTTCAGGGCTCGGCCTTCCTCAGTGGAGCCATCCGCGGCCGGGTTATCCACGCCATGGCCTTTAGCCCAAATAAAGGCTTCGGCGGGCACACCCTTCTCGATTAAATAATTTTTGACCAGTCCGGCCCTGGCGACAGAAGCGTTCATGTTAACCACATCCGGGCCCCGATCATCCGCGTAACCATCAATGGTGATCTTTTGATCAGGATTCGCCAGGAGAAATTCGGCTAATTTATTTAATTGATCAATATCTTTATTGTGTGGAAAGCTGGCCTTGTATGCAAAATAAACCGTCAGGGTGTTCTCCGGGAAGGCCGGCGTAATGACCATCGTTGGAGTATTTTCCACAGGCACTTCAGCCACGGGCGGAGGGGGAGCCGCAGAAACTGTTTCTGGCGTTGTCATAGGCGTCGCGGTTGCCGTTATCACCTGCGTTACCGTCATAGTGGGTGTTGGCGTAGCTGTAGGTTTGGCGTCGCCTCCCAGCTTCACGCTTAGGCTGATCTGGTTCGCCACGCCCAATTCGCCCAATGAAACCAGAGCGTAATCCAACTGCCAGTTCCAATACTTAATTCCCGCGCCCAGGGAAAGCCCGGTTAACCCGGTTAAATCGCCGATATTAGAGAACTGATAGCCCGCTCTCAAGGCGATCATGTTCTTATACCAGTATTCCGCTCCCAGGCCTAATTGGGCGTAATTTCCGTCATTCAAAAAGGTGTCCACTTCCCCCGATAACATCAAAGAATGATCCTCGTTTTCCGACCCCAATATCTGATAGGCGCCGCCCGCCTTGACTTGCAGAGGAAGTGTCGCGTCGTCGATGTTCCATCCCAAATTACTCATCACCAGCGAAAGATAAAAGGGATGGTCGGGAAGGTGGTAATACAACCCTGCGTCCAGGGCCACGGTTTGATCCGGGAAATTCTGCTGGATGTTGTCGTAAATAAAATGGCCGGTTAACCCCGCCCGCAACCCGTCGCCCAGACCCATTCCATAGGCCGCGTAAAAATTAACCCCGATCGGCGAATAGCTGCCGTTGGCCGTCAATACATTCCCCGCCACGTTGAAATTGGAAATACTGCCAAAACTCATGTAATTAACCCCCAGCGAAAAACCATCGCCGCCCGAAGACGCCTGGGTGAAAATCAAATGCTGGGCTGAGATATCCTGAACATAGAAATTTTGGGAAAGGGATAAATTGGTTCCGCCGATCAATCCTAAAGCCGCCGGATTGATGTCCGCCTCGTCATAGGCGTCCGGAACCGCCAGCGCCGAATCACCCATTCCGGCGTTGCGGGTGCTCGGGGAAATTTTAAGCCAGCTGGTGCCCAGATTTCCGGACAATACCTGGGCCTTCCCCGAACCCAAAACAGCCAAATAGATAAGACCAACCATTAAAACTCTTTTTTTCATCGACTCACCACAATCTTCTGTGTGGTCGTTCCGTTAGTCCCATCGACATAATTCACCTTGATGACCGCGATATAAATGCCCGGCGCTATGTTACCCGTATTCCACACGGGTTGACCAGAACCATTAAAGTCGACATGGGCTTCAATTTCACCTACAAGATCAAATATTTCCAAGGTGCAGGCGGTGATCGGTTTATCCGGGAAGATGTAAGCCGTTCCATTCCGGGGAACCGGCACAGGACCCAAAACCACTTTCCCCATACCCGACAAAGGTTCAGTCGCCGTCGGCGTTAAGGTTGTGGTGGCGGTCGGGGTTGAGGTCGAAACGCTGATCGCGGTGTTGGTCGGCGTGCTCGTGGGTGTACTCGTCGGGGTGTTGGTGGGCGTGTTGGAAGCCGTAGAAGTATTCACAGGCGTATTCGTCGCCGTGTTGGTTGCTGTATTAGTAACGGTATTGGTCGCCGTATTGGAAGGCGTAAAGGTGTTCACCGCAGTATTGGTGGCGGTGTTCGTCGCGCTGCTTGTCGCCGTGTTCGTCGCGGTATTGGTGACTGTATTGGTCACAGTTACCGTCGCCGTGTTAGTGGCGGTGTTGGTCGCCGTATTCGTAGCGGTATTAGTGGCGCTGCTGGTAGCCGTATTGGTGGCTGTGTTAGTCGCGGTGTTGGGAGGCGTAAAGGTATTTACCGCCGTATCCGTGGCTGTATTCGTCACGGTATTGCTTGCCGTTGAAGTAGCCGTGTTGGTCGCCGTATCAGTCGCAGTCTCAGTCGCCGTGTTCGTCACCGTATTGGTTGAGGTCACTGTTGCCGTGTTCGTCGCGGTATCAGTGGATGTGTTGGTCGCGGTGTTCGTGGCGCTGTTCGTCGCCGTGTTGGTTCCAGTCACCGTAGCTGTATTCGTGGCGCTGCTGGTCGCGGTGTTCGTGGGGGTATTGGTGGCTGTATTCGTGGCGGTGCTGGTAGCCGTGTTGGTCTCGGTATTCACTCCCGTATTGGTCGCCGTATTCGTCGCGGTATTGGTTCCTGTCACCGTAGCCGTATTCGTGGCGCTGTTGGTCGCGGTATTCGTTGCGGTTTCGGTGGCGGTATTGGTCGCCGTATTAGTTGAAGTAACCGTCGCTGTATCTGTTGCAGTATTGGTTGCGGTATCAGTTGCAGTATTTGTCGCAGTATTCGTGGCGGTGTTGCTTGTCGTTTGAGTAGCCGTGTTGGTCGCCGTATTGGTTGAAGTAACCGTTGCCGTATCGGTCGCGGTATTGGTGGCTGTGTTGGTGGCCGTATCCGTGGACGTGTTCGTCGCGGTATTGCTTGTCGTTGCGGTAGCCGTGTTGGTCGCCGTATCGGTCGCAGTCTCAGTCGCCGTGTTCGTCGCCGTGTTGGTTGAAGTAACCGTCGCTGTATCGGTCGCGGTATTGGTGGCCGTGTTGGTGGCCGTATCCGTAGACGTGTTGGTCGCTGTATCTGTAGATGTGTTCGTAGCGGTGTTGGTCGCGCTGTTCGTCGCCGTGTTAGTTCCCGTTACCGTAGCCGTATTCGTGGCGCTGCTGGTTGCGGTGTTCGTGGCGGTATTGGTGGCCGTATTCGTGGCAGTACTGGTGGCGGTGTTGGTCTCGGTATTCACTTCCGTGTTGGTCGCCGTATTCGTCGCCGTATTGGTTCCAGTCACCGTCGCTGTATTGGTGGCGCTGTTCGTCGCCGTATTCGTCGCCGTCTGAGTGGCCGTGTTCGTCGCTGTATTAGTTCCAGTAACGGTGGATGTATTCGTAGCGGTGTTGGTTGCGGTATTGGTGACTGTGTTGGTAGCTGTATTCGTTGCAGTGTTAGTCGCCGTGTTGGTCCCCGTAACCGTAGCCGTATTCGTGGCGCTGTTGGTAGCCGTATTAGTCGCAGTGTTGGTCACGGTGTTGCTTGTCGTTGGGGTGGACGTGTCGGTTGCGGTATTCGTGGCCGTTTGGGTAGCGCTATTGGTGGCTGTATTCGTCGCCGTCTGAGTAGCCGTGTTCGTCGCTGTATTGGTTCCGGTAACGGTAGATGTATTCGTGGCGCTGTTGGTCGCGCTGTTCGTGGCTGTGTTTGTAGCAGTACTAGTAGCGCTGTTAGTCGCCGTGTTGGTACCCGTAACCGTAGCCGTATTCGTGGCGCTGTTGGTAGCCGTATTCGTGGCGGTATTGGTGGCCGTATTTGTGGCGGTACTGGTGGCGGTGTTCGTTTCGGTATTCACTCCCGTGTTGGTCGCCGTGTTCGTCGCCGTATTGGTTCCCGTAACTGTAGCCGTATTGGTGGCGGTATTCGTCGCGGTGTTGGTGGCTGTATTCGTTGCCGTGTTAGTCGCGCTGTTGGTCGCAGTGTTGGTTCCCGTAACCGTCGCCGTATTAGTGGCGGTGTTGGTAGACGTATTCGTTGCCGTATTCGTCGCTGTATTGCTTGTCGTTGGGGTAGCCGTGTTGGTCGCGGTATTCGTTGCCGTCTCGGTAGCCGTATTGGTAGCCGTGTTGGTTGCGGTATTGGTGGCACTATTGGTCGCAGTGTTGGTACCCGTTACCGTAGCCGTATTAGTGGCGGTGTTCGTGGCGGTGTTGGTAGCTGTATTCGTTGCCGTGTTAGTCGCGCTGTTGGTCGCCGTGTTGGTGCCCGTAACCGTCGCCGTATTCGTCGCTGTATTGCTTGTCGTTGGGGTAGCCGTGTTGGTCGCGGTATTCGTTGCCGTCTCGGTAGCCGTGTTGGTTGCGGTATTGGTGGCACTATTGGTCGCAGTGTTGGTACCCGTTACCGTAGCCGTATTAGTGGCGG
>OLLS01000087.1_pt1 | contig 25313 bp, 19 predicted proteins | sample 1604631 | NCBI WGS metagenome assembly OLLS01 (sample SAMEA104055725, study PRJEB20765) | soil metagenome | biome: Arctic tundra; feature: Polygonal ground; material: soil | place: USA | collected 2011-09 | depth 0-0.5 m | reverse complement strand
AGTTCAATGGATAGAACTCCAGACTTCTAAGCTGGTTATGTAGGTTCGATTCCTACCGAGGGCACACGCTAGTGAGACCTACCGAGAGGGCTTAAGAGAGCATACTCCTGGTTGCGTCAGGTGAGCGAAAGGGCTCGCCGTTTTGGCGTGCTGGCGCACGAGCTTCCTTGCTGTTAAAATGCGGGTTATGAGCGATCCGACAAAAAAAGATATCCCGGTTAAGAGGAGCTTGGAAATTATAGGTAAACAAGTAGCAGCACCCGTTGTGGCAGCCATCACCCTTCTTGCGGGATTGCATCCAGAGTGGGCTATCTTGTTTAGTTTTGCGGCACCCATGATGAATGCTTGGGGCGATTTCGGGCAGGAGCGAATCAATGAACAGCTCGAGTTCATCTCGAAGCATAAAGAAGAATTCAAGAAAGAGATTGTCGAGGGCGATGATTTCAAGACGCTCTTCTTAAATGTTCTGGAACGACACATGAAAGAAGCGTCTGCTGAAAAAAGGAAGCTGTTACGCAATTATCTTTTGAATGTGGGGCGGGGCATCAACCCCGCTTTTAACGAGTACACCCGCATGAATAACGTCTTGGACACCATCACGCTATACGAGATTGACTTGTTGTGTCTCTGGGATGAAGGAGGCCCTATCGCAAGATGGGAAAAAAATAGCCAACGTCCTCAAGCGATTATCCAAAGAGGCACGACAACTATTAGTATGCTGCAAACTTATATCCGCGATATGACTCCTAGAGACGAACGATTAATGAAGATGATAGCTGATGAAAATAACAGCAAAAACAATCAGACGCTTCTTTTGCTGGGATATAAAGGCCTCCTTTATGTTCTAGCCGAGAACAATTTTGGTTCGGGTCAGGAGGCGAGAGTTCAGGACATCACAGATTTCGGGAAAGCATTTTTGGCTTTTATAAAAGAATAAAATCATGGCACTTGACTACGAGGCACTCAAAAAAATAGTCGCTACGCCGGACTTCAATGCTTTGATCGGAGAGGCTGAAAATCAGTTTTTCGATTGTAAGCTCTCGCCGTATCAACTACAAACCAATTCAGGCAAACGTGAGTTGGCGAAGGACGTATCCTCTTTTGCCAACGCTCTGGGCGGATTCATCTTTGTCGGAATAAAAACAAAAAAAGATGCTTTGAGATTCGGTGATGAGATCGAGGCGATTAATCCATTCGAGGACAAACTGTTCAATAAACAATCCTATCTCGACATTATCAAGGATTGGATATATCCCAATATAAATGATCTCAAGATAGAGTGGTTCATCATCAACGCGCCCGACAGAGGTGTGGTCGTTATCGTCATTCCTCCGCAAGGAGATTCAGCCAAACCATTTCTTATCAAGAACGTTTTGGATGGAGAGAAAGAAATCGAAATTGCTTTTGGCTATGCCGAGAGGAAGGGAGACGTGAGCAGTCCTACGTCATTGATCAATCTACAAACAATGCTTCGCTCCGGTTTGAATTATGACCGCCAGATAGCACAGCGCTTCGACATATTGGAAACGCTTGTACGCCAAGGTCATCAATATCTGGCAGGCGAAGATAAGCTTGAAGATGAAATCGGGGAGCGCATAGAATACAGTTTGAAGTATGAAAACATGCACGAAAGAAAAGTCTTTGTGCTGAGCGCTTTCCCGAACGCCAGTGGGGACCTGAAGACCATTTTCGATAAGAACCTCAAAAGTATCAGATCTTTACTTGAACAACCAAATACACTTCGCAGGCATGGCTGGAGTTTGGATACGCTTACGCCATCACAAATCATCGGCGGAGAAATAGTGAGAGTGACAAACGGCAAACGTAAGGTCATCGATCTGTATCGTGACGGCGTTCTAGTTTTCGGAAGTCTAGCCGATGCCAATTTTCTCGGATGGGGGAAAAATGGCGATTTAATCCATTCGCTCGCTCTTATCGAGGCGACATATAACTTCGTCAATTTTTACGGTTCGGTATTGGATGATTTCATGGAAAAGCCGGAACAAATTTCCATCCGGTTTGATTTTAAAAATATGCACCAAGAGCCGAAGACATATCTTGCCCCTTATGAGCATACTAGTATACAACAAATCACGAGTGGTTTAATGCAATATGCTCCAGATGATAATATCTCGAAAACCACCGGCCCATTTAAAACGAATATTTTTGAGCCGACCCAAGTTGCCTATGAGGTAGTAAGGAAAATCTATCTTTACTTTGGCTTGGAAGAAGACAAAATCCCGTACGTAAAAGAGAAAGATGGCGTAAAGATTATTGATATTGAAAAAATAGCACTGCTATAAATTATGGATGTATCTTTGCCCTAGACAACTTTGACTTCCTTCTGCGCCATCGTGATCTTGCTCCGCAAGCAAGACAGCAGTTCACGCTTCTCCAGCATCGTTCCATCCCGTAAAATGTATTTCGCATAATTCCGTACATCCACCTCGCCAACTTTGATCGCCCTACCCTTGATACCGAGTAGTCCTGATTCGAATTTCTTGTGTCGCTCGATCTCAATCTTTATCCGCTCCTTCATGCCAATTTCGTCTAAGGCGATCTCGTCCATGAGCTTCGCGAGCCGTTCAATCAAATCTTCTTCGCGCATATATCCTGATTTGCAGTTCTTGTCTTGGAATCGGCAGCAGCCGTAGTAAACATACCTATGAACGTTCCCGTTCTGCTGTTTCTTGAACTTCTCATCGGCTGTAATACCCGATCCGCATAACCCGCAGGTCATGAGCTTCGTGAAAGCGAACTCTTTTGTTTCTCCTCTAACCGCATAATTTGCCATTTTCTCTTGCACCGTGTCGTAGAGTTCTTTCGTGATGATAGGTGTGTGTTTACCGATGTACCATTGGCCTCCGCCCTTCGGATATTCAAATGAACCATAGTAGAAAGGATTGCGCAGAGTGATATAGATATTGCTTATCGTAAGCGGCTTCCCGCTCCTTACCCTGAACTTCGCCTCATCCTTGAGCCATGCGTGCAACCTGCGTCCACTCATGTTCTCGTATGCTATTTTCTCGAACATCTTTTTGATCACGGGCGCACGATGCGGATCGATGTCCACCACGCAGCTCTTTTCCTTGATTGTGCTGTTCAGATATCCGGTCGGTGCCGTACACGGCCACAGCCCCATCTCGCATCGCGCCCTGAGGCCTCGCTTCACATTCACCACTTTGTTATCGTTCTCAAGCTTCGCCTGACTGCCCAAGATCATAAGGAGGAATTTCTCGTTTGGAGAGTTCGTGAATTTCTGTCCGTAAGTTCGTATCTCAATGAGCTTGCCGCTATCCATGAGATCCACGATTCTTCCGAGATCACCGGCGTTTCGCGAGATGCGATCGGCAGCCCATGTAAGGATGCCATTGAATTTACCGCTTTTGATCTCGTCGACGATTTCGTTGAAGACTGGCCGTTGTCCGGCTTCCTTTGCGGAGTGGGATTCCTTCTTAATCTCAACAACCTCAAGATGATCCCGCTCCGCCATGCCAAGCATCTCCTTGATCTGGCTATCTATCGAGAGGATCTGCTGCTCTTCGGATTCCGTTGATTTTCTTGCATACAAAACATATTTGACCTTTATTGGGGCTTGTACTTCTTTCGCCATAGCCCCAACTGGCGCTTGCGCTTGGTTTGTCATACCTAATGGATGACGCGAACCCGCAAGTGAGTCCAGGCGGGGTGGGAAGTCGATATTAGACGACGAAGGAGCGAAGAAGGCAAAGGAATCGGATAAAGATTTTTTCCAATCCTTCCGCCTCCGCAGTCAACACTTTCTATCGAGGATCGACTCACCTGAGGCGAGTCAGCGACCGAGAAACCTAACATTTTTCTTTTGATCTTGGTAAAGTTTTATACATGACCGATCCAAGGAAACATCATTACGTCCAACGGGCATATCTCCATCGGTGGAGCGACGAGTCCGGCGATATCTATATCTGTGATTTGAGTAACGGAAATATTCACAAAGGTCCCGCAAAGAGTGCCGCTTGGGAAAAATATTATTACTGCTTGGAAGATCCGGCTCATCCCGAGTATCGTTTTGAAATCGAAGAATTTTTAGGGCGGGATATTGAGAGTCCCGCCGGTCCTCTTATTGATAAGCTCGATTCCGAAACGGAGCTATCGCGTGAAGAAAAGTCTCATCTCGCCCTGTATATTGCATTTCAAAAAACACGGGTTCCTTTCTTTGAAAAATTCTCGAACGAACTTGCGGAAAAATTTGATAAAGAAGGACTGTTGAAGGTTTTGAACAACGAACCGCTCTTTGAGAAATTCATGGCTGAACATGCTGAGAAATATAAAAACTTGGCCAAGGTGCCATCCCGGGAGGAGATGATTAAAGCCATCGAAGAAAATCGCGTACAGATGAAATATCCGCGCGCCCATAGTCTTAAAAATATGCTTCAAATCGCATTGCCATTGAGCGATCTCTATGCACAACGCCAGTGGATATTATTAGAGGCGAAAACATCAACCTTTATAACCTCCGACAATCCAGCGGTCACGATAAGCTTGATGCGAAAAGACGGAGGCATGGTTGGAGAAACTACCTTCCCGCTTTCACCGAGTCACTGTACTTTGATAGACCAAGAAAATACAGGAAAATTTGCAGTCATCGAAGAAGATATGGATGGCGTGCAAGAAATAAATCGCAGGACACTATTGCATGCGACACGGTACTTGTTCGGTAACGATCAAGAAGTATTGAAAGAGTCCTATAAGGAATATGCCCGATTAGAGCCACTCCGCTCAAAAATGACATCGGCAAATCTTCATGGAGGGCAACCATTGAGTCTCGGCGAAAAAATATTCACCAAGAGAAATCTCATCCTCTAGCTTGCCACTTTAGCTTCTCTTCATCACCGATGCTGGATAAATTCTTTCAAAATCGCCACGGAAGAATTGATCCATGCTTCCGTATTTGCCCCTATAGTTTGTTACCAAAAATTGACCGAAGTTATGGCCTTTTTTCTCGGGAACAAGCCAGCCGCTCATCACATCGCCTATGGAGTGAATGTTGAGTATTTGGGTGAGATGTTCAAAATCCCGAGCGCAACAAATCGCATAGGGCATCTCTTCCGGATATGCGACTGGCAAGCCTCTGTTTTTGAGTTTTGCTTCTACCTTCTTTGCTAAATTATCTATATCTAAGCCAAACAAAAACCAATCCTCCAAAGTTACAACGAGGGGGTATATTTTTGTTTCCGGCCTAATCTGAAAGTGTACATATGATCCATTCTTGTAATCGTTGATTGTCGCGTACACTTGGACGATATCATCTGCCAATATTTCCAGATCCCTATCAATTGCATCGTCCGATGAAAGCTGGCTTTTCGATTTTGCCTGCATCCGTTTGGCTTTCGCTTCCACAAAGAAAGCAGCGTCTTTTTGAGCGATGATAAGATCTATGCTATCTTCTTCCTTCTTGCCCACCTTATATTTTTGTTCTCCGAAGACTTCCGCCTTGCTGGGATTCAAAACTTTTTTCGCCACCTCCTCAAGATAATCTTGAAAGGCCAACCCGAATGGATGGCCAAAGTTCTTATCTCCTACCAAGTCAAAAAATATGCCGGAGGTTATCCTCCATGCCAAAAAATTTACTATCGGGCAGTAATAGTACTCCCCAATGAGAATGAGCGGATAGTATTCCAAAGGATTAAAGGCATATACGAATTCATCATCGTAGGTCACATTTTTTGCGATGATTTTTTTCAGATTATTGAGATTGGTTGATATTAACTTGAAAAAAATATCGAATTCTTTTTTGGTAACATCCCCGACTACTAAGTTCGGATCAATATTGAATTTGTTATTGCTGACAGTCGCCCCAAAAGCAGCGGTGCCAGCTATATACCACTGCTGTACGGTAAGGCCAAGTTTGTCCTTTACCACCGAGGCAACGCGAGGATTGTTATATATCTTGAAGTAGCGCAGAAATAAGTCGGTGCCTATCCTCGTTTGCCACGGGAATTGGCGATGCGCAATCCGGCGGACTTCTTTCATGACATTAGAGGAATCTCCAAAAATAGGCCAAGCGTTATTCTCAAAGTCTTTGATGCCATTAATCGCAGCAGCGAAATAGTTCCAGTCTTGAAAATTTCTTGTTGCCGCCAATAAATTGTCGCGACCGTTTGCGACCATTTCTCTTGCGAGAAGAGCCAACTCCCACTCCAAAACCCCCCTCCCGGGAGGAAAACGATGATTCTTTACAACAACATCCGCTACCCGAATATTTGCTGGCATAGGCGTATCGAATTGAAATAAATTCATATATGCCCAGATAACATAAAAGGCATTCTCGATGGCCACCGGCCGGAGATGGTCGCGCAAGGGTATGTATAGGTCAAGAACTTTTTGATTCATCGAAGTTATAATATTTTTCAATAATTTCGGTCCCAAGCTGCATTTTGCGTTTTAGGATTTCCTTCATTGCATCAGTCATCACCACCACACCATGGTAGTCGGCGAGATCGCCCTGATTCATTGCTTCAAAATATGACTTTTCATTCTCGATAAACTGGTCAATCAATGGATCACCAACCAAGGAAACTCTTTCATTATCGATCTGTCGGCCCCCATATTCCCTGATATAATCCGGAAGGAATAAAATCGTATCAATGCTGGATATCGCTTTGGGCGTGACATCATGATAGTCGCCCTCGGGATTTACCCAGACGGCATGAAATTCTCCCTCGATCATAACTCCCGGAAGCGTCTCCCATATCTGCCACCCACACTGCATGGCTCCACCATATTGAGCGATCATTCTGCCCACATTGCCATAACAATCATTTACAACCATACCAGCTACGGATTTAGTTTTTAAATACAGTGGAGTACCGCCCGGGACAAGGCGTTCACATAAAGCTGATATTTCGGGATAGATAGCGCGAGGAGCACGCGGCAATGGGATTTCCATGCAAGCATTCTACTACTTATTCTCAAGTGTTAAAATCCTTTGATTCAAAACTAACCTGCTCTTGATGCATGCGAGGAGTTCCCGCCCTTCGATCACGCTAGGTGAATCATCCATCTATTCGCTGCAAATCACATCCAAATCTACGCCGACTGTTTCCTTGAGATAGCTATACGCCGCCGCCAAAACTGCACTCTGGTCAGTCGTATAATTTGCTTTTGATAATCCGGGCTGAACGATGATGATCTCGGGTCTAATTTCTTTAAATCTACTGATTTTTACAAATTTGTTCACATCAGAAACAAGTCCTTTTAAAAACCTGGTTGTCCGTTGAGCCGTTGCAAGTCTCTTTTCTCTTTCCAGAACGTGTCTACACAGATCCTTAAATTTCCATTTCCATTTTGCTGATCTAATGGCTTGAGATGAAACCTCCACAACATCGCTCACACGCTCACCGGCCGTTGTACCTTTCGTAAATTTACAATGGATCAAAGCTAGGCGGATATGGTTATCTTCTTCCTTTAAGCAGATGAGGTCAGCCGCTTCACCAGCACCATCATCATCGAAGACAACTTCAAAATTACCTGAAATGAACTGCTGGGCCGCACGCCATTGAATTGAATCATGGCGTTCCATCTCAACTTTCCAGATAGATTCTTTCTTTATATCAACTCCGTTCCAATCCCAGACCTCAAATCTTTCCTCGGGGAATATTAACTCCTGAGTATGCTGAGGTTTGATAAGTAGGTTTCCGTCGAGTTCCGATATGTCCACGAATCGAATCATCGGTGGATAGTTCGAAAAGTATTCCTCAATTGGAAGTTCTAGACTCCCGATTCGAAGAACGACCTCCTCTCTTGAGCTTTTCCGTACCTTAAAGCCCTCTATCCCTCCAATAGTTAGAATGAGCTTTGCCCAAACATCATCTGGGCCAGCGTTTATTCTGAATTCAACCTGATTTGTAGTCAGATCTTTTTTAACTAACTCAATATCAAAGAGTGATATTGGCTTTTCCTCGGTTCCTTTCTTTAAAGTAACCCTCTCTTCAGACTGTCTAATGATCTCCAGGGGCCATTCGATACTAAGAATTTCCTTGTCTGGTAAAGACTCAACTTCCTCAGGTATCAGAACATTCGCGATAATCTGAGCTGTATCTATAGAATCATCTTTTATTTTCTTACCCACAGACTCGCACCATTTTACGAGCTCAGGTATTGATCCCGGATCTCGGGCCCATACACGACCCTTATATGAACATCCTATGGTGACTGGCTGACCGTTTTCCCATCCAGTACCATTTAAGTTTGATTTCACTGATCCAGCACGCTCAGAAATGCTCAATGCCTCAGCCACATCAGATCCCGTATACATTGCGTACCTCAAGTTACGACGGCCGTGCTTTCTCACCCCTACGTTTTGGAATATAAGTCTATTTATTTTGCCCAGAGAACGAAAGATAACATCTCCAGAGATTAGTTTAGTTCCTCCTACGGCCTTCGCAATTTCTTCATGCGCCGAAGATTTGTCGCTCGATGATACGAATAGAAGGTTGCGGTCTTCGTCATAATGGAAGACGTATAAATCCCATATTCGATCTCTTATTTCGCGCGATCGCGACCATCTAATCGCGGGCTCCAAGCGCGTAACAAAATATAGTGTTTTTGATTCTTTATGGATCCACACACGATGAACATTTGTTCCCTTTGGCATTCCCTCAAAAAACTTCTTAGGTGTAAATGAAGTTGCTTCATACATTAACGTGCTGAAAGTTGGCCTCAGTAGGTGGTGAGATATTTCGATTTTTTCTTCCTCACTTGCTTTATCAAGTCTCTCTGATGAGTTTAGAAATTCGACGAGTTCAGAGTGTGCTCGAGCCGCTTCCGAACTAAACTCGCTTAGCAACTGGTTCCAATCAGCATCTTCACTATAGAGACGTTCGAGTGCTGAAGAAACATCCTGATCTGCAATGTTTGCGACTACCGTAGCATCGCCAATTGCTTCACCCGCGCTTCTTGTAAATCTACCTGTAAATTGCAGGAGTATTGCCAAACTTTTATGAGTATCATGAATAGCCGCGACTTTTAATTGTGGCAAATCAAAGCCCTCTCCCAGCATGTTCACGCATACAACTATCCGACTTTGACGAGATCTGATTGGAGCGAGTACTTCATCGGCTTCACCTGCTTCTGAGTGGATCAATACGGGATTGAAGTCTGAGGCAATTTTTTGATAGATTGCGTGAATAGTCTTGGCACGACCAATGCTGTCGCACCTTGCCATCATTAAGTGATCTTTCCCTGATGCTATATCGGCCCTTAGACAAGCTAGTGCTTTTTCAGCTATGGCTCTATCTGCATTTTCTTGATCAATCTCATATACCGGTTCAAATTTTATTTTTTTGAAGTAGCCGTCTTTTTGCGCCGCGTGTAATGGATATTCATAAATAACTTTTCCGTCGACGAGTTTTCCATCCCTGCGATACGGAGTTGCGGTAAATTGAAGAACCTTGTTGTCTTTGAACTTTTCCCGAAAAGCAGACCACCCAGCGGCACCAATATGATGGGCTTCATCTACAATAAGAGTCTTTGCACGACTAGAAATCAAAGAAGTTATTTCACTTGCAGATTCTTCACCCAAAGCACTCATTGTTGCAACAACGACATTGCACTTCTTGAAAATGTCTAGGTCAGCTTCAGTTCGAGGTCTCTTTTTGATGATTCCGACAATAGGGTTTCTTGCTGCGGGAAGTAAATTGCCCAGTGCTCTTAGCAAGCCAAGCGTGAGAAATTTTTTTGCTGTTTGATCTCGCAATATTTGTGAAGGCACAACTACGAGTAAGGCTCCGGGATTATAAGCGACAAGAGTTGCCAGCATCGTTTCAGTTTTTCCCGTCCCTGTAGGCATGACTACCGTGGCGGGTTGCTGATACAGGCTCCAGTGAGCACCAATTGCATGTAATCCCCCTATTTGGGGTGGTCGCAATCCCATCCTTGTTATTTCCCCAGCAGAATCGTGCTCCTCAGTTCGAAAATTAAATTGTTCATTCCAGCTCTCAGAAATTTCTTTTCCGACACGCTCTAATCCACCTTGAGGTACATCATTTTTTATTGCTTCGAGTTTTCGGTGGGTTATCCACTTCAAATCCCCGTTCTCGGTACGATGGAGTATTCCGTCGACTCCGGTTGGAAGCGCAAGTTTTTTCTTTTTTGTAATGATAATTTTTTGGCCGTCAGAAATTATATAGAGTTTTTCAATGACCCTCGCGGAAGTATTAAAGTCCTCTGTGCTAGTTATAGCCTTTTCCCCACCGGAGTCTACTATATGCCTTATAAGGCCGAGGGCATGCCTAATGGGCCCAAACTCCAAGGGCGGCAGGATTATCATATTGGGATTTTGCGTATTGATATTTGGACTCATGAAAACGTATTAACTCTAAAGGTTTTTTTGATTCGTTATTTATTGTTTTATCCCTACACGGGCAGATACTCCCTATAAACTCTTACCGTTTCTTGATAGATCGACTCTATCAGTCTTTCTGTTTGCATCTGTTCCACAAATCCACGCTGAAGTAAGAGTAAGCGGACGTTCTGGCGGATACGTGCCTTGATGGTTTCGTTATTCGTCCAGTCTATCGCGAGATCACGACGAATACGCCTCGTGAGTTCTTTGACAAACTCCTTTATGTCGATGCCCGCCTTCTTGAGATCGGGGTCGCCAGCGAGCGTATCGTAAAAGGCGATCTCTTCCGATGACAAACCGAGTTCCTTGCTCTCTTGGTCGAGCTTTTTGATTTCATCGGCGATCTCAAGAAGGTGCTTAATGATCTCCGCCGAGCTGATGACGTTGTTCTCATACTTTTCAATCAGATCGGAAAGAAGGGTGAGCATCGTCTCGTAGCGAGCTTTGTTCGCCCGGGATCGCACCTTAATCTCTTGATCAAGCATCTTGCGGAAGGTGTCGATCGCAAGATTTTGGTATTTCGCCTTTTTAATCTCCTCGGCAAATCTTTCGTCAAAGATGGAAATGCTTTTTCTTTCCTCTCCCTCTATGGCAAAACGATCGATCACGCCCTCCGCTTCAACGGCACCTTGGACGAGGCTACGGATGGCGCTCTCCGTCTCTTCAGGGAAGATAATGTGCGGCATGACTGTCTGCTTACTGATCGCCTCACGGATTGACTGGAAGAACTGAATGTCGGAGGCGATCTTCATGGCCTCATCTCCCGGCATAACGAGAGCATGAAGGCGAGAGAGTTTTGATACAACACCCACATACGCCATCTTGCGATCATCCGAAAGAAGACCGTCCTTAGAAAGGACCTCATTCATCGCCGATTGGAATAACTCGACCAGCTCAATGCCCTTCTTCTTTCTCCAACCCGAGAAGTCAATATTTGAGAAATAAAGGGCGACCTCTCCGTAGAGTTCGTTCATCTCGTGGATAACTCCGCCCAATGGGAGCATTGCTTCTTTCTGAACGTCGGAATCGTAGATGGCCAGCGCTTGCTTGAGATTCTCTGCAATGCCGATGTAGTCCACTATCAGACCACCCGGCTTATCTTTATAGACGCGGTTTACTCGAGCGATAGCCTGCATGAGACCGTGATTTTTGAGGGGCTTATCGAGATACATCGTATGCAGACTTGGTACGTCAAAACCTGTAAGCCACATTTCGCAAACGATCACTATGCGAAGCGGATCGTTTGCCTTCTTGAAGCGTTTCTCAAGTTTTTTCACATCATGCTCAGCTTGGGTCTGTCCGGGAAAATCTTCCATGCCCGAAATGATCACGGCGCATTCGGGCGCACCAGGGATATTTTTTATAGCTTGATACATCGCGACGGCGATAGGACGGCTCATTGTAACCACCATCGCCTTGCCTTCGATAGGACGGTTATTAAAGTGGCCGACGATATCTTTGGATATTTGCTCGATACGGCTTGGAGCGCCAACTACCTCCTCAAGCACTGCCCACTCCTTACGCGCCTTCGTTTTCTCATCCACGACAACTTCGCCCAAAAGGTCATCGAATTTGCTATCGATAAATCGGTCAGTTAAGTGCAGGGGCACGAGGCGGCCCTCGTAATAAATCGGCACGGTCGCTCCATCCTTTACCGCTTGCCCGATCTTATACGAACTCACGATATCTCCGAAGACGCGCATCGTGTCGCGGCTATGCTGCGATATCGGCGTTCCCGTCACGCCCAAGAAGCTCGCGTTCGGTAATGCCTGGCGGACATTGCCCGCAAGCATGCTGTACTGTGTGCGGTGCGCCTCGTCTGTAAGGACGATGATATTCTCTCGCTCTGCGAGAACGGCATTCGCGTCAGGGTCTTCTTGGAATTTTTGGATGGTTGTAAAAATAAGCTCGCTTCCGAGATGAGAAAGCCTATCTTTCAGATCTTTAATGCTGGAAGCCCGCTTTGCTAGAGTGCCGTATCCTGTGCGGCTAAACGTCTTAAAAAGTTGATCGTCGAGATCTTCGCGGTCGGTGAGGAACACATATGCAGGGCTCTTAAGCTCCGGCACACGCTTCGTTTTGTTCACGTAAAAAACCATCGAAAGCGATTTGCCCGAGCCTTGCGTATGCCAAAAAACACCAATCTTTCGATCCTGCTCGCCGCGCACCGAACGCACCGTACTTGCAATGGTTTTATTGACGCCATAATACTGATGATAAAGTGCCATCTTCTTAGTGAAGGTTACCGCGTCGCCATCACCGTCGGCCTCAAAAACAGTGAAGTTCTGAATGAGATCGAGCAGCCGAGCCTTATTGAAAAACCCCTTCGCAAGCACTTCGAGTTGGCTGGCGTCCTTTGGCGCATCGGATTCTGAATCGATGCCTTTCCATATACCGTATCGTTCCCACGACGAAGAAATCGTCCCGTGCCGGGCCTTCATAAGATCACTAAGGCACATAACTTGGTTGTAGAAGAATAATTTCGGAATCTCTTTCTTGTAATACTCCATATCCCTATATGCCTGACCGATGGTCGCTTCCTCACGGACGGGGCTCTTAAGCTCAAGTACTGCGAGCGGTAAACCGTTAACAAAAACAACCCCATCAAGACGACAGACGTTATCGACTCCTTGCACCGTAAACTGATTTACGACCAAAAACTCATTTGCCTCTACGTTTTCGAAATCGATCAACTTCACAATTTCCGCCTTCTCTTCCCCGTTATCTCGCCATGCTTTTTTCACCCCATCAGTGACAAAGGCATATATTTCTTTATTGCCAAGAACCAGGTCGGCGTTATGGTAGTTGACCAAGTCCTCTACGACCTGTTCCGCCTGTTCGGGCGGAAGCTGTGGATTAAATCGGCGGATGGCTGCAAGCAATCTGTCTTTGAGAACCACGCCGCGAAAATCGCCGCGTTCCGCGTTTGGTTGTCCCGGAGCGATAGTCGGGCCATAAACGTGCTCATATCCCTGGCTTTGAAGCCATTGGATGAGAGATTGTTCTGTTAAGTTATTTTCGTTAAGTGGGTTCATTCTTTTATATCAATTTTGCGAGGAGTTTATCTCTCAAATCGCGCAGCACGACGTTTTCCTGCTTGAGTTCCAATATCTTTTCTGTAGCGTTCTTAAATGGCCCCAACAAGGCCTTATCCTCTGGCAATAAAATTTTGAACCCTCGGATATCTCCGTTTGATAAATGTCCAACCGTTGCTCCCGTTATAGTTTTCTGCAAAAAATCTAACTTTGTTCTAATTGATTGCAGAATAAAATAAGTCGGCATCTCCGAGCGAATTCTTGCAACTCGCTGGTTTAGGTAACAATCATTTGAAAACCACATGCTGACGTGAAAAGTTCCGTCCATCCCGATGATTAAATCACCAGAATTGATTCTGTATTTTTCTTCGACCTGCTCCGGTGAAAATGTCTCCGTTGTACCAGACAGGATATCTCTTATCCTTACAACCTTGACGCCGTCGCCACTTTCATTAAAAAGCTCCGCCTTAAATGCATAACCGAACAGAACATCTGCTACTTCCTCGAGATTTTTCGAGCTCCATCCTTTGGGTACGAATCCAGTTTCATTTTTATTGCCTGGAAAGTTAAATTTTACAAACCACTCATCAAAGAGAGATCGCATCAATAACTCAAGATTGGTCGTAATTGTATTGTTATTTTCGATCTTTTTATCGAGTAATTGGAAAATTGAAATAACCTCATCTTGATGTTCCCTAGATGGAAGGCTGACCTCAAATTCCTGAAGTTTTTTTCTGGAAAGTTCAGTCTGTCCGGTACTTCCCTCGGCTAAGGACTCAATCAACTGTTCGGATTTTTTCAGAATATATCCTAAGAAAATCGGATTGACTTTTTTCTCGTCGGCACGGACGATGGACACGTGCGAATCAACAGTAATTCGATGTTTAGGAGATTCGAATTGAGCTACTCGCCCAAGAGTTCCAACGCCAGTCGAGCAGATGAGGATATCCAAATCCCGTAAGACTTTTTCGCTCCCAGAATTAATTTTTTCTTCACTGGTCAACCTTGCCTGCTCGTAAGAAACCTTCCATCCACGAATACATTTTTGATTTAAGACTACAACGCCCCCGTTTTCCACATAAGAGGGAGCCACACCTCGTGAAATAAAAGAGGTGAGATTTTTCAGCCTGTATAACGTTTTTGGATATGAGATTTTCATGGATTAAAAACCAATTTCTTTTAGATTTTTATCAATCTCAATCTCCAGCTTATGGCCCACCGTGAAAGCTTCTCGGATTTTACGTGAAAGCTTCTCGATTTTTTCTTCAAACGGAATCCCGTCATCTTCAATTGCAGCGATACCGACATAGTGTCCGGGAGTGAGAATACAATCATTCTCTTTTATTTCTTGCGAAGTCACCGACTTACAAAGCCCAGAAATATCTTCATATTTATGTCCAGACTCCCCACGCCATGCTCGAACTATATCCACAATTTTTTTGAGATGTTCAGAATTCAATACAACTTGCTTGCGCGATATTTGCTCAAAAATATTTCGCGCGTCGATAAAAAGTGTTTCGGTAGTACGCTTCCGAAAACGATCACCGTTTTTATTTTTTGCTAAAAACCACAGCGATACGGGCAACGAGACGTTGTAGAAAAGTTTTGATGGGCAAGAAATGACTATGTCTACAAGATCAGTTTCGACAAGTTTTTTTCGAAGTTCACCCTCTTTGCCTGAAACGGCGAGTGCACCATTTGGCATCACAAATCCCGCATACCCATTCGGGGCAAGGTGATGGGCAAAATGCTGAACCCACATGAAATTCGCATTCCCACTTGGAGGACTTCCGAGCATGAGACGCGGATCATTATCAGCAAGCTTGGAAGGTTCCCACTCTGCATTAAAGGGAGGATTAGCAATCACAAAATCAGCCTGCAAATATGGAAACTTATCTTGATAATAAGTATTCCCGAGTTCTATTTTGCCGGAGAGTCCTCGAATGGCAAGGTTCATTTTTGCCAATCGTAAAGTTGTTTGATTGCTTTCCTGTCCGCTGATAGCGAGTTTTGACGGATCTTGCCCGTGGTCGTGGAGATACTCACCCATGGAGACGAACATCCCGCCGCTACCGCATGCAGGATCAAGCACGCGTGCATTTTCATAAGGCTCAAGAATTTCCACGAGCAATTTAACAATTGATCGCGGGGTAAAGAATTCCCCGCCGCGCCTTCCCTCTGCCGAAGCAAACTGACCAAGGAAATATTCGTAGATGCGGCCAAGGATATCTTTCTCCCGATCAAAGTCATGGTTAAATGAAATGCGAGAAAAAATATTTACCAGCTCGCCAATGACGGCATGATCTAGTGTCGTGCGAGTATAGACCTTGGGAAGAACCCCTTCCAGCTCGGCACGATTATCTGCCTCGATATAATCCATCGCCTTGTCGAGTACCTGCCCGATATCGGATTGCATCGTTTTCGTCTGTAAGAATTCCCAACGTGATTTCTCCGGTACATAGAAAACGCCCGCACTTTTATAGAAATCTTTTGTTTCAAGAATCTGGGCGCGTGCCTTGTCGTCGGCCACATAAAAATCTTCGTTCTTCTTGTCGCGGGTGAGCGCATCCAATTCCTCGCGCCGTTTGTAAAACGCATCGGAGATGTATTTCAGGAAGAGGAGGCCGAGGACGATGTTTTTATATTCCGAGACGTCGATATTGCCACGGAGCTTGTCGGCGGCGGCCCAAAGCTCTTTTTCAAAGTCGAGATCTTGATGATTGCTCTTTTCGATGACATTTTTTGTAGTTTCCTTCTGGCCCTTTTTAATGCGCTCCTGAAGTTCAGCAGGGAGAGCTGCTTTGGGGATCAGGTAGTTGCGTCCCATCTTCTCTGCAGGCATCTTACCCTCGGAAATCTGCTTGTTTATGGCTGCGCGGGTCAAGCCAAGCATTTTGGCCATCTCGGAAACGGTGATGAACTGCGATTTGTTGGTAGTCATATGTATACCAGTATAATTTAATGATTTTTTAATGTCAAGTATACATACGTCAACCTATATATAATAATCTCAATAGAAGTAGCCGATACAGAGGTGTTTGTGTGCTCCCCTTGTGGGATTATAAGAAAAAGATTCATTTGACCTATCGGTAAGGCGGCAATATCATTGACGCATGAATTGGCAGGATATTTCCCCCTGGGTTACCCCAGCTATTATTTTATCGATAGCGGCCTATTTTGTTCGCTTTTTCGGTAAGGCCATCGCCGATCAAATACCATATGCCGATGACCGAGACTGGCAGATCGAGATAAATGGACTATGGTTTTTTGTGGATTTTCTCTTGCCGCCAGGCGTAATTGCTATTGCAACCTTGCTCTATTTTCGGACTGCAATTTTTAACTTCCTCAATGGGGTGACTATGTGGCTGAGCCCATTGTCCTATCACTGGATTGATCTTGTGATTGTTTTCATCGTTTTGCTCTATTACAGCGTCACAACCTCGGTCTTGAGCGAAGGGAAATATAAACTTACTGCATTAATGCCTCAAACGGCGTGGGGAGGGTCGGAGATGCCCGAAGAGCGCCGGAAGGGAATCTTTGATAGGATAACGGACATCAACGCCGCCATTTTACAGCCATCTGCAATGGCGCTTATCTTCATCGGTGGCGTAGAGGTTCTCTCCGGTCGTGTTTTGTGGATGACAGTATTTGCTATAGAGATATTCGTTGCCCTCATAGGTCTTGCGGTCAATTATTCATTGATGAGGTATCGCTTCCCGGTCGCGAACATTCACTTCATTGATGGGAAACCTATTCTTCCAGGGGTTATTCTTTTGAAGGTGAATAAAGATAATGTTCGAGTTCGGGACAACGACCGAATAAGAGTCATTAATAGAGGTCTTATTTCCGAATTGGAGATGATCGACGTGGATCAAGAGATGGGGGTTGCTCGGCCTTTGGCATCTGTGACGACGTGGGTCTTTTGGATTCTCTTGATATATTCATTCTGGAGGCACGCGTGGTTCATCGGTCTCTTGGCCGGATTTGTCGCTCCCTTGATCCCCGTGGCGATAGGGGCTTGGCTTTTTAAAATTCCACAACAGATCAAGCCGATATGGGTAAAAGCATATGAAGATATCAAAAGTAATAAGGGCACTAAATTTGAGGATGGCTATAAGGCATTGCCTTGGTCTCTAAAGATAATGATCCCCGTTTGGCTTGCGGGTATCGTGCCGGACGTGATTGGTGTTTGGGGTGCGTGGGATCATAATTTTTTCCAGGCATTCCTATATGGGATAGTCATTCACTTTGTTATATCGATTCTTTGTCAGACCATCATCATCCCGCGGCTTGCAGATCTCAATCGAAAGCAAAATCTAGTCAATACAGATGTCCAGATATCTTAAGCCTCGGCAAGAGTATGTCGACCGTTACGACCGTATCACCGTAGAGGCTTGCCGGAGGAAGGAGGCTTTCCATAAAAATTGGAAACCACAGAATAATGAGGAAAAAGTAAATGAAGAATTTATAAAAGCCATCAACGAAATGATGCTGCATTACGATCTTTTATACACCACCCTCCGTTGGTGGGAGGATAAGGAATCTACCGTCACTAAGTGGATGGCTGATGATGAGAAAAGAGATGGACTTCTTGAGCACGCATCCGCTCCACGAGGGATTAAATGTTTGCAGTGTGGTCGCACTATCGAAGCGAATTTTAAAGATATTCACGATTGGGGAGACGATAAGAAAATGCGCGTTCTGTTCATGTATGATTGCCCGAACGGCTGTGCGCCTCGTCGGGCATTTTTTGACGATGGAGAAGAGTATCGGATCAAGCCTGATCTTTGCCCCAAGTGTCAGAGCGTTACTGAACGGAAGAGCGAGCGCATCGAAGATAAAAAAATTATTACCACCAATATCTGTCCGAAATGTGGAAATGTTGAAACGGACGAATTGGATCTTGCCGCCAAGGAAGAGGTTTCTGACCCCGACTATGCGAAAGATAAGGATCGTTTTTGTCTTAGCGAGGAAGCAGCGAAAAAGAACCTTGAGGAAAAGCGGCAACTTGAGGAAGTATCGAAACTTGCGGAAAAATGGAAAGAGGAAGAAAAGCACAAAGATGAATACGAGGCGGTAAAGAAGATAAAGAAATTGACCATCGTCGAGCTTGGCGATCTATTACGCCCTATTATAGAGAAAGCTGGTTATATAAAATTTGATCTCGATAAGCCCGAGATAGGGAAAGATGTCTTTGTTGGATTTAGTACTCAGGATTCTAAGGCGGATCGAAAAGAATGGGATAGTAGTCATCAGCTCCAAAAGCTAATTAAGAACGAGCTGGAGGGCACGAATTGGCGTCTTATGAGTGACGGAATCAGTTACCGGTTAGGGTATCTTACGGGGAGATTTCGAGCGTATGAGCGAGAAGAGGATTTATTGGATCTCGTGGCGAAAAAGAAAGAAGTGCCACAAGTTTAATAAGCCAATAAAAAAGTGATAAGAGGCACGGAATTAAAGAAGTATCTATAGCGACTCTTCCGCTAGGAACTATTTTAAAAAATAGCTGATCCGTTTCCCGTAAAGCTTCGCAAACCGTTGCAGCTCTATAACATCAACGCGTTGTTGTCCCGATTCGATATTGGAGAGGTGTGATTGTGGCCGCCCGATTTTCTTGGCAGCTTCAACTTGTGTTAGTCCCGCTTCAAGCCTCGCCTTCCGAAGGCGCTCGACAAAATAGGCATATTCCTTGGTCTGGATTGACTTCGTCATATACCAACGCTATATCCGATATTTGAATATCCAAATTTTGGATATTATGCTAAACTGCCGAAGAAGCTCCCAAAGTCTCACCAAACAAGCCTGTTGATAACTCGCCCTTCGCAAAGCTCCGAATCTAAGCTGGAATGAATGGTCAATAAAGGCCGGTTTTTAATCAAAAAAATCTCATGGGACAAAACCTCGGCTTGAAGCCGTACACAGAAGAAGAAAAAAGGAAGATCGCAGAAAAACACAATGAGATGGAGCAGCAACATGCATATGGAACATACCTGCTCATACTCATTGGTATTAAAATTGTTTACGACGCAGTGATAGGAAGTGTCGGACCCCTTCCCTCCTTCTGGATACTTCCCGCACTATTCATTTACGCTGGCATTGGTATCGGCATTCTCTGTCTATTTGTTTTCTGGATTGGCGATTTAATACGTCGACACCGAAAAATGAAAAAGCAGAATCAGCCTAATCATCACCAAGAACCATGAACTACTTCGGTGCTGATAACAGCGATTTTGTCAGTCATGGCATTTACCTTTCGAGCGGGAAGCTATTGATCGTTATCGCGATAGTAGCCATCATGGTTATCGCAGCCTATCACCTAGGAAGAGAAAGCAAGGACGAGGGCGACAAAAAATAAAGTATACTCAATTACATGGCAAGGCATCTAATCTCCCTTATTTCAACAAAAGGTAAAACCTCGGAACAAGTGACCAAAGAAGCTTGGGAGGCTTATCTGCATTATGAGAAAGTCTACGCCCAGGAGCTTCATAAGCTTCAGCCAAATCTTCCAAAAAATTCTTGCACAAAAACAAAAGGCACCTATGGAAAAATAATCGATCTGAGACCGGAAGTACTTCCAAAAAAACTCGCTATATCCCAATCTCCGGATACCGCGGCAGATCTTCCGGCTCAATAAACGGATCGAAGGAATTCTTCTCCGTCACCATCGTCAAAACAAGCGCATCGGGAATCGACGGGTCGATGCCTTCCTCGGCCAATTTTTCCTTATCGATTATTTTCACCCTTCCCAATTTTTCTGCATATGCCATCCACAAAAGATCATCAAAAACGGGGCTAGAAAATAGTTTACCTCCACTTCGTAGCCATGACGTCAATCGCCAATAACTTCTGGCACGAATATCGGCATATTGATTGATTGCATAGTGCAGTTCGTCACTCATATCGATACCGTAGTCTTGCCGATATTCATATTTATCAACGGCGAACTGACCGATGGCGTATTTTTCGATCCGATCGCACAATTCCAGGCCTTTACCGACCTTATCTACGAAAATATATTCATTAGCAACCGGGATATCGTATTGCTTGGCGAACTCAATTGTTTTATTGGCAACAAGAGCCACGTCATCGGTTGGCTCATAAAATAAAACATCAGCTGCATTCTCGGCTCGCAGGACAATCGTGGAATGAGTGCGGCTTGCACCGGCCAAAACAACTCCCAGTCTCTTTTCGCCCAGGAGTGGAATCTTTCCCGAATAGCTTTCATCAAGCAATTTTTCTGAAAACAACGGAAAGTAGCCTTTGATGATACGTGATTCTCGTTCCATGATGCTCTGCACGAGAATGCAGAACGCATCGGAAAGATCGTCATGCCGTTCAGTCCCAAAACCCGTAATTTGTGAGATCAGCCGCTCGGCACCCTTCACGGGAAATACCACCCTACCGGATTGGATAAGATTTGAAACCAAAGAAAGTCGGGCACGCTTGTCCGATCCCTGCGGCTTCCATTCTTTTGCGGGAAATCCGTCAGCTTTCAACTGATCAATGAGAGCCTTCTGATATGCAACTCCTTCCACGAAAACTTGCGTCGGACTGCCATCCCCCAAAGCCTTTGATACGGACTTCACGGCCGCAATCGTTTTTGGGAAATCCATCCTTTCGTTGACGGGGTTCGGGAGAATGTATATTTTGAGAGTTTTGTTTCTGCCGTAAACTCTGCCCGATACCATCGCGGTGTAATCCGCGGTTTCTTTTTCGCTGATGGCGGGATCGACGCCGGATGCGGCGTAACGAAAATTCGCCGCATCATCTTGCGGAAGTGTCTCGTAGGGTTGTATCCACTCGGGCCTCACTACTTGATCGTCATCGGCGATGATCCGAAGCATGTATTCGCGCTCCCATGCCTGTGTATTCGGCAGAGACTTTCTCAATGTCTCGACTTCAGCTTCTGTCTCGTATTTATCCTGCCAGAGCGGCTTATCATTCTCGTCCAAAAAAGGATAGGCGCGGGCGATGCCACGCATCGTTCCATCCCGAATGGCATTTTTTAGGCGTGTGATGATTGAGTCATTATGCAGACGGGTCCCGATGACAATGAGTCTCGTATCTTTCTCTCCCAGAGGAATAATGTCACCCATAAGCCACTGAAACATTTTGTCCCTGCTTTCCTGAGTTTTCACGATGTCGAGATCCTCAAGGTCATCGCAGATGATGAGCTGCGGCCGGTGAGGACCGTGCTTGATGCCTCTGATCGAGCTGTCAATCGAAGCAACAGTGATCCGGGCACCGTATTTGGGAAGCACGATGGAAACTGCTCGCCATTCGTCGTTCGGTTCCTCGAAAGGTCCAAGGTCAGCACGGAGCAGTCCGTTGGTCTCCAGCTCGGCTTTGATGTTCGCGAGATACTGCCGGGCCTGACTTTCGGTCTTTGCGATGATGAGGACGAATTTTCTCTGCTGGCATCCGAGGATCGACCAAATGGCATACGATGTCCCCATGATCGTTGTCTTGCCGGATCCTCTGAATGCCTCGATGACGACCGTCTTTTGTGTCTCGTCTTCAGTGATCTCAAATAGTTCCTTATGGAACCGTGCGCTTTTGTACTTTATGTAATGGGGGAAATAGATATAGAAAAACCAAAGATGGCAGGCCTTGGTAAGAGCCCGTCTGACGCCCTGATCTTTGATGATTCTGTCTATTTTCTCCGGCTCAATGACCGGATCATGATTGTGCATCTTCATGTTCCGTTACTTGCCTTCCAGCTTCTATTCCCAAAGTTTCCCGTACGATTTTTTCTTGCTCGGCCGTTAACGGGTCATCACTTTTGATCCTTGCGGTCACTTCCACTTTGTTGCCGTATTTCGGATGATGCTGTTTGAGCCACAGTTGAATCGCCGGAAAATTCTTATCTTTGATCAAAGAAATAAGTTGAGATTCGCTGAGATCATTCATCATTTCCTCGCCGGTTTTTATCGCTTCGTCCGAATCTTTGCGGAACTGCTCGTCCTCCCTGTGCCAGCGATAATAGGTGGTGCGACCGACAGCGCTTCGCTCACAAGCTAATTGGACGATGGGTATTCTGCGTAACTGCTCGAGTAATACTTTCTTTTCCGCATCCTGTCGTTTGGTTACCGTTTCTTTTTTCATATCTTTAGTGCCTTAATGCCCGTTAGTTTTTCGAACCTTTGCATTGCTGTTTGCACGTATTCAGGATCAAGCTCGATCCCGATTGATATCCGCTTCGTCTGCTCGCAGGCCAGGAGACAAGTACCCGATCCTAAGAATCCATCGAAGACTATATCGCCGATCCGGGTGCTGTTGAGAACCAGGTGACGAATCAGACTTGTCGGCTTGGTCGTCGGGTGAAAGGGGCTCCTGTTCGGCTTCGGATGAACGATAACGCTCTTATCTTTGGATCTCAGGAACTCATGCGTGCCATGCCAGCCGTAGGCGATGAGTTCGTGTTGCGGGGCGTAATCCATACGTCCGATCACCGCCTGTGTTTTTACCCAGATGATCAACTGCGCGAATTTGCAGCCGACACTCTGCATGCCTTCGCGCAGAGAAAAAATCATCTTATCGGAATTAAAGATATACAATGCATTTTTTCTCGTGAGATGCGGCACCGCCGCATCGAGCCAGTCTTTGGTGAAGGCCTGATATTCTTCATCGCTTTGCAGGTGATCATTCGCAACGATTTTATCCTTCGTTATCTTTCCAAATTTCCGTTTGCTTTCCGTAACGGCAACCCCGTATGGTGGGTCACAGATGATGGCTTTTATTTTATGTGCCCCGATCACCTTGGCGACAAAACTTTTATCTCTTGAGTCACCACAGGCGAGCGTGTGATCGCCGAGCCTGAATATGTCGCCCGGCTTAATTGAGTTTTTTAATCTTTTCATTGGAGATGGTTTTAAATCGGTTAATGATGAGCTGACAGAAGATCGGTTCCATTTCACACACGTACGCCGTGCGTTTGAGCTGTTCACATGCGGAGAGAATGCTTCCCGACCCGGCCGTGAGGTCGAGAACCGCGTCGCCCGGGCGCGTGCAGCGTCGCAGGGCTTTCTCGTGAAGCGTGGGCGGCTTCTGGGTCGGATGCTCGTACTCGGATCCCGGCAGTCTTTTCACGAGCCAGATATTCAGCTGATCGAGAATGTCCTCGGTCAACCGATTGCCCGTGGTCATTTCTTTGTTCAGGATTTCGTTAAGGTTTTTTACCTTCTCAGAAAGATACGGCTTTCCCTGCGTTCCGTAGACGCAATATTCCGTGACTTTATTGAAAGCTACATTCGGCGTGGGAGAAGCGTTATCTTTTACCCACAGACACAGCCGCTTGGAATCAATACCAAGCTCTTTATACACTTCTTGGAAAAGCCATACGTATCGCTCGTCGCACCAGAAAAATACATGCGCGTCGGGTTTGGTCACCGCGAGCGCGTTCTGCATGACGGTCTTCACGAAGCCCCGGTACTCATCGTCCGTTTTGCTGTCATTGGTTGTGCCGCCATAGCGCGCCTTGTTCCCGACACCTTTGTCGTATGAGAGTCCGATATTGTACGGCAGATCATCGTTTATCATGTCAGCGCGTACACCGATCATGAGCTTCTTTGCGATTGCCGGATCAAGTGCATCGCCGCAAATCAGACGATGTCTGCCGAGCGCAAACATATCTCCGGACTTGATATCGGTCTTCTTTATTTTCTTTAGCTCCGCTTCCTCGTCAAAATTGTCGTCGGTCACTTCAAGTGAATCATCGAAGATAGTGCTCAGATCCATTGAATCGAATCCGCTCATAAGGAGCGTCTCGATATCGAAGTCGCTTTCCAGGATCTCCCAGTCCCACGATCCGCCGGAACGATTGGACGTGAGGAGATACTCTTTGAACTCCGACTTGGTAAGAAGACGATTGGGCACCCGCACCTCGATTTTCTCCTCGCCGCGCCCAAGGAGTTGAAGTGCCTTGATCCGCTGATGCCCTGCCGCGATCTTTCCATCCGCATTGATTGCGGGAATCTCCGCAAGATTGAACTTCTGAAGACTCCGTTTCAGGTCTTCCATCTGCTTATTGGTAATGACGCGTGGATTCTTCTCATAGGGCAAGAGATCGTTCACCCTCCGAGACTCCGTACGCCATACCAACTTTTCTTGTTTTGGCATAGTTATTTTTATTATTAATGGTCCGTCTTCAATACAAATAAAAGACCAGCATGTATGCTGGTCTTTTATGTTATCTATGTTGAATTTCTAAGCGGCGACTTAAAAACTTTACTGAAATAACAAAAGAACCACATACCTATGTGATTTCCCCCATTACCTCAGTGAAATCTTCAAGCCACTCCTTCTCGTTTATTTAAACTCCCTATTTGAACAGTTAGGATTCTGCAACGACATCAGAGTATTAAAGAAGTACCTGCCCCGTACCATTTGTACGGAGTGAGAATTACGTATTTTTCCTTCCACCGGTACACTGGTTAACGTTAGGTGTAAGCGTCTCGGGACGCACCCGAAGACAAAGAAAAAATATCGACTGTTTTTCAGGATCCTGAAAAACGTCTCAAGCACTTATTCGTTTTTAAAGAGCGGGCTTGCTCGATCGCAAGCTATCCTTATTTTCGCACGAATGTATTTTCTAAGTCAATATGAAAATGGCACAGGAGAGTGTGCCATTTTCTTTCTTTATTCTGCCTACTCTTTTCCATCTTTGATCCTCAAAAATCCTCGCCCTTAAAACATGCCTATTTGTGTGCCAAGTGTGCCATTCTCTTTTTCATGCCCAGACCGAGAGGGCTAAATTTGATATACTGAAAACCTCCAAAGAACCCTTATGGGGCTTGAACCACGAAAGTCCGAGACCATGAGGGGGCACAATCTTCTGCAAAAAACGGCGCGCCATAGGCAACGCCGCATATATCATTTCTCTCCGCTCAAATGTC
>OLLS01000052.1_pt1 | contig 25457 bp, 22 predicted proteins | sample 1604631 | NCBI WGS metagenome assembly OLLS01 (sample SAMEA104055725, study PRJEB20765) | soil metagenome | biome: Arctic tundra; feature: Polygonal ground; material: soil | place: USA | collected 2011-09 | depth 0-0.5 m | reverse complement strand
ACCCCAAACGCCAATCACCAGGTTGCCCACCAGGCCAAAACCCCTGCCCTTTTGAATTTTTCCCGCCAACCAACCCGCCAGGATACCCACCACAATCACCATCAAAATGTTATTCATGGTACTGCCTTTCCACAAAGGAATAGCGGCTTACCCAATAATCTACAAATTATAGGTTGTCGATGGAAGAGGTCTACCGCAGAAAGTCTATGAACTGGCCGGCTATCCAAGCTTACAAATCAAAGCCACGGTTTTTATATGTAAGCCCTTTTGCCAACAATTTAATTACGATTTAAATGCCGCATAATTTCGTTCCGCCGTCTTAAACGAGTCGCCGATCACCCGTGGCGGCGCGCCCAGGCTTTACGGCAGCCTAATTGAATGTTGTGGATCCGTTGAATACGTTTTTCCCGGACGCCCGCGCGAATACCGCGCCATTGGTGAAACCGGCTTATTTCGGCGTTATTCAGCTGACGCAACCCCTGAAATCTTCCATGACTGAAGGACGAGACGTTCCCCGCCGCGACGAAATGGGATTCACCGCCGCTGGTCGTTTCAACTTTACCCTCGTGAGTCGCCATGACCACTTCGCCTCCAATATTGGAGACTTCAAAAGCAGTGCCGCGGACGCCGCAGACCACGCCATTGGCCTCAATTTCAAAGCTGGAATGGCTCTCCATCAAGTTCTTTTTCACGTCCGAAAGAATTGCTTCCCGCCAAAACCTCCAAACGGCTCAAGAAACCGTTGGTCTCATTGAGTTCAATTTGGCCTTCCCGGGCCGGGTCGCACCTTCGGTAAAACCTTAATTTAATTGGAAAATGAAATTATTGAAAATACTCGACGGTCACGTTATCCCCGTTCCCATCGTCGGCATAGGATAAATAAAGCGTATTGTTGGAAAGTACCAGATCGGTTCCGTAAGTGCTGCTGATTGACAAACCCGTACTGCCCAAATGGGACCATGTCCCCCCGCTGTAGGCCATCACAGCGGCTTTATAACCGTTACCCGCGTCAGAGAAAGCCACATAAGGCATACCGTTGTTGACAACCAGGGATGTACCTAAAGCCATACCTGCAGAAAAATCCGCCGCGCCCACATTGCTCCAGACGCCGCCGCTATAGCTCATCACGGTGGCTTTATAGCCGTTAACCGCGTCCCCAAAAGCGACATAAGGCGTCCCGCTTGAAACCGCCAGGGAGATCCAGTCCGCCCCGCCCACCGAAAAGTCCGCGCTTCCCACATTCACCCAGCCGGTGCCGTTATAGGTCATCACCACGGCTTCGTCGTTGTTCACGTTATCCTCGTAAGCCAAATAAAGCGTTCCGTTGTAATCCACTAAAGAGGCATTGCTGATGGCCCCGGCGGAAAAGTCCGCCGCTCCCACATTAACCCAGGCAGTGCCGTTGTAGGTCATTACCGTCGCCTTGCCGCCGTTCACTGCATCGGAGTAAGCCAGATAGAGAGTACCGTTATAGGCCGTCAGGGAAAGTCCGCTGACAATACCTGGTGAAAAACCGGCGCCGCCCACGTATGTCCAGGAGGTGCCGTTGTAGCTGAGAACCGACGCCATATTGCTGTCCGTCGCGTCTGAAAAAGCCACGCAGGGAGTGCTGCCGTTCATGACCAAAGAAGGCTTGGCCATCGTCCACTTGCCTGTCAGACTACCTTGAATGTTCCAATAACCGCCGTAATAAGCGGTGGCAAAAGCACCGCTGGTATATTCATTGGTAGCGGCAATCACGGGCGTGCTGTTGGCTACCGCAAAAGAGAAAAAAGTAACTGGTCCCGTGGTGACAGCCGCCGAGCCCAGCGTATGCCACTCGGGAGTGGAGGTTGAAGTAAAAGTTGGCGTAGCTGTGGGCGGAATCGGCGATGCCGGGGATCCAAAGGGCTTAGCACAAGCCAGCGGCATGAGTACCGCCGCGAATAGCATCAAAACCGGTATAAGTTTTTTCATAATCTCTCTTTTGATTCGGATGAGCATATCGAATTTCATAATAAACAATGCATTTCCCATACCAACCCCGGGCTATTCAAAATACGGCATTTTTAAAGGTCTTTGACCCGCCGCCTTCACTGACATCCTGCCTCATGAGTTCAATTAATGTTCTAAACCATACATTTAGGCAAAATAATGACGTTTTCACGCCTTCCATTGGGCATCGGAGACGACTTTTTATCTCGTCCAATGGTAAAGTGTTCCCCGTTGTTATCAAATTTAGGAAGGTTGGATCATGAAAAAAATGTTGCTCATGCTGCTCGGGATTTTGTTTTTGGGAAGCGTTCAAATGGCGTTGGCCGACGATGACCACCACGATGACCACAAAGTTGTCGTCGTTAAGAAGAAACATCACCATCACGTCAAGAAAGTCGTCGTTCATCACGATGACGTCCACCACGACGACGCGCATTAATCGTTTAGAATAAGATTAACTCGTAAAACAAAAAAGGGCGTTCCTCCTCGGGACGCCCTTTTTTTATTTTTTCTCCAAATGCTTCTTCCAGAGGTTCCAGTAGCAGTCATACCAGCCTTTGGCCAGGTGTTTCTTCTCTTTATCCGGCAAATTAGCGTGCACCATGGTCACTTCTGTTCCACCGCCGGCCTTTTCAAAGGTCAAAATGAAAATCGAATCCATGACGCTTTTGGACCAATTGCTGGCCCGCCAGGTTTGAACAATCCTTTTGCCGGATATCAGCGCTAAATTTTTGCCCTTGATATAACCGTCGTAGGCCGAATAAGAGCCTCCCACTTTCCGGCTCAAAACCGCCTTCTGTTCCGTCACCAGGCTGTGTTTTTTGGAATTCATGTACAACTCATACAGTTCCTTCGGCTCGGCTTTAAATTTTATCTCCTGAATGATAGTTTTCATGGTAAGCCTTTCTTGGACTTCCTCTTTTTTTCTTTCGGGTTCGGCTGACCCTTTCCCTTCATGATCAAATTCTTCAGGCTGCCTTTGATATAAGAACACCAGGCGTCGTTACAGTCAGTAAAACACTGATGTTTGGGGTACAAACCCTGATGGGTAAAGACCACTTCGGTTTTGCCGTTCTTTTGGAAGATGTCAAAAATAATTTTAGTGCCATTCCACTCGGTTTTGTCCTCCACAAAAGACAGGAAGCTGTCCAAAACCAACCAGACGACTTTCTTGCCGAGCACCAGCTTGGTGATCTTGTGCTTGGTCATGTGGAAGTCTTTGTAGCGGTAGGTCCAGACGTCGCCCAGTTTATCGGTTTCGCCCTTAATTTCTCCCGACCACCATCCGCGGACATTGTTGATGGCGTTGAAGACTTCCATGGGCGTTTGTTCGACCGTAAAACTATGGGTTAAACTTTGATCTTTCATTGTTTTTTTCGCTGCTTTTTTCAAAATTTTCGGCATAATTTTTCCTTTCTTGATTAATTTAGTTCCAGTTGTCGATCTTGATATCGTTCGGCTCGGGAGCGCCTTTGCCTTTTTCGAGAAGCCATTTGAGGCTTACCAGAAAAACTCCCCACTTGGTGCTGCAATGGTGCATAAACTCCACCGGCTCTTTCTAACCCATATGTTTAAAGAGAACAATGGCATAGTCCCCCTCCTGCTTTAGGTCAAAACTAATCGTTGTGCCCATCCATTCTTTAGGTCCGTCGACAACTTCCCACAAAACCCGTTTGCCGAGTGTAAGCTCGGTCACCTTCATGTCCATACCCCCAGCCTCAAAGCGGAATTGAAGCACTCCCCCGACTTTGCTTTCCCCTTGAGCTCGGTAGGTCCACCAGGCGGCCAGGCCCTCGCGGGTAGCGATGGCTTGATAGACTTTCTCCAACGACGACCCTTTAATCCCAACTTTGTGCAAAATATCCGGCATAACTTTTCCTTTCACATTAAGAGGCCCCGCCGTTCAGCGGGGCCATGCCTCACTTCTTAGTTCTTGCGGGTCAGCACGAAAGGTTCCACCGGGTTGGCTTTGCCGTCGGTATACATAACCCAAGAAGCCGAGATGTGGTTCGCGTCTTTCCAGGTAATATCCAGGGCGTGCATGTGCATTTCCTGGGCCGAGCTGATTCCGTCCTTGCCCTTCATTTCAAAGGACAACTCGTTGTCCGTGGACTTTTTGAGCGTCATCTTCGGGCAATTACCGAGGGTGCAATAATGGCTCATCACCAATTGGCCCTTTTCCATGTGGTAAATCGTGGTCATCTCATGGGGCGTTCCCGGGCTGATGGTTTCCACCACTGCGGACCCGCCGCCGGTCAACTTATAGTTCACCAGCAAATCCTGGTCCTTGAGGCATCCCATCTTGCACTTACCGGTCCAGTTACCCACCAGTGACTTCATCTTTTCAAACTCCGGCGAAGTCGCCGGCTTAGGCGCCGCCATGTCCGTATCCGCCATCGCCGCCATCGGAGCCAAAACTAAAGACGCCAAAACCACCCAAATCATTCTTCTAAAATACATAACATCCTCCTTAAGAAAATTTAAAATCACAGCCACTGCTCCAACGTATCCAAACAAGCATTCCACCCGCGCAGGTGACCCATCTTCATCTCTTCATCCCTGAACCCTTCATGAGTCAGTGTCAGTTCGGTAACGGTATCCGATACCTTTTTGAAGATCAGGGTGACTGTTGTATCGTAGTCAGCCCCCTCAAAGGGATTCCAGGTGAAGACCAATTTATTAGGCCGATCAACAACTTTGTAATGACCGTGATGCGGATAAGACTTCCCATCACTTTTCGTCATCACTATTTGCCAGGCCCCGCCCAACCGCAAATCCGTTTCCGCGACAGGCGTTTTCATCTCGCTGCCCCGAAACCATTGTTTCATCAGCTCCGGCTTGGACCACGCGTCAAAGAGGCGCTCGGCTGAGGCGTTAATGGTTCTCTGCACCACCAAGACTAGATTGGCTTGCGTCATTTCCTCCTCCTCAAGAGTGGCTTTGGCCATCAGCTTCAGTGAATTTTTTCAGCATATCCAAGCAGCCGTTCCAACCGTTTGTGTGATCGGTCCGGTCCTTCTCGTTGCGTAACCCTTCATGAGTTAAGGTTAAGTCGGTTACGGTTTCCGAAACTTTTTTGAAAATTAAGGTAACGGTTGTTTCGTAATCGGCCTGCCCAAACGGATGCCAGGTGAAGACTAGCTTATGGGGACGGTCGATTACCTTATAATGGCCATCCGTTGGGCAGGACACACCCTTGCTTGTCACCATTTCCACACGCCAGGCGCCGCCCACCCTCAAATCCGTCTCAGCCTCGGGGGTCGTCATCTTCTCACTGCCGCGAAACCATTTTTTCATCAGTTCCGGCTTGGTCCATGCGTCAAACAATCTTTCCGCCGAGGCACTTATTGTACGTTGCACCATCAATACCGTATTTTCCTGATTCATTTCTCTTCCTCCGTTTTTTGTTGGTCCCCGTTAGAGGCCATAAATTGTTCCAACTCATCCAACCGGTCATTCCAGAACTTCCGATGCTTCTCCAACCAATCCACCGCCTCTCCCATCGGCCCGGGATTGATTCCCAGCCGAAAAACACGTCCATCTTCCTTGTCCGTTTCCCGCTTAATCAAGTTGCCCCGTTCCAAAACCTTCAGGTGTTTGGAGATCGCCGGCAGCGTCAGATGAGACTTTTGAGCCAGATCGCCCACCCTGGCCTCACCCTGGGAAATGGTTGCCAATATCTCCCGCCGGGTCGGGTCCGACAGGGCGTAAAAGATGTGGTCCAACTGGGCCGTCGCGTTTTTGGATCTCAAAGTAAACCTCCCCCTGGGTTGAGGCCGCCAGCCGAAACCCAAGTCTTGGTGTATCAGTTCTTAAAAGAACCGATGCCAATAATTTAGTTAACTATATAGTTAACTATATAACCGAATGCAAGAGAAAAAATAAATTATCCTTTAGTTTGAATACCCATAAAAAAAGGCGGAAATCGTTACGATTCCCGCCTTTTTCGTTTTAAAAACCAACCAGTTACAGGGCTAAGTCAACTTCCCCATTAAATCCATTGCTGGTTTGTCCGTCTCCATAATTGCCCATATAGTCGGCCGACAGATTGAAATCCCGGCTGAAGATCAACTTCACTCCCGCGCCCACGCCGAAAAGCATCGGGTCCGGAGTAATACCGATCACCGTGAAATTCTGTCCCGGTGTTCCCGCGAAAGCCGCCTGGAGCTGCGGGTTCAGGGCGTTCATCTCCCGGCTCGCCGTCAAATTAACCGCCGGCACCAGCTGGGCTGTTCCTCCCAAAGAGAAGCTTTTAGCCCCGTAGACTCCCACGATCGGGCGGATGGAATAATAAGACTCTCCCGCGACCGACAGGTCCAGAGAACCCGCTCCATTTTCGGAGTAGCCATTCTCCCAGAGGTAGGTGTACTGCGCCCCAACCAAAGGTTTCACGGTCAAATCGGGAATTTTCAGATCCATCGAGGCCTGCAGCGCCAGCGTCATTTCATTACCGCCAAAAGAAGCCTGGGCTTGCGAAACGTCCGTGCTGCCGATGGAAATATTCCGGGTCGTCGCGTATTGGTTCCAGCCGAAGCCGGCCACCGCACTCAAGTCCACATCCCCAAAACTTTGGGTAGCGTACAAGTTCCCCAGATAGTCGTCTTCCGCCGTCACGTCATTCGAGGAATCGGTGGCCGTCAAGTTCGTATGGTTATAAGCGAAGGCCACACCACCCTTTAATCCGCTGGAAATCGGCGTGTCATAACCGCCCACAAAACCGTATCCGGTGGTGTTGAACCCTGCGATACCAGTCGCGCCGCTCACGTTTCCGAAAACGTCTTTGCCGTTAAGCCAGAAACCCTGAACGCCGTTCATGCCAGGCGAGGTGGAAGCGATTCCATTAGCTCCCGCCACCACGGCGTTGGACGAAGCGTCGTTGGACAAAGCCTGAATGCCTCCCGTCGTATTGAAAGAAGTTCCCATGAGACGATTGAACAAAAGGTTCGTCGAGGAAATATTGTTGTTCAAGGCGACCGAAGGAATTTGCGTCGTGTTCACGCCGCTCATTTCCGCCATAGCCTGCGCGGGACTGACCGACGCCGCACTCACGCTGGACGCGCTTGCTTTCACCAGCGACTGGGTCTGACTGGAATCGGACAAGTTATAAAGGTTGTTCAGATGATTAATAAAGTCATCCGAAGCGGTGGAAATCGACTGATTCAATATCTTCGCGAAAGCGATTTCGTTGGTCGTATTGGCGAAGGTGGTGAAATCCGTATTGTTGCGGGTCAGCACCAGCGTCACCGAATTCGTCCCGTAATTGAGCGTAGGCGTCAGATAAGACAGATTATCGGAGACGCTTGCGAATGTGCCCGAAATCGGCGCTCCCGCGTTGACGATTATGTACTTGTACCGGACACCGTAATTACCCGCGTCGGCCAAAATTGTCACAGACCCGCCCAATTGGGCGTCAAACACATTCAGTAAACTCGAATGGCCGTTGCCCGCGCCCAGCTCAAACTGGGTCGTGCTGGAAGCCGTATCGATCAACTGTGCGATCGAAAGAACGCCCGTCGCTCCGGCTACTTTTATCGTCCCATTGTCAGTCACCGTTCCCAGAATAGAACCGTACCCTTGCAGGATTGATCCGCCGGCGACATTAACCGACCCGAAGACATAGGCTCCCAGCGAATTAATATCACCCACTACCAGGGTCCCGCTGGAAAGATTGATTCCGCCGGTGAGCGTATTCGTTCCATCCAGCGTCAAGGTGCCCGTGCCGATCTTGGTAAAGGATCCCGCGCCCGTAATATCGCCCGACAGAATCGAGTTAAAATTTTCGGTGTCAAAAGTGCCGTTATTAACGGTCAACAAAATATTTTTGGAAGAGGTGATCCCCGCCGATGTCTGCAAGGTACCGCCGTTCAAAGTGATATTTCCCGTTCCCAGGTTGTTATCACTGCCAATATTTAAGGTACCGGCGTTGATTTCGGTGCCGCCCGAATAAGTATTGGTACCGGTCAGGGTCAAAATACCCGTCCCCACCTTGGTAAAGCTGCCCGACCCCGCCAACACGCCCGAATAGGTCGTATTGGTCGAACCGCCGAGAACCGCGTTACTCGAGCCAAAAAGGACCGAGCCAATTCCGGAAAGCTGCAACATTTGGCTGTCCTGACTTAAATCCAGGGTTCCGCCCGCTTCCACGGATACCGCCGCATTGGCGATCAAAGCGTTGGTCACCCCTAAAACCAGCGTTCCCGCGTTAACGTCCGTTAAACCGGTGTAAGTATCGAATCCGGTTAAAGTCAGCGCGCCACTTCCCGTTTTAATCAACTCACCCGATCCGCTGATGATTCCTGACAATGTTGAATTCGAGCCATCAGAGTCAAAGGTGCCATTACCCAAAAGATTGACATTCTTCGCCGAGGTGATGCCTGATGAAGTCTGCAAAGTTCCGTTGTTGAAGGTCAGGCTTCCCGTTCCCAAGTTGCTGTCGTTGCCAACGTTGACAGTGCCGCCGCCGATGCTGGTGCCGCCGCTGTAGTTGTTCACGCCCGTTAAGGTCAGGGCCCCCGCGCTGACTTTTAGCAGCGCGCCGCTTCCGGAAATAACGCCGCTCAGAGTGGAATTGAACCCGTTGGAATCAAAAGTCCCGTTGCTGCCGGTCAAAGCGATGTTGCGGGCGGATGTAATTCCCGCGGCCGTCTGCAAAGTTCCGCCGTTAAAGGCAAAGCTTCCCGTTCCCAAATTATTGTCGTTATCCACGTTCAAAATACCCGCGCTGACCGTCGCAGGTCCGCCGTAAGTGTTAACCCCGGTCAGGGTCAAAGCGCCCGAACCAATTTTGGTAAAACCTCCCGCGCCGCTCAAGACACCGCTCAAGGTCGAGCTGAACGTTTGTGTATCGATGGTGTCGCTTCCCGTTAAAACGATGGACCGGGTCGCGGAATTAATTCCCGTAGCCGTCTGCAACGTCGCCCCACTCAACGCCAAAAGTCCCGTTCCCAAGTTGCCGTCGCTGTTAATGTTTAAAGTTCCGCCGGTTACCGTCGTACCGCCGCCATAATTATTGGCCGCCGTCAGGAAAAGAGTGCCTGTCCCCGACTTCGTCAAGGAACCCGAACCGCTGAACGTTCCATTCAAGGTCGAATTGACCCCGTTGGTATTGAAGGTTCCATTGTTGGATGTAAAGTCGATATTTTTAGAGGAAGTTATTCCGGTAGTCGTGGTCAAGGTTCCGCCGTTAAACGTCAAATTACCCGTTCCCAAGTTATTGTCATTACTCACGACAACCGTACCGGCGGTAAAAGTCGTTCCACTGTCATAGGTGTTAACCCCGGTCAGGGTCAAAGCACCCGAACCGATTTTGGTCAAACTGCCGCCCGTGCCCGAGATAACGCCGGTAAAGTTTGTCGTGGCATTGTTGGAACCCACCGAAAGCGAGTCGCTTCCCAAAGACAAATTACCCGCGCCGGACAACCCGCCGAGCGTGCCGGTATTGTTGTTGGAGCTCGTGTCCAGAAGAGCTCCCGAAGCGATATTCACCGTGGAACCGGCCAAATTGCCGTTCAAGCCCAAAGCCAGCGTTCCCGCGTTAACATTGGTCTGACCGGTCAAATTGTCATTACCGGTTAAAGTTAATATTCCGCTGCCGATTTTGGAGAAAGTTCCCGTACCGGAGATAACACCGGAAAGAATCGAATTAACCGTTTGGGTATCAAAAATGCCCGCGCCCTGCATGGTAATGCCCCTGGTCGAAGTAATTCCGGTTGAGGTCTGCAAGGTGCCGCCGTTGAACACCAAAATACCCGCGCCCAGATTGTTATCATTGCTGACATTGATCGTTCCCGCCGTAAGCGTTGTTCCACCGCCGTAGGTATTGGTGCCCGTTAACGTCAAGGCTCCCGCTCCAACCTTGGTCAAACTGCCCGTGCCCGTAATGGCGCCTGAAAAAGCAGAACTGGTGGCATTGCCTTCCGTTAAGATCATTCCGGTCAAGCCTAATGTGCCCGAACCGCTCAAATTGCCGACCGTTTGGTTGGCCGTGGTCATATCAACGGTCCCGGCGTTAATCGTCAAACCGCCGAAATTATTCGCTCCCGACAAGGTCAGTATCCCGGCGCCGATCTCCGTCAAATTGCCTGTTCCCGAAATGGTTCCCGACAGGGAAGAATTAAATCCGTTGTTATCGAAGGTTCCGCCGTTGGTATTTAGGAATATATTTTTTGACGAGGTAATGCCCGCGGAGGTTTGAAGCGTTCCTCCATTGAAAGCCAGTTTTCCCGTACCCAGGTTATTGTCGTTGCCCACATTGACAGTGCCCCCCGTAAAGGTCGTGCCGCCGCTATAGGCATTCGTACCCGTCAGGGTCAGTGCGCCGGCGCTGATCTTGGTCAAGGACCCGCTGCCGCTCACCACCCCTTCCAAGGTGGAATTGAATCCGTTGGAGTCGAAAGTCACGCTGCCGCTCAGAACCATCGACCGGGAAGCGGAATCGATTCCCGCCGCCGTCTGAAGGGTTGAGTTGCTCATGGACAACAGACCCGACCCCAAATTGTTATCGCCATTGATGTTCAACGTTCCGCCCGTCACCGTGGTCCCGCCGCCATAAGTATTAATGGCCGTCAGGGACAAGGTTCCCGCTCCCGATTTCGTAAAGGCGCCGGTCCCGCTGATCACGCCGTTAAGCGTCGAATTAAATCCATTGCTATTGAATGTGCCGTTATTGGAGGTGATGTTGATTAATTTGGACGAGGTAATACCCGCGGTGGTTTGAAGCGTTCCACCGTCAAAAGTCAAATTACCCGTGCCCAAGTTATTGTCGTTACTGACGCTAAGCGTACCCCCGGAAAGGGTTGTGCCGCCGCCATAAGTGTTAACGCCCGAAAGTGTCAGCGTTCCCGACCCGATTTTTGAGAAAGCTCCCGCTCCGCTGATCACGCCGCTAAGAGTTGAGTTAAATCCATTGCTGTTGAAGGTGCCGTTATTGGAGGTGATGTTGATTAATTTGGAGGAGTTAATACCCCCGTAGGTTAGAAGCGTTCCACCATCCCAGGTCAAACTGCCGGTGCCCAGATTATTGTTACTGTTGACGCTCAAAATGCCGCCGCTGATGCTCGTGCCGCCGCTGTAAGTGTTGTTACCCGTAAGGGTCAGCGCTCCAGCTCCAATCTTCGAAAAAGCTCCCGTTCCACTCATTGTCCCCGAAAGGGTTGAATTATAAGTATTGGTGTCAAAAGTACCGCCGTTTGAAGTGAGCGTGACGTTCTGGGAATAATTCAGCCCCGCCGCGCCCGCCTGCAGAGTTCCGCCATCCAGTCCCAACCCGCCCGTTCCCAGGGAGTTGTTATTGTTGAAATTCAAAATACCGCCGCCCGAAATCGTCGTGCCGCCGCTATAGCTGTTGGCTCCCATCAGGGTCAAAGATCCCGAATCCACTACCACTCCGCCCGTACCGGCAAGCGTATCGGATAAAGAAGAACCGGAAGTGCTAAAAGTCACCGCCGAACCATATAGGAAAATATCCTGACCTAATCCCTGACCTGCGGAGGAGGAATTAAAAGGGTAACTAGACACTTGCACACCGGCCCCGCCCGTGGCCGTGTTGGAATTGAAGCTGCTGCCGATCACATTGAGCGTAGCGCCTGAGTCCAGAAAAATACCGCCGCCCAGTCCCGCGCCGCCGCCGCCCGGTTCAACGGCCGGCGAGCTGGACCCGCCATAGGCCCCCGGACTACCGCCATTATTTCCGCCCCCTTGACCGCCACCGAACCCGCCGCTTCCCGCTGAAATATTTCCACCCGCGCCGCCGCCGCCAAAACCGCCGTTACCGCCGGAACCGCCGTTGTAACCAGGCGCTACGCCGCCGCCTGATCCACCGTTCAATCCACCGCCATTTCCCCCGATATAAGAACTGATATAGGGAACACCGCCGCCCGCGCCGCCCTGGGCCGCATTTCCATTGAAAGCCACGTTACTTACGGTCAAATTGACACCCGCGTTGACAAAGATGGCACCGCCCGCGCCCAGCCCGCCGCCGCCGCTATATTCGGCGGCACCACCGGCTCCACCTTGGGCCACCCCGTTAATCAATTGCATATTAGCGATACTGGATGTTCCGTTATTGACTGTAAATATCTGATAGGCGTTGACCCCGTTTACCGTCACACCATTGCCGGCGACGGTCACGCTTTGGGTAAGTGCCGGAAGACTCCCGGAAAGAGTGATGAGATTGCCCGGCACAGAGGAAATATTGATGGTTCCACCGGTACAACTGGCGTTGACCAATTGAATGGCATAGCTGAGAGTCCCCACAGTGCCGCCAGTGCCGTCATCTGTCGCGCTCGTCACCGGAACCGGGGTAGCCAGGGTCGTACATTGCGCCTGAAGAGACTGGAAGGGATTGAGAATAAAAAGTACCGCCAGGAAAAAAATTCCGGCTGAAAACAGTTTTCGTCCAACTAGATGAATCGATGACATGGCTCTTCCTTTTAGTTCAATTTGAAACGAGGTGTATTAAAGGCATAGGGGGGTGCTAAATATGACGCATGACATAAATAATGCAACAGACAACTTTATAGAGCCCATCAAAGCCGAGGTCAACAAAAACCTTGGTAAAACGGGGCTTTTTAACCCTTTATTTGAGCCAATTTGACCGCTTTTTCGATCTGCGAATGGCTCATATGGCGCTTCAAAAAGTCCAACACATCCTCGGCCTGCTTTAAACCGTTTTGTTGAGCGAGAGAGAACCACTTGTAGGCTTCCACATAATCCTGGGAAACCCCCAGGCTATTGGCATACATGGCGCCCAGATTGTATTGGGCGGTCGCGTCGTTCTGTTCCGCGGCTTTTTTATACCATTGCGTCGCCAGGGGATAATTACGTTTCACGCCCACCCCATATTCATATTTATATCCCAGACTATTTTGCGCCGCCACATTTCCCGCCATCGCGCTCTTGTTCAGTAATTCCAGTGCCGTCTCTTTATCGGCGGAAATGCCCTGACCCTGTTCATAGCGTGCGGCCAGATTCATTTGCGCCGTGGTAAAACCCTGATCCGCGGATTTCTTAAACCACTTCACCGCTTCTTTCGAATCCTGCCTAACGCCCAGACCTTCCTGATAGAGAACGCCAAAATTATTTTCCGCCGCCGCGTTGTCCTGCGCCGCCGATTTTTGAAACCACTCGGCCGCCTGCTTCACGTCCTCATTCACGCCCAAACCCTTCTGATAAAAAACACCCAGACGGTTTTGCGCTTCGGGGTCTCCCTTTTCCGCCAGCTTCTCGTACCAGAGAGCGGCGGTCACATAATCTTGTTTCACGTCCGTGCCGGCGTCATACATTTGCGCCAGTGTGAGTTGGGCCTTGGTGTCGCCGCCTTTGGCCGCGGCCTCAATCCATTCCAGCCCCTTGCTCGTGTCGCGGGGAACGCCGTCGCCTTCCAAACATAAAAGTCCCGCTTCCCTCTGCGCCTTCACGATGCCCTGCCCCGCCGCCTGGACATAAAGACTGAAAGCTTTGGACAAATCTTTTTTCACGCCCCAACCCTTTTCATAAGCGCGGGCCAGCCGAGCCTGCGCGTCCGGGTTGTCCTGATCGGCGGCCTTCTGAATCCACTCAATGGATTGGATTAAATTGGCTTTCGTTCCCCGGCCTTCCAAATACCAAATGCCGGTTTTAAATTCAGCGGAAGCCAAGCCAGTCTGCGCGGCTTTTTCAAAATTAGCGAAGGCGGTTTTAAAATCAACTGTCGTTCCCCGGCCATACTCATAATATTCGCCTAAAGCGTAGAGAGCTTCCCCATTTCCCTGCGCCGCGGATTTTCCATACAGGTCAAAAGCCTTGGATTTGTCTTTGGGAACGCCCGTGCCCTGAGCGTAGTGATCAGCCAAACTCAACTGGGCGTCCGCGTCGCCTTTTTCGGCGGCGGCTTCGTACCACTTGATGGCTTGAGGAAGATCGGCGGTTTCGCCCTGGCCTTTTTCCAGCATGGAGCCCAACCGATAAAGATGGGCGCCATCGGCGGAGGAAGCTGCCTGTTCGTAAAAGCTCAAGGCCTCAGGATAGTTTTGCGCCTTAAAAGCGGCATCGCCCTTTTCGACCGGTTGGGTACAGCCGGATAAAAGAATCGCCAGAAGGCTCAAAGACACGGCGGTCAATCGATAACGAATCATGCGGTACATTCCTTTAGGACGGCTGGTTCAAAAGATGGGCGAAGTATATAGAGGCAGACGGTTAAAATTAAACCTAAATTAATAATTTGACCGACAATCTAGCTCTTCAGAGGCAATTCGGTCAGAATAGCCGCGTGAAACTATCCCGCCCAAATCCGTTTAAAAAAGCCGATCCCCGCGTCTTTTGGGCGAAAGAACGTACTTTTTTGGCCTGGATTCGCACCGGTTTGGCCCTGATGGGTTTTGGTTTTGTGGTGGCCCGTTTCAACCTGTTCCTGCGTATGATTCAAGCGCGCGGGGAAACCGCCTTGCCGACCCTTTCGGGTTGGTCCATGTGGTTTGGAACCGTTTTGGTTTTAATGGGAGTTTTGGTTCAAGTACTGGCCGTGATGGATTATATGAAGTTTGTTTCTACGGTTAAGCGGGGCGAAACCCCCGGCCTCCAGCCTTCCACCCTGGGCATCCTCATCGCCTCAGGCCTGGGTCTGATTGGCCTCGTGATGGCCGTTTATCTCATCGTCAATAATTAAACCCAACTTGGAGCGAGCTGTTTTATAACCGGGTTATAAAATTGAAAAAAATAATCTGGTTTCCTATTGGCTGACGGGTACTTCCTTGTGTCCATCACGCGCGAAGGCCCTCTTATAAGCCAAACCTCTCGAACGCTTCTTAAACCACTTTCCCGCATTTAGGACAAATCAGACGGCTGGAAAACCAATGCCCGCCCTCCCGGACATAATCCGGATACATCTCCAGCACCAATTCCAACTTGCATTCGGGACATTCGTAACCGTTGGTCAACCCGATTTCATCCTGTAATTTGGCGGCGTCTTCCCGTCCCGGTTTAATCATCACTTTGTAAGCCGAATTGTGTTTTTTCATATCGGCCTGTGTCATAACGCTTTTGATTTTGCTGAGAATCTGACGGGGCGTGTAAAAACCCTTCACCGTGTAGTCGTTGGCACCCATATCAAGGGCTTTCTGGATATCTTTCTGTTCGCCCATCACCGAGAAAATAATGACCGGTATTTTTTTGGTTTCAGGGTCTTCCCGCATCCTTCGCAGAACTTCAAACCCGTCTATTTTAGGAAGCCCCAGGTCCAGCAGAACCAAATCGGGTTTCTTTTCTTTGGCCATTTCCCAACCAGTTTCCCCATCCGTGGCCGTAAAAACAAAATATCCGTCAGCGTTAAGCACATCCTGGTAAACCCTTCGGAATCCTTCCTGGTCTTCCACAATTAAAATAACTCCTTTATTTTTCATCATCCGGCTTCCACCTTTCGTTTAGCCCTATTAGTTGGTTTATGTTTTCAAACAGCTTTTTCGCAGTGGGGACAAATCAACCGGCTGGTAAACCAGTGACTTCCCTCCCGAACATGGTCCGGAAACATTTCCAGCACCATTTCCACATCACAATGGGGGCACTGATATCCCTTGGTAAGCCCTATGGCGTCCTGGAACTTGGCGACCTCCACTCCTCCCGCTTTCAACGGTAGTTTGTAGGAAGCGACGTCCTGCATCGTCTCGAATGGGATTAACTGGCTTTTGATCTTGCTGAGAATCTGCCGGGGCGTGTAAAACCCCTTGATGGCGTAATCGTTGGCCCCCATATCCATGGCTTTTTTGACATTAGTCTGTTCTCCCATGACCGAGAAAATAATGACCGGAATCTCTTTCGTTTCGCTGTCCGCCCTCATCCGGTGGAGCACCTCGAACCCGTCGATCTTGGGCAGTCCCAAATCGAGTAAAACCAGGCTGGGTTTTTTTTCCTTGGCCATGTTCCACCCGGCTTCGCCGTCTTCAGCGCAGATCACCTCATAACCGGCGTCGGTCAGAAGGTCTTCGTAAATCATGCGGAATCCCGCCTGGTCTTCCACGATTAAAATGGTTCCTTTGGAATTCATGCGGCGCTTCCTTCCTGATTCATGTATTTTGGAACGACAAGTTTGAAACAGCTTCCCTTCCCCATTTCCGACGTGACCGTAATGTCGCCCTTTTGAATGTTCATGAAATGTTTGGAGATATAAAGGCCCAGCCCGGCACCCGTGCGGTGCGCCTCTTTGCCCAATACCCGTTTCTTGGTAAAGAGACGATCCAGGGTTTCCTTATCCATCCCTATACCCGTGTCCTTCACCTCAATCATGCCCTGATCTCCTTCGCTTCCCACCCGGATCGTCACCGTTCCCTTGTCCGTGCATTTGATGGCGTTATTGACAAGATTGCGCAGCGCTTCCACCATTTTGTCCCGGTCAGCGTAAAGCTCGATCCCGTCATCCATGCCTTCCAGCAGAAGAGTTAATCCCTTTTCTTTCATGATTTGCTCGTAATCCCGGATCGCGAGAGACACCACTTCCTTCGCCGAAACCGGTTTGATATGCGCCGAAACAACTCCCCGGTCGATCTTGCTGGCGCTCAGAAGATCGCTGATCAGTTTGTAATTTCCCCGGCCGATTGTCTGCATCTCACTCAAATAGCGTCTTTGCCGGGAGTTCATTTCTCCGGTGATGCCGTCGAGCATGTTCTCAATGAACCCATTGATTTCGGCCACCGGCGTTTTCAATTGATGGGAAACTACTGAGATCAGGTCTAATTTCATCTCCCCGACGGTTTGCAATTTACCCACGAAGGCGTTGAAAGCTTCCGCCACATCCCCGATTTCGTCCTTGCCCGATACCTCCAGGCGTTTGGTCAGGTCTCCCTCGCCCTTCGCGATGTCCTTCATTCGGTCCACGACTTGCCGCAGGGGTTCAATGACGTAGCGCTGAAGGCGGGAAGCCACTAGCAATGAAATGAGGAAGGATATGAATCCGATAATGACCGTAATGATGGCGTAGTTGGTCAGACGGGACCTCATTTCCTGCGTATTATTCTCCAGGAACAGGGATCCCACCTTTTCCCCGCCGGAGAAGATGTCCCGAAAAATCTTGAGCGAGCCCCCGGTGTACTCGGCGCCTGCCTGCCCCGCTACGACCGGATAACGGCTGCGGTCTCCCGTATCACGCTGATACCAGGCGAAGACCTGGCCATTTCTGTCGTAAAGGCAGGCGGAAAGGATATCGGGATCGGCTTTCAGGGTCCCGAGCATTTCCTCCGCTGTCTTGTGATCGTTGAAAGTCAGGGCCGCCGTACTGTTATCCCCCATGATTTGCGCCCAGGTGGAAAGGGTTTTCAGTCTTAACTCGGGATAGGTAATCCGTTCATACAAAAAGAAAGCCAGGCACACCATCACCAGCGCGGCGGAAGTAGAAATCACAGTGATCACCATGATTTTTTTTCTTAAGGGCATGTCCGCAAAGCTGAAACTTTTCATCACTTACTCCGACTTGTAGATTTTCGCGACTTGAAGCAGTTTCGAGCTGATTTTTAATTTTCCCTTTTGGGCGGCTTCGAGGTTGATGGAAAGGGTGATTCTTTGCCCCTCCTGGTCAAATAAAATCATTCCCCCTAAAAGTGGAAATGTTTCAATTTCCGAAACCGTCAGCGCGTTGGTTCCCCGCATGACCTCGAGTATTACCTTGATGTTGTCCTTCTCCGAGTAGGAGATAAAAAGAATCTGGCACTTTCGCAATTGAGGTATCTGGATTCCATCAAAAGCGCCGAAGCGTTTAAGATGGATGGCATGCCCGTTGACGCTTCTCCCTTCAATCGTATTGGCCAGGTCGCCGCCAAAGGGATCATCTCCCAGTACTCCGATAATGATCGGCGATGTGGCGCTGTCAAAAGTGCCGTCGGGCCACTCCACAAATTTGGTGAAGTTGAAAAGATAAGCCGCTTTCAGCGCGTATTCGGAAAATTGTCCGAAGACCGGAAATGCAATGGTTAAAATGATGGCTAAAGTTAATCCACGGAACATTTTCACTTTTTATCCTCTGCTCAATATCGCGCGGTTAACTGGCCATAAACCCCCGTTTGCGGGTTTGAGCTAATCAGGAAGGTAGAGGCTTCAGCGTGGGAACCTTCCAAATCCTGCCCCCAAACCGACACTTCCCAATTCAGCGTTGGTTTCCAGGAAAATCCCAAATCCCAAACTCCATAAGAGGGGACAACACCGGTGTTCACTCCCGAGGGATCGTTGATCGGGGTAGCGTCCACCCAATAGTAAGAGGTGTTTAACTTAAGGTTCGGGGTGGCATCCCAGGACAGCCGTCCATCCAGAATGTTATGGGGCGGCGGATTGCCTACGAAAATATTAGAGACTGAGTTCATGGTGGAATCGTAACCGTTGTAGGTATAGGCAAAAGCCGTTTTCAGGGAATCGGTCAAATCCCATTTGAGGCTTATTTCGGTTCCATAGATGGCGCCCCCATCGGAATTGGAGGCTTGAACTTCGCTCACATAGGAACCCCCGATCGGAGTAGCCGGGCCCGTGCCGGGCGAGAATTGAATGAGCTCCGCCGTGATGACGTTGTAATACCGGTTATAAAAACCCGCCAGGTCCAGGGAAAATCCGGAAGTGACATTGGCGCGGTATCCGACCTCATAGGACAGGATATCCTCGGCGGTCAGGTTGGTATTTCCCACCAGGCCCGCGTACAGCGTCGTGGGGCCCGCCGCGAAGCCTTGAAGAAAATAATTCGCATTCTCCTCGTCACGGGTGGGGATCCGTACATTACGGGAAACAGTCGCCCAGAAACTGTTGTTGGGATCGGGCGTGAAGAGCAGGTGTCCCGATGGCTCCCATTCGTTGCCGGTATAAGGATTGTTTTCCAGGTTGACGCCGGCCGTCAGGTAAAGGTGGTTGTCCACTAAAGTAGCTTTATCATTCAATAAAAGACCGTATGTGTTAAGTGATGTTTGCTGGGGGGAAAAAAAGCTGAAAATAGCGCCGGGATGATCATCCGAAACATTGCTGAAGTCTCCGCCCCAGGTCACTTCATTCCAGCTGTTCAGTTGAAACCGATACTGAAGCTCGGCGTCGAAGTTATTTAAAAGCGACCCGGCGTTGTCCGTGGCCAGCAGATGGACTTGATCGTAATAAACCAACAGGTTACCTTCCGAGTTGTCTGAAAAGGTATGGGTCCAATGGGCGAGCAGGTGATCGTCCCGATCCACCTCATCGTTCATGTAATTACCCGAGTATTGAAGGGTAAGAGGATTGAAATCATTTACGGGGTTGTCAAAATTGCCGAGCTGGTATTCCCCTTCCAGGGTCAAATGGTCAGCTACCTCGTGCAAGTCGGTCCGGAAACCCGCCCGCTGGGCAGTCCAGCTGTCCTGGGCATTCTGGCCCGTTGTTGTCTGAAAAGATCCCTCGTTTTCAGTCTGGCCGTAAATCCGGTAATAAAGGTCATCCCCTATCTTTCCGCCATACCGCAAGGCGGCCATGCTGCCGGTATTGCTGCCGGTCAGGCTGGTAGCGTAAACCCCCTGGGTGATTTTTGAATCCTTGGTAATGATATTGATGACGCCGTTGACCGCGTTCGCGCCCCAAAGGGTTCCTCCGGGACCGCGGATAACTTCGATACGGTCGATGTCCTCCAGCATGGAGTCCAGCTCGTTCCACTCAACCCCGCCGATGGTGCTTTGGTAAACGCTGCGGCCGTCGACCAGGACGAGCATCTTGTTGTTGTACTGCGAATTAAACCCCCTGGAACTGATCGCCCATTCGTTCGCGTTCACACGCGACACCAGCAGGCCAGGCACCATGCGCAAAAGGTCCGCCACGTGCTGGAGGCCGCTGTTGTGGATATCCTCCTGGGTGATCACAAAAATGGCTGAGGTGGCATCCCGGAGGGATTCTTTTTCCTTGGCCGAGGAAGTCACTGTCACGTTCAACCCGCTCAGGTTTTCCAGGCTCAATCGGGTCAGGTCGGTTGTGGAAGGACCGGCGGCTGGAGAATCGGGATCTGCCGTGGTTTCATTAGAAACAGCCTCCGGAATGGTCGGGCTCGATGGGCCGGGTTCGGTTTCTTTAGAGACGGCCGCGGCCTGGGCTAGGGTTCCCATCAGAAGGATGGTTCCCAGGAAGACCGCTTTTAAAACCCATTTTTCTTTCGTGTTTTTCTTAAAAGCGCCCATGGCATTTCTCCCTAAAATAAATGTTGGTCCGTTTTTTAAAACGAACGTGATGCCGGTTAAAAAATCGAGAAAACCGCGATTTCCATTTTGAGGTTTGGAAACTTTCGACGATGAACTTCGAGTTATAACTCGGTTAGTTTTTCAAAGACTCATTCATGATTCGGGAAACCGTTTCCCGGATCTCTTCAATGCGGAACGGCTTTTCCAGGCAGATATTTGGAATGCTTTTCAAAAAATCTTTTATGTCGTCGGAAAAAATACCGCCTGTGATAAAAACAATCCTTTTTTCTAGTCCCGGAAATTTCAGGGCAACGTTCTTATAAAGACCCATACCGTCCATATCCGGCATGTTGATATCGCTCAGGATGGCTTCAAACTCTCCTTTTTCTCTTTCCAGAATGCCCATCGCGTCCAACCCCGAAAGAGCGGATATCACCAGGCCGCACTTTTTCAATATTTTGCACAAAACGTCCAAATTGCCCGGTTCATCGTCCACGATCAAAATCCGGCCGGGTTTCACCTCAGCCGGAAGAGCCGGATTATTCACCGCTTCCTCCGGACCATGTTCCCGCGGAAGCTTCACGGTAAAAGTCGAGCCCTTCCCGACGGCGCTTTGAACCTCTATCGATCCCCCATAGTGGTTTAAAATCTCATTGCAGACCGAAAGGCCCAGGCCCGTCCCCACACCGGTGGGTTTGGTGGTAAAAAACGGGTCAAAAATACGGGGAAGAACCTTTTCGGGTATACCCACGCCCGTATCTTTAAACTCAACAAAAACAATGCCGTCATACCGCCCCGTGCGGATGCTGATTTTATTTTTTTCGGGATTGTTGCCTTCCATCGACTGAGCCGCGTTGATTAAAAGGTTAATGAAGACCTGCTGTAATTTCCCCGAATTGGCTAGTAAATGAGGAAGATCCACCGCGAAGTTTTTTTCAACCCTGGCCTTTTGTTTGATGATGTGGAACGACATATTGATAGCCGATTCCACCGCTTGGTTCAGATCCACCTTTTCCAATTCATCGTCATTGGATCTCACAAAGGCTTTCAAGCCCTTCACGATATCCCGGATTTTATCGCCGCCTTTGGCAATGTCGGCCAATTCACTCCGCATTTCTTTGAACACTCCTTTACAGGTGTCGTCCATCGAACCCTTCATTTCCATGTGGCGGTCAATGTCGTTAAATTGTTCCTGTAAAAAAGTCAGATTGGCCAAAACATAAGTTAAGGGATTATTAATTTCGTGAGCGACGCCGGCCGCCAGGGTTCCCACCGTGGCCAGCTTGTCGTTGAGCGTCGCCTGGCGCTCCATTTGATTTTGTTGGGTGATATCCCGCATGATCACCAATACGTTCCGTTTGCCGTCAAACTGGATGGAAAGACTGCGAGTTTCAACTTCTACCAAATGCCCGTCTTTGGCGGTTATTTTGGACCTTATCGTGGGATTGGAGCTTCCGTCCTTCAATATCTTGTCGAGTCTTTCTTGAATAATGGCATGGTGGTCGGAGTGGACAAAATCGAAAGGGGATCGCCCCATCAGTTCTTCCTCGGATGACAACCCCGCGATCTTGGCCATCTCGTGATTTGCGAAAATGATCCTTCCCGAATCGACAATCAATAAACCGCAGGGCATCTCCCCAATGATGGTGCGTAAATTCTCTTCGGACATTCGCAGGGATTCTTCCCCGGTTTTGCGATCCGTGATGTCCTGTATGGTTCCCTGCACGCGGGTAATCTGTCCGGCGGAGTTTTTTTCGGCCCGGCCGATGGAACGAACCCAGGCCGGCTTTCCCTTCGCGGTGGTCATTTGCACCTCCAAGTCGAAGGGTATTCCCTCCCCCGCGCACCGGTCAAACGCCGCCTGCAGTAATCCCCGCGCTTTGGGGCCGTAAAAGCCGTTGACAATATCGGAGGTCAGGGGGAATTCGGGCGACAATCCGTAGATCGCTCGCGCTTCGTCGGACCAGGTGATCGCCCCGGGCAACTCCACCATCCAGCCGCCCAAATGGGCGATTTCCCCGGCCATGCGCAGCATCGCCTCGTTCTGGTGGGTCTTTTCCCGGGCCAACTTGCGCTCGGTGATGTCCACGACGATTCCCAACCGCCGGATCTGGTTCCCCTGGCCGTCATAGTCGGCCCTTGCCTTTTCAAACAACCAGCGCAGCTGGCCGTCTCTCCGGCGGATGCGGTACTCCACCTCCAGGATGGGATTTTCCGGGGTCACCTTGTTCCGGGCGGACTGCAATGCGGGAAGGTCCTCCGGCAGGACGAAACTTTGAAACGCTTCTATCGTTCCCGCGAATTCCTCCGGACGGACGCCGAAGAGCTCGCAGGTGCAATCGGACCAAACCAAGCTGCCTTTTTGGGGGTTGAAATCCCAGCTGCCCAGCCGGCCGATACGCTGGGCGTTGGTAAAAAGAACGTTCATTTCCAGCAGCTTTTCTTCCGCCAGCTTGCGCGCCGTAATGTCCTTGCCGATGGTCATCAATAGGTCTTGTCCATCAACCACAATCTTCACCGATGAGAAATTAACGATAAAAATCTCGCCGTCACTTCTTCGAACATGAATTTCGGTATTGTTCGGGTTCCCCTCCATGACCAATTTAATTTGGGAAGCGGCTAATGACAGATCCTCCGGCATAACAAATTCGGCGTAATTCCTTTTGACGAGTTCTTTTTTTGAGATGCCCAGCAGGGTCACGGCTTGCTGATTGCCATAAAGGAAAATGCCGTCGGTTTTTATCAAAAAAATGGCGTCGTTGGCTTCGTCCGTCAGCGTTTGGAAAACGCCTTCGCTCAGCCGCCAGTCATTTTCCAGCGGGGTTAATGGTTTATTCACGGGTTCCTTCTGAGGACAGCTCTAATCACTTCTATGGATATCGGGGTGAATGGTTCGGATTCGTTTTGAGGTGCTTGAAAAAATGATTCTTATCTGGTTCTTCAGCGGGGAGAAGTAAGACAAGTCCATTACGGTCTCTACCCTACTCCGATGTTTAAAAACAAACATGATTCAGAACAACAATATGAGCTAAAAAACAGAGAGCCCCAAAAATAGTTGTATTTGTGGCCGGTTTTGAGCTCACTGGGAAACCTGCTCTATCACTTTGAAAACCCACCGGGATTCTCCTAGGCGCGGCCCAGGACAGGCCTAGAGGCTTGGGCTGAAACCAATAGTTGGGGCCTTCTGGTTCCTAACAGCCCCTATCCTGCTACTCACTCCGGGCTTGAGGGTCGGCTGGATCCAAAAGTTGTCCGGGACAACTTTTTAAGGGTTACCCGGTAAAAAGTTCCGGGCCGGAACTTTCGTTGAAAGAATAGCCGGTCAACCCAGCCGCCAAGCGGCTGATTTGGGGCTCAAGCGTTAAGTCACTTAACGCTCAGAACCCCTTAACCCCGGGTAAAAGTTCGGGGCCCGAACTTTTTAAAGAAACCCTTTAAAATATGGGTAAATTTTGATTGGGATCAAATCAAAATTGGAAGAATAGCTGGTCAACTTGGTCGCCCGCCGACGATTAATTGGACGCAATACCGACAAATCTTACGGCCCGTAAGACTTATTGGAAGAATAGGCTGTCCATTTTTCAGCTGCTGAAAAATGGGGGGTCTCTATAGACCCGGATTCTTGAACTGTTCAAGATTGGTACCTCCAAAGTTTTCACAGTGTGAAAATCCACCCCATCCGGGGGCTAATTTTGCAGATTCTGCAAAAACCAAGGGGCTAAAATCCATATTTTTTAGACAATATCCAAAATCTGGTGTTTAGTTTTGGGAAATTCCCAAAAAACACCCCTACCCGAGGGCCAATAACCCCAAATAGCCCGCTAGGGTGGTTTTAAGGGTTGGGGCCAGGGCTAGCCCCTGGGCCAAACCGGCCTGGGCGCTAGGCGCCCATCGGGAGGGGTCGAACAGGTTGGGGAATATCTGGTCCCGGGATGGCTTGTCGGGCAAGATCAGCTCCACCCGGCTACCAGCCTCCCGCAGGCCTGCGATTTCAGACCCGGGCTTCCCCAGCGCTTCCGGCGTTTGGCCCGAAACGACCACAGCCACCACTAGCTCATACCCGGCGGCCAAATCGGCGTTTACCGCGGACCGCAAGCCCCCATCCAGGTAACGGCGTCCGTTGATGGTCACCGCCGGGCGAATCATGGGCACGGCACAGCTGGAGGCAACGGCTTTTACCAGGGGCACACCCGAATCCTTATTCCAAACCACAAAAGCCCCATCCGCCGCATCCACCCCCGTAATGAGCAATTTTCTTTCAGGCCAGTCTTTGGTGGGCAGGGCCGCCTCATACAACGCCAACCCGCTCTCTTCACTTGCCACCGGGGCCGTCAGGGCCAAAGCCCCTGGGCCGAGCCCACTTGGCGAGGCACAAGATTTGGGTGTACTCGATTCATATAAAAAAGCGAGTGCCCCTATCTTCGCCCGCGCTTCCTGCGTAAAGCCGCTCAGGGTTCTCCCCCCGCCATCCGCCAGCACCTTCCCCATAGCCTCTTGATATTGTTTGAGATCAACATTCGGCTCCGCCGCGGAAAGCCGAGGCGGCGCGATATGCCCCTCGTAAAGTTTGGACAGATCATATCCCGACGCTACCTGCGCCCCCACCACCGCCCCCGCGCTAGTACCGACAATCAGGTCAGCGCCCGTCAGGTTCACCCCGCCATCCCGCAAGCCTTTCAGCAGACCCGTTTCCCACTCAGAACCTGAACGGCCACCGCCGCTTAGAACTAAGGCGTATTTCATTCGTTACTTATCACTTTCTTCCAGCACATTTGCGTCCAACGTCTTAATCAAAAATCTTAAAATATAATCCTTCTCAACACTGGGCATTTCATAGGGACTAATTGGGACCAAAAAATTATCAAAATAACCTTCGATTCTCGTTCCTTTGCCTTTTGTCACAAACTTTCCATAGTAAGGAATTACATAAACAAAACTTTGAAATCTCTTTCTTCTCCAAAGCTTAAATCCGTCACGATTAAAAGAAACCATAATCGCTTCACTTTTAAATATCGGAAATAGAAAATCAAAGAAGGTTTGCCGCTTGGCGTTTTTTTGTAAAAGTTCTAAACATTTTTTCGGAGACAGGTTGGTTATTAAATTTTTATTTTCTTTCGAAGAAAATGGATCGTTTAAAAAGCTCATTGCAGTTCCTTAAAGTGTTTTTGGATTGAAAAATGCAGATCAGCCCCTTTTTCAATATAAAAATGAACCTCTTAAAAGAAATAAGGTTTCAGGTATTACGGTTTCGATATAAACTGCCGCATTCCTTATTTTAATCAAAATCTAATCACATTATTCGAGGACCCCAGTTCAATAACGAAGTGCAACACTTAGGCCCGGCAGAATCCG
>OLLS01000004.1_pt1 | contig 27645 bp, 28 predicted proteins | sample 1604631 | NCBI WGS metagenome assembly OLLS01 (sample SAMEA104055725, study PRJEB20765) | soil metagenome | biome: Arctic tundra; feature: Polygonal ground; material: soil | place: USA | collected 2011-09 | depth 0-0.5 m | reverse complement strand
GAGAAATCCCGCGTGACCGACGCTTTAGAGGCGGGGGCCAACGAGTATGTCATGAAGCCTTTTACCCGAGAAGTGTTGCTGGCCAAGCTGGAATTGCTTGGCATGGTTAAGAGCTGAAATGGCCCGCATTCGGGTTCTCATTGTGGACGACTCGGTGGTTATACGGCGTCTGCTTCACAATATCCTGTCGATTGACCCCTCGTTGGAGGTGGTGGGTACGGCGTCTGGCGGAAAAATCGCCCTGGCCCGCATTCCTCAGATGAATCCGGACGTGATCATCCTGGATGTGGAAATGGCCGAGATGGACGGGCTGCAGACCCTGGCGGAGATACGCAAAATTTACCCAGGTCTGCCGGTCATCATGTTCAGTTCCCACACGGCCAAGGGCGCCGCTGCGACGATCGACGCGTTGCTTTTAGGGGCCACCGATTATGTGACCAAACCGTCCAATGCGGTCAGTCTGGACGCGGCTGTGGAATCGGTCCAGGAAAACCTTCTGCCCAAGATAAGACAGTTTTATCGATTGAACGCGACCCCCTCTGTGGAAAAAGATCCAGCCAGCCTTTCTTCGACAAAAAATAAACGATTGAAAAAGAAATCCGGCCCTATTGATGTGGTGACCATTGGAGTCTCCACAGGGGGACCCAACGCCCTGACTGTGATGCTGCCAAAGATACCCAAGGATTTTCCCGTTCCCATTCTCGTTGTTCAACACATGCCCCCGATCTTTACCAAAGCTTTCGCGGAGCGGCTGAATGTTTTATGCGACATCCAGGTCAAAGAAGCCCAGGGCGGCGAGTTTTTGGAGCCGGGCTGCATTTGGTTGGCCCAGGGGGGCTGCCATCTGGTTCTGGAGCGGACGCCCGCGGGGATCAGACTGAAATTGAATCAAGACCCGCCGGAAAACTTCTGCAGGCCCTCGGTGGACGTGACTTTCCGCTCGGCGGCCGAAGTGTATCGGGGTCAATGTCTGGGTGTGGTGATGACCGGTATGGGCAGGGACGGACTACGGGGAAGCGAGTGTATCAGTGAGATGGGCGGGCAAGTGGTGGTTCAGGATGAGGAAAGCAGCGTGGTTTGGTCCATGCCCCAGGCGGTGGTCAACGCGGGGTTAGCCGACCAGATCGTGAAACTGGAGGAACTGGGTGATGAAATCGTCAATCGCGTTACCAAAAGCCGGTTGTCCTGCGCCAGCCTGCCGGGTTTGGAATAAACCCATGACCGACGAAACCGGAGCAACGCTTTTATCGGCGGATTTTGACTATGTGTGCAAGTTAGTGCTGGAGCACTCTTCGGTGGTGCTGGAGGCGGGGAAGGAATACCTGGCCGAAGCGCGGCTGCTTCCGATCGTCCGGGAAAGAAAAATGTATTCCCTGGGTCAATTGGTGGAGGAACTGCGGCAAAAACCCTCCAACGGCCTTCACCGCGAAGTGGTGGAAGCCATGTTGACCAACGAAACCTCGTTCTTCAGGGACGTGAAACCTTTTGAAGCGATCCGCGAAATGGTGTTGCCCGACCTAATTTCCAAAAGGGCGTCTGAACGGACCTTAAATATCTGGTCCGGGGCCTGTTCCGGAGGGCAGGAAATTTACAGTTTGTTGATGCTGATCAAGGAGCATTTTCCTGTTTTGGAAGGCTGGAAATTGAGAGTCATCGCCAGCGATCTCTCCAGCCAAATGTTGGAGAAGGCGCAACGGGGGATTTTCTCCCAATTGGAAGTGAACCGGGGTCTGTCCGCCGCTTACATGGTGAAATATTTTGAGCAGGTGGGACTGGACTGGGAAGTCCACGAGACTTTTCGGAAATCCATCGAGTTCCTTCCGATGAATCTCGCCAAGCCCTGGCCCGTGCTTCCCGCCATGGATCTGGTTTTGATGAGGAACGTGATGATTTATTTCGATGTGGAAACAAAGAAACGGGTTTTGAATCAGACCGCCGAATTGATGAAGGACGATGGGTATCTTTTTCTGGGCGGCGTCGAAAGCACGATCAATTTGACGGACCGATTTGAAGTAGTGCCGTGGAAACAATCCAGTTGTTTCCGGCCTAAGCACGGATAAAGGGGTTCTTATGGATTTACTCGAAGAGCAAATTATTAAAATCACGGGAAACGTTTGGAAAACCCTCGTGGGTCTGGACCTGAAAGTAGCCGATGAGGATGTGGGAACGGATAAGGAGCAAATCGCGGGATTCATCCAGATCATGGGGGCCTGGGACGGCACGGTGATTTTGGATTGTGAAAAGGAAATGTCGCGGGTGCTGGCCTCTTTAATCTTCGACGTGCCCATAGAGAAGATCAGCGACGCCGAAATCCTAGACGCCTTGGGGGAATTGGTCAATATAATCGCCGGAAACCTGAAGGCGCATCTTCCCCAGCCCTGCCACCTGTCGCTGCCCGCGGCGGTCGGCGGATGGGATTACATGCTCCGCTTTCCGGGCAGCCAGCAGGTCAGCCAGGTTATTTTTGAATGCGGTTTCGCGCAGTTTTTAGGGGTGACGATTCTCAAACAGGGGGAAAGCGCGCCTTTTACCAAAATTGTGAAGCAGTCGTAAGGTGATGGCGATTCATTGGTTGTTGAACGCCGAATGGGGTTTGGCCTGGTGCTGGGTTAAATCCAAAGTTTTAAATTTACTAAAGGAGCGCGTCAATGCAGATCAGTGAGGATCAAATCGTCAGCGTGACCAAGGATGTGTGGAGCACCGTCCTGAATCTTGAAGTTAAAACGATGAAAGAGGACAAGGGAACGGATCAAAAAAGGGTCGCCAGTTTCATCCAGATTATGGGGGCCTGGGAAGGTTCGATCATTTTGGACTGCACGCCCCATTTATCGAAACTCTTCTCTTCTAAGATGTTTTCCATGCCCTTGGATGAGATCCACGACGAGGAAGTATCGGACGCTTTAGGCGAGCTGATCAATATCGTCGCGGGCAATCTCCGGGCTTTTCTGCCCCAGCCCTGCCAACTGTCGCTGCCGGCGGTGGTGGACGGGTGGGACTATACGCTGCGGTTTCCGGGGGGCCAGGGTGTCCATCAAACCCTTTTTGAGTGCGGTGGCCAATTTTTCGGCATCACCATACTTAAACACAGCGAAAACGACCCCTTTTCCAAGGTCGTAAAACAATAGCGGGGGTTTTATATGTTGAGTCATAAAGACCATAAGGACGAAATAAACATGCTGAAATTGGCGAACGGCTATTTCCAAAAAGGCCAGTTGGACAAGACGATTGAAGAGTGCCAAAAGCTTTTAAAATCACATCCCGAGGACTGCGGAATTTTCGAGCTGTTGGGCGACGCCTACGCGCAAAAAAACGAGCATTCGCTAGCCTTCCGGGAATACAGCAAAGTCGCCGCGGTTTTGGTTCACCAGGGTCAAACCTACAAAACCACCGACATCTATAAAAAAATAATGGGGCTGGACCCCCACCGACTCGACACCGAAGGCCAGAATCAACGAAACCTCATCCAGTTTCATTTGAAGGCGGATGAGGCTCTGGCCGAAAACAACTCGGAAGACGCCATTCAATATTTGACTCGAATTTTAAAAATCGATCCGATGGACTTCGCGGTGGCTTTAAAACTGGCCCAACTCTTTGAGGTGCTGGGACGAAACGCCGACGCGATCTCCCAGTATGTCCGCATGGGCGGGGTTTTTCTTAAGAACCGGCAATATAAAAAAGCCAGGGAAGTTTTCAAGCAAGTCATCACGCTGGAGCCGCAAAACATCGGCGGACATATTCAACTGGGCGAAATTTACATCAAACTGGAAAACGAATTTGACGCCAAAAACGAATACCACAAGGCGGCCGAAATCGCCCTGGCGAAGAATGATCTGCACGCCGCTTTTGAATATTCACTAAAAGCCGTCGAGCTCAAAAGCATGGATGCCTATTACGTTCTGGGAGTGGTTTTATTCGAGCGTAAAAAATGGATCGACGCGAAAATGAAATTCGACGATTTTCTGAGGTTCAAGCCCGAACACGTGGGAGCCCATGTCTATCTAGGCAAGGTGTTTGACGCCATGGAACAGCCCATCAAGGCGGTGGAGTCTTTTCAAAAAGCCTTGAAGATGGACAAATACAACATGATGGCCCTGGAAGTCTGGGCCGAATATTGTGGCAAAACCAAAAACACCGCAGGGGCAATAGAGACGTACAACATTTTAATCGAAAAAGCCTTCGCGGAAAACCAGGACAGACTGGCGATCGAATGGGCCAGACTGCTGGTGGCGGTGGATGAAACGGTAGCTTCCTCCCATCTGAAACTTGCCGAGATTTTGGAGAAGAACGGCGATCAGGACGCGGCAGCAGAGGCTTATTTCAATCTGTACCTCATTTACGCCAAAGAGAATAACGACGCGGAAGCCGAAAAATACCGCCGCAAAACACTGCAGATGAAACCGCTTCACGCCAAAGCCTTGAGTTTGGGAAAAAAGCAGTCGGTGGAAGAGACACCGGCAACGGTTTCGCCGGTTGTGGTGGATCCACCGGCAGCGGTTCCGCTGACAGCTGGGGCGGCTTTCGTTTCGGTTCCGCTTTCCGAAAAGGTCATTTCGACGCCGGTTAGTTCGATAGAGCCCATCGAGGAGATTCCTTCTGTCAGTCCGAGAGAAGCCCGTTTGGCGAAAATCAGCGTGGCCGAGCAATATGTTGTCCAAGGCCTTTTAAACGAGGCAATCGATATATTTGAAAAATTAATAGCGGCCAATCCCCAGGATTCCTTCGTCAAAGATAAATTAAACAAGCTTTACCTCGCTCTTTCCCAAACCGGCGCGAATCCGGTTCAGCCGGTTGAACCATCGTACCCGCGAGAAAAGGAAACGATTGTCATTTCTCATTTCCTGAATCAGTCGATTTCACCCGCGGAAAGCCGCGTGGAACAAAAACTTAAAACAACGGTTGAAGCGTTTTCGGACGCCGAAAAGAAGGCCCGGTTCGAAGACCAAAAAAAATCGAAAACGAAATTAAAAAGGAAATTTGTTTAACCGGTTGTTGAATCCTCTTTTCGGGGATTCCTATTTACGAACGAGCCGCGAATGAAAAACCATATTTTTAGTGGCTCGTTCCGACCCGTGGCTGTCGACAGGGTGTCGAAAAATAGTTTTTCAACACCCTGTTAGTGGTTGAAAAGAAAGACCGCTCAGAATTAAGATAAACTATGTGGCAAAATTACATAACCCGCAAAGGCAGCGCGGGGCGGCGAAACCGCTAATCCGGCCAATGGGAACGATAAAGGCAATCGTTCGATTGGCCGATGCTATTTTTAAGAGAGGTGGTGGAATAACGCGATGTCTGAAAATGAAAAAATATTAAATCTCGATCCCGAAGACATCAATGTTCACACAATGATGGGCGATGTTTTTTCTAAAAAAAATGAAGCTGCAAAAGCTTTTGACGAATATCTCAAAGCCGTCGAGGATTTTAATAACCGTGGTCAAAACGATAAAATCGCTTCCGCTTACAAAAAAATAGCCCAACTGGACCAGAATCAGCTTGGTCCGGCTGCCCAGAAAAAGCTCAATCTGATTCAGCTTTCGTTAAGGGCGGACGAGGCCCTAGCCGACAATAAACCCGAAGAGGCGATTGAAGCTCTTATCGAAATTTCAAAGTCCGATTCGGATGATATGTCGGTCATTACGAAATTAGCGGAACTGGAAGAAAAATTTAACCAAATCCCAGCTGCGGTCGAGCATTACTCCCGTCTGGGCGAGGCATTCCTCAAAAGCCGTCTGCTCAAAAAAGCGCAGGAAATTTTTAAAAAAGTCATCGCGTTGGACCCGCAAAATATCCCCGCTCGTTCCAACATCGCCCAAATTTATATTAAGCAAGGTTCTGAAAACGAGGCTAAAAAAGAATATTTAAATATCGCCGAACAGGCTCTGGCGAATAAGAACCTGGACGCTGCTTTGGAATACGCGAAAATGGCCGTGGAGTTGAAAAGTATCGAGGCGCATTACTTTGTGGGAATCGTTTTATTTGAGCGCCGGAAGTGGATTGAAGCCAAGACGGCGTTTGACTATTTGCTCCGTTTCAAACTGAATCACGTGGGAGCCTTCGTCTATTTAGGGAAAATTTATGACGCGATGGATCAGCCGTCCAAAGCGATCGAAACTTTTCAGAAAGCCTTAAAAGTTGAAAAGGACAATTTGTCCGCGTTGGAGGCCTGGGCAGATTATTGCGTTAAGAAAAAAGATAAAAATGAGGCGATTCAAACCATAACCCTGTTAATCAACAAGGCCGAGGCGGGGAACGATCCCCAACGCGCGGTACAATGGGCACGAACCCTGGTATCGGTGGACGGAAATTTGCTGCCATCCAAAATAAAACTGGCCGAGGCGCTGGAAAAGAACAATGATTCCCAGGGCGCCGCGGACGTTTATTGTAATTTGGCTTTGATTCATAACCAGCAAAACCAGATGGAAGACGCGGCGCGTTATATCCGCAAAACACTCGAACTTAATCCGACCCACGCAAAGGCCCTGACCATGATGCCGGGCGAAGCGCGGCCACAACCCCCGTCGTCGGTATCCATGGCACTGGAGAGTCACGAAAAGAATGAAGTTGTCTCCAAAACTCCGGTTGTGGAAGTGAGCCGGGCGGAAGATTTTAAAGCCCAATTGGATGTTGCGGATCAATATGTTAAAGATGGTCTTTTGGACGAAGCCATCGACATTTACCAGCAATTAACGGAAGCGGATCCGAGTCATTCGGGAGTCAAAGAGAAATTAAATAAAGTCTACGCCGCTTACGCGAAAACTGGGACAGATTTAACGAAGGCGATTATCAACGAATCTGAACTCGAGGAAGAGACCAACCCCAACGATTCGTCCCCGAAGAAGAATTCCGGTAAATCAGGAATTGACGTTGAAAAACACGATGAAGCCGCTCTCCGGAATTTGCAGGAGATGGAAACCAAGGCCCAGATAGAAGCGGATAAAAAAGTGACAGAAGAATTGAAAAAACGGACCGACGCGGAAATGGAAAAGAAAGTCCGCGAGGAAACTGAAAAGGTAATTCGGGGCGACGCGGAGAGGAAAATCCGCGAAGAGGTTGAGAAGCGGATTCGTGAGGAAGAGGAAAGGAAAGTGCGCGAAGAACTGGAAAAGAAAATCCGCCAGGAAATCGAACAGAAAGTCCGCGCCGAAATCGAAAAAGAAGAACAGGAAGAGACTGAAAAGATAATCCGCGAGAACGCGGAGAAAAAGACCAGAGAAGAAGAGGCTCGTAAGATCCGAGAAGAGGAGGAACGGAAGGCTCGGGAAGCGGCGGAGCGGAAAATCCGCGATGAACTCGAAATGAAAGCCCGTGAAGAGGCTCAAAGGAAATCACTCGACGAGATACAGAGAAAAATCCGTGAAACGATCGAAACGAAAACCCGGGAAGTGGCCGAGAAAAAAGCGCGGGAAGCGGCCGAAAATCGTGAAAAAACGGAAACCGAACAAAAAGTCCGCGAGGAGGTTGAGAGGAAAGTTCGTGAGGAGATGGAAAGAAAAAAACGCGAAGAAACCGAAAAGAAGATCAGGGAAAGCGTGGAAAGACAAGTCCGTGAAGAGGCGGAAAAAAATGTCCGTGCAGAGGTTGAACGCAGAACCCAAGAAGAATTGGAAAAGCAGTTCCGTGACGACGATAAAAAGATGGTCCGTGAAGAGGCGAAAAAGAAAATCCAAGAGGTGATGAATAAGAAAACAGACGAGCTCGGCGAAATGGTCGCCCTCGGAGAAGCGGATAGGCTCTATGACCATGGACACTATGAGGAGGCGCTGAGAATATACGAGAAAATACTGGAATCCAATCCCGGCCATCCCCAGGTGCTGATCAAGTTGAGCGTCGTGAAAGAAGTTTTGAAGTCGAAGGTGGCCCTGGATGCCAACCATGGCGGTCCGCCTGTTTTAAAGCTGGTCGAGTCGTCCACCAAACCTTCCCCCCCTCCCGACCCTGAAAAAGAGACTGAGCCTAAGAAAACGAATAATAAAATCGGTTATGTCTAAATTGACCCGCCGCCCAAGCCCGGAAATGTGAACCATATCGATTTGCAGCTTCAGAAGGCTGCTCAGTAGTGAATTCTCTCGTTTTCGTGATATTTTATAGTCAGTAGTTGATAGGTCTTTTACGGAAAAATAGTTATGCTAATCACAATGATTATTCAATCGTTCAAGGCATTTACCCTTAAAAACCGGCTGATGGCTCTCAATTTGATAGTCGCGGGTGCGTCGAGTGGTTATTTCTATGCCGCCTACCTCTGGTTCCATCAAGATTATTATTTAGATCTTTTATGGGGTGTGCTGTCCACCGATGGCCTGGTAGTTATTTTATTCTTAACATTTAAACTTTTGAAAAGCATTCGCATCGAAACCGAGTCCGAGGAAAGATTGAGATTGTTACCCAAAATCACGATCAGTAAAACTTCCCTGCTGCTTGCCAACTTGCTGATCGTTCTGACGGTCAGCGGCATTCTTTTTTTTACCTATCTCCAAACGCGCCAATTATTTTATTTAGATATCATTGAAAAAGTCATCGTGGCAGAAGGATTGATTTTAAGCGGTTATCTGGGTTTAAAACTTTTAAAAACATGGATCAGTGAGGCCAACTTAAAAGAAAAAGAAGAAAAGTTAAAATTTTTCACGGAACTAATGGAAGAAGCCATTCTTATCCGAGAGGGTGAGATTGTGGTGGAAGTCAACGATGTTTTGGCCCGGATGCTGGGTTACGAAGTATCCGAAATGATCGGCCAGAATATTTATCAATTTATGTCGCCGCAATCGGCGGATGACAATAAAGAATGGATAAAAAAGGGTTATCCCGCCGACAGGTTTGAACTGACGGGCAAACGAAAGGACGGAACCACAGTGCCTATCCTGGTTCACGGACGGAACATTATTTATAAAGGCCGTCCCATGCGGCTTTCCTGCGGCTGGGACATTACTGAATTAAAAAAAATGCAGGTGACGATCGAAAAAAGCGAGGAACGATTCAAACGCTTCGCGGGGGTGACGAGGGAAGGCATTATGATTCATGACAAGGGTATGGTGGTCGACGTGAACCAGGCTTTGGCTGACATGTTGGGAATGTCGCCCGCGGATTTTGCAGGGAAAGACAGTCTGTTTTTTGTGGAAGAAAAATCCGCCGAGGAGATCGAAAAATTCAGGGCGGGCCTGATTCCGAAAGCACCCTATGAAATTTCCATCCGTCATTCAAACGGAACTCTGATTCAGGCGGAAACTTTTGCCACGGATATTTTATGGCGCGGCAAGGAAATGAGAGCGGTTTGCATTTGGAACGCGACCGAACGCAAAAAGATGGAAAAAGCTTTGGTCGAGAGCGAGGAGCGATTCAAGCGGTTCGCAGAAGTCACCAAAGAAGGAATTTTGGTTCATGATAAGGGGATCATTGTCGACGTCAACCAGGCCCTACTGGATCTGGTGGGATACCCTGCTTCGGAGGTGATCGGGAAGGAAAACCTATTTTTCATCGACAAGGCCTCCATTCCCAAAGTTCTCGAATTTCGAAAAAAAGGATATCCGAACGAATCCTATGAGTTGGATTTGCGCCGCGCGGACGGGACTTTAGTACCGGTGGAAGCTCACGGAGCGGCCTTTTCATGGGGAGGAAGAGAATTTCGCGTTGTTCGGATTTGGAACCTGACAGAGCGCAAAAAACATGAAAAAGCTTTGGAGGAAAGCCAGGAGCGGTTTAAACGATTTGCCGAAGTGGCTAAGGAAGGTATTGAGATTCATGATCATGGCGTCATTGTGGACGCGAATCAGGCCTTGGCCGACATGCTGGGCTATACGGTGGAGGAGATAATCGGGAAAGATATTCGTGATTTTTCCGATGAAAAAACAAATGAATTCGCCACTCCATTTATAAAAAAGGGAGGGGGCTTACCCACCAATCCCACTGAAATAACCCTTCGCCGTAAAGGCGGAACTTTTTTTCCGGCGGAAGTTTATGGCGCCGGTTTTAAATTGAACGGCAGAGATTTACGGGTGGTGAGTTTGTGGGACATTACCGGCCGCAAAAAGATGGAACAGGACCTGCTAGAGAGTCAGGAAAGGTTTAAACGATTCTCGGAACTTTCAAAAGAGGGAATCATAATTCATGAAAACGCGGTAATTGTGGATGTGAATCCAGCTGGTGCGGAAATGATGGGTTCCTCTCATAAGGAAATCATCGGAAGAGGTATGACGGAGTTTTTGGATGAAGAGGGAATTAAACGGGCCATGCAATTATTGCAGGATGGAAAATTCTCAAAAGATGAAGAATTTAACTTAGTTCGGAAAGATAAGGCGGTGATCCCTGTCGAGGTGACCGGTGCCGCATTAAGCATAAATGGAAGAAATTTACGGATTACCAATTTTTGGGATCTCACCGCGCGAAAGAAGATGGAAGAATCGCTTCGTCAGTCTGAGGAAAGCTTCCGTAATTTGATCGAAAAATCGCCCGACGCGATGAGTATTCATACCCCCCAAAAAACGGTTTATGTGAATGAGGCGTTATTGAAAATGCTGGGTTATTCCCATCCAAATGAACTGATAGGCCGGGTGCCCGAGTTTTTTGTTTATTCGGAGGACGCGTCGAAAGTGCGCGACCGGATCGCAAACCTGAAAAAACCGGGCGATTACAATCCGCCCGCGGAGCGGAGATTTGTCCGTAAAGACGGGACGATTATCTGGGTGGATGTGGTCAGCTTTTCGATCTACTTCGAAGGCGCGCTGATGACGGTGGCCATATCTCGAAACAATACCGAACGCAAAAAAGCCGAGGAAGCCCTCCGGCGGTCCGAGAAAAATTTCAGAAGTCTGATCGAAAGATCTCCGGATGGGGTTCTTATCCATACGCTGGAGGATAAACCGAAAATAGTTTATGTCAACGACGCCATGCTCAATCTGGTCGGCTATTCGTCGGATGAATTGCTCGGCCAACAAGCCGATTTCTTTGTTCATTCCGGGCATGTCCAGGGAGTTCAGGAGAGAATCGAAAAAATGAGATCAAAGATGGAGTACAATCCACCCCAGGAAAAGGTATTTATACGCAAGAATGGCGAACTGATTTACGCCGAAGCGGTCAGTTTTTTAATTCATTATGAGGGGGTTACCATGGCCGCGGTCTGGGCCCGCGATTTGACCGAACGAAAAAAATCCGAAGAGGCCCTGATGAAGCTGGAGCGCCTTTCCACCATTGGAGAAATGGCGGCCGGAATGGCCCACGAGATCCGCAATCCCCTGGCGGCCATTTCGACCGCGGCCCAGATTCTCAAGCGAAGAAAAATTGAAGAAAACAGAGGACCAGTTGAAACTATTTTGGAGCAGTCCGACCGCCTGGAAAAGCTGATCAAGGACACTTTGGATTACGCCAAAACCAGCGTGGGACCCATTTTTAAATCTTTTTCAGTGAAATCGGCTTTGGAAAGCGCCTTGAATTTAAGCCAAATACAGTTCGGGCCCTCCCAAAAGAAGGTAAAGATTTCCTGGGATTTGCCGCCTAAGGACATTCAGCTCAACGCGGATATGGGGCGTGTCCAGCAAATTTTGGTTAATTTAATTTTGAACGCCTTTCAGATCGTGGGTGAGGACGGCGAGATCAAACTGGGGTTGAAATCCGATAATCAGTTTGTTTTTATCCGCGTAGAGGATAATGGTCCCGGCATCTCGGTGGCCAATATGAAACGAATATTTGAGCCGTTTTTCACCACAAAGGACCATGGCTCGGGTTTGGGTTTGGCAATCAGCCAGCGAATCGCCCAGGAGCATGGCGGACAAATTAAGGTTGAGCGTCTTAATCCGAGGGGAACAGCCTTCACGCTACAGATTCCATTGATGGGAGAATTAGAAGAATGAAAATACTCATAGTAGATGATGAGAAATCGATACGGGACATGTTGACGGTCTTCCTGGTGGACCTGAAATACGAAGTCCTGTCCGCGGGAACCGTGGCGGAGGGACTGGAAAAAGTGAAACCCTTTAAGCCGGATACCATTCTTTTGGATGTGAACCTGCCTGACGGCACCGGATTGGATTTTTTAAGCCAGTTTCAGGAAGACAAAGGAAAGGCCTCGGTGGTGTTGATCACGGCCAATGTGGATGTGAAGGTGGCGGTTGAAGCCATTAAGCGGGGAGCGGAAGATTATCTGGCGAAACCCCTCAATTTGGATGAGTTGGAAGTTATTTTAAAACAGCTGGATGAAAAGCGGGGCATGAGACGGGATCTGGCGGCGCTTAAAGCCCATCAGAAGGCGGTTTACCAAAAGGATTATCTTTTTCTTTCCAATCCCGCCATGCAAAAGGTCTATGAGCAAATCGAGCAGGTGGCCGAACAATCCTCGGTCACGGTACTGATCACGGGAGAAACTGGAACGGGTAAGGAACATGCGGCGAAATTAATCCATGTGCTGTCGGCTAGAACCGCCGCGCCCTTTATGGAGCTTCATTGCGGCGCGATGCCCGATACCCTTTTGGAATCCGAATTGTTTGGTTATGAGCAGGGTGCCTTTACGGACGCCCGCAGGTCCAAACCGGGACTCTTTGAAGTGGCCAATGGAGGGACAGTTTTCCTGGATGAAGTGGGCGAATTGCCGATGACCGTACAGACCAAGCTGCTGAAAGTGCTGGAACAAAAAATGATCCGGAGGCTGGGCGGCATTGAGGAGAAAAAGATTAACGTTAGAGTAGTGGCGGCGACCAACCGCGACCTGAAGCTGGAAGTTCAGGAAGGCCGTTTTCGGGCGGATCTTTATTACCGGTTGAACGTCGTAAATGTTCTCTTGCCGCCGCTAACGTCGCGGCCCGAGGATGTGGAGGGTTTGGCCCGTTTTTTTTTCGCGGATTTCTCCAAGGAATTCAACAAGAAATTAAGGCCCCTTTCGAACGAAATATTAAAATCCTTAACCGCCCATCACTGGCCCGGCAATGTCCGAGAACTTAAAAACGCCATGGAGCGGGCGGTCCTTTCCGCCAGAGGCGAAGCTTTGACGGTCAAAGATTTTCCACCTGAAATTTTTGAGCCTCCGGTGCAGCTGAAAAAATCGACCGGGGAAAAAGGCGCGCTCAACCGCGAAGAGGCCGAAAAAGAGAATATCCATCAGGCACTTTTGACTTTTAAGGGCCACAAAACCAAAGCGGCAAAGTATTTGGGCGTAAGCCGTACCACTCTGTTGAGCAAGATAAAGAAATACAAACTCGAATAAAACCGGTGTTTTGAATAAAACATATCATTTATCCGCGGCGGCTGCCGCGGAAGGTTGCGTCCAATAACTGGACGAAACGTCCAATAACTGGACGCCGGTTTGATCATCCGCTTTCGAAAAACTTGTCATTTCCTTGAAAAAATGAATAAATCCCTTTGGCACATCCCTTGCGTATATGGAAGGGTGTAGTAATTGGATTTAATCTCAAGGATCGATTGTGACGTCTTATTTTGCTGTTCCCGAACCATCGGACCGGATTCCCAAAAGCGAATTAAACGGAATTTTAAAAAGCGTGGACTCGGTTTTGCAATCCTGGGCCAATTTGTCCTCCCACTATATAGGCATGCCGGCGGAAGGCCCCGCGAACCTGCCCCTGGAAGTTTCGGTCCGGTTTTCATTCCCCCATCCCATTTTTTTAAACGTCAGGACCACTAGTGAACTCGCCCGGGTTTTGGTCAATTCCATCCGATGCCAGGCCGTTTATTCGATTCCGGAAGAAGAGATTTTCAAGGAATTCGTGAATCTTTTGAGCGACCGTTTAATGGTTTATCTCTGGGGCAACAACCGGCGCCCTTTCCGGCGCGACGAGCAATTTCATTCAACGTCCCGAAACTGGCCACTGGGCGAACCGACTGCGGGCTGCGCGTTTATTGTTGAAAATTTTCCGATCGAAGTCCGGCTTTGGACGGAAATCAAAGGTTGGGAACACCAGTGATGCAGAAATACCATTTGATTGATGAGAAGTTCATGACTTTTTCTTTGAACCAGGAAGAGTACGCGGTTTCTATGGATAAAGTTTTGGAAATATTGGGGACAGAAAGAATTCTGGATTCGGATCACGCGGATTCCTGCGTCAGGGGCGTAATTCACAGTCGGAATCACACAGTGCGGGTTTTTGACCTTCAGTGTCTTTTTGGCTTTGAAACGAGAGCAAAAAAGGAAGGCGCGTCGGTTTTGGTGACAGTTTTCGGGTCTGGATTAACGAGGGTAGGCCTCATGGTTGACTCCATACGGCAAGTGGTGCCGATTATGGCCGGCTTTTCGGAGAAACTTCCGACCGAGGCGGATGATCCGCGGGACAAATTTGTTTTGGGGCAGGTTGAAGTAGAGGGGCGAACCATCCGACTTTTGAATTTGGATAAATGGGAACAATATCTTCCGTCCGTCAGTCCGGCTTGAGATACGCTAACCGCAAAAAAATAGGAGAAAAAAATGCCTTTTAAAACACCATCCGCTTTTTCAAAATCAGATCTTAAGAAAGGGCTTGGGATTCTCAATCGATTGTGGAACCGGAATCTTATTCCCGAAGACCTGGAACGCCATTACTTTCTTCTTTGGTTTGTCATTTACGATGGCAATATCATCCGCACCGCCCAGGCGCTTCAAATTCACCGTAACACGATTCAGGGATATTTTTTCAAATTCGGATTTTCCAAGAAAGCGGTCCGCTTGCGGCATACCTGGAGAATGATGGCGGAAAAAAACAAGAAAGACTCTTTTGAGTCGGATTTTTTGAAGTTTTATCATAAATTCGGCGGTAAGACCAAATTCACGCCGGAAGAAAATAAGATTTTAATAGCCTTATGGAAAACCCGGGTTTCGTTTAAAACGCTGGTTACCCATTACGCGCTTTGGGCGGTCAGAACCCATAAACCTAAAGATTGGTTTCAAAAAAAGTTTGACTATTCACACCACCACTATCTTCGTCTTTTAACTTCCGTTCTTGATCCCGAAACCAGGGATGGTTTCTGGATGGCGATTTTAAAACCGGTTCCGGAGGAGATTTATTCGCTCCGTTACAGAAACGTTCTTTTGAAGAGCAAAAAACGAAAAAAACAGGGTTTTGCGGCCTAAGTTGTTAATTCGATAACGGTCGCATGATGTGGTTTTTCGTAGGGTATAAAAAAAGCGCCGATCCCATGAGGTAATCGGCTCTTTTTTTAATATGAATTTATTTTTAGGGTTTATCCGTCTTTTCTTTTCCGGCTGTTTTGTCCTGATCCTTCATCATCTGATTTCCCCCCATCGGGCATTGGCCGTTCATCATGCTGCAGCCATCCTTGTCATGATGGCGCCATCCGCCTCCGGCCCCTTCCGAGGCGCAAGCCGCGCTATAGTGATTCCGGCAGACCGCGGAAGTCACCGCACAAACGGGACCCAGCAGGGAAATCACAATGATGATCCAGGCGATCACCTTTCCGATGGTTTTGGTGAAATCTTTCTCGTTTTCAGCCTTTGTTAAAATCCAATAGCCAACCGCCAAAGTAATCAAATAAGCCACAATGTGATGCGTTAACATTCTTCCTCCTTGGGATTGAAAAACCAACTACCTTTTTAGACGCGCGATGCACAGATATGCACCTCCGCCCCGACTTTTTATTTTTTGGGTGAAATGACGAGGGGTTTTGTTAATTGCTCATTAAAGCCAGTCGTTCCGAGTCAATAACACCCTTTTTAGTCATCACGGGTTGATATTGGGTTTTTCCGGCCTCACTATGAGTTGTGTCATGTAAATGAAGGAACCGCCGGCCTATTCTTGCAGAGTGGAGGGGTCACCCCATGTCTGACATGAAACATACATCCAACAAAAGTCCTTCCGGGTTGCTTCAAACTTTTTCCAAAGCTTTCGATTGGAGAGCGGCAATTGGGTTGTTTTTTACCGAGCTCAAAAAATCCTTTCGAAATCAGGCCGATCTCTTTCTTTGCCGGATGGAATATCTGTTTACGCTTTATTTATGGGTTTCCATCGGGCTTGTTTTTTTGATTGTGGGCCTTTTTGATCTGATCATGGATTTTACGAAGGCTTCCAGAGGGGCAGTTTATTCCATCGGTGGTTTGGTCATATTTCTCACCGCTTTTATTTTACTTCAGGCCGTTAAAATTAAAAAAATGAAACAAAGGAGATAGTCATGGCATTCAGGGAAAAAGCCGCTGAAAAATGGAGCGAGTTGAAACAAAAATTGCAGGATAAACAAAACCGAAAAAGAGTCGAGGAGGAAATCAAAAAACGGTTAAAACAGGCGCAGGAGGCTTTTGACCGCATCGAAAAAGATTTGAAAGACCCTGAGACCTGGGCAACGGTGGAAAGCCAGTTGCGGGACGCCTCGGAAAAATTGAAAAAAGCCAAGGCGGAATTCACCAAGAAAAAGGCCGAAGTGGCCGCCTACGCGAAAGAACACCCAGAAAAGGCTTTGGCGGCCGCGGCGGCGACCGGGGCTGTGGCTGGGGCCCTTTGGGTGGCTTTTCGCCGGAAAAGATAACTGTTTTCTGTATCGCTTTCCTTCTGATCGCGGGTTATAGAACGGTTAAAAATAACGGCTTCATCTCGGATACTCGCCGAATAATTCTTTAGTTATGGTTATTCCACTATGGCGGCTTCGCCATAGTGGATGCTTCAGTGTCCTTCAAACCCTCCAAAAGCCTTGTTTCCCCCCCTTTCCTTGTTGGCACCGCACTTGCTCTTTACATAGCTCGACAGCTGAGCTTTTTAAAAGCAAGGGAGACGCAGTCCATGCCTAACGAACCCATTCTCATCGTTGATGACAATTTACTGAATTCCAAACTGATCAAACGACTTTTAGAAGTCGAACAGTACCAAGCGCTCACAGCGAAAAACGCGGAGGAAACACTGACGCTACTGGAGCGGTTTCATCCCCGGCTCATTCTGATGGATTACCAGCTTCCCGGTATGGATGGGGTGGAGCTGACCAAGCGGATCCGGTCGAATCCCCAAAACAAAGACGTGATCATCGTGTTAGCCACTTCTTACGACCTGAAGGGCGAGGAACAAAAGGCACGGGCGGCGGGATGCGATGGTTACATCACCAAGCCCATTGATACGCAGGCTCTCTCGGGTTTGGTAGCTGATTTGCTTCAGCGAAAAAGCTCATAATCACACTAAAGAAGCGGAAAACACATGAAAAAGAAGAAAACCCAGGAGGAAGATATGATCGCTCTAAAATCGAATGTGCTGACGCCGAAAGTGGTTTCCAAAGCCAAGGGATTTGTGGCGGGTATGGATATTTTTAAAAAACTTCCCCCCGTGCGCCTGGCCGAAGTGGAAAGAAAGTTGGTGGAGAAAAAATACGCCAAGGGGGCGGTGATTCACTTGGAAGGCGACCCGGCGGAGTCTGTCTGGTTCGTCAAAGAAGGCCATGTGAAGGCTATGGCTTATACCCCCAACGGCCGCTCGGTGAACCTTTGTGTGGTGGGAACCAAGGGTATGTTTGGAAGCTGCTGTAGTTTTAGCGGCGGCGAGTATCCCTGCCAGGGTGTGGCGGAAACCGACACGACCGTCTACTCTTTTCCCATGAAAGATTTTATGGAGCTTTTAAACCAGTATCCCGAAATGTCGCGGTCGGTGGTGGAAATGGTGTCCAAGCGCCTTCGCCATTCAAAGGGAACCCAGGTATTTGAACAGGAAAGTGTTGAAAAGCGCGTACTGCATGTGCTGTTGAATATGGTGGAAGAATTCGGCACAACTATTCCCATGACGCGCCGGGAAATCGCCGAAATGGCGGGAACCACCGTGGAAACCTGTATCAGGACTTTTTCGGCCTTTGAAGAAGAAGGCCTGGTGTCAACCGAACGGGGGAAGATCACTGTTATTGACCAACAGGCTTTAGCCGACCGGATAGAGGGTATTTAACGTATGTCCAACCAATTATGGAAAGTTCTCCAAAACATGGAAAGCGATAAAGTAAAAAGTCCCGGAGTTCAAAGAAAGGTGGCCAGGATGGTCGACCGTGAGTTGAAGAAAGACAGTTCGGATTTTTTACGGCTAACGGTGAATCCCTTGTTTTGTATGGCCCATGTGGCACAAAACGAGTTTTCGAGAAGGTAAAGGCGGCAGGGAATGACGGAGCTTCAAATTTTCACGATGGATGACTGGGAAAATCAGGTTTTGTCCGAAGAAAGACCGGTCCTAGTCGACTTTCAAACTCCCTGGTGCTTGCCGTTGATCCTTCAACAGGACGCCCTGGCGAAACTGGCGGAAGAAGTAAAAGCCCACTCGAAAACATTTAAATTGGACGTATCCCGACAGATGGCAATAGCCATAAATTACCGCCTCATTGATTTTCCAACTTTATCACTTTTCAAAAAGGGAAAGCTTTTAAGGTCGTGCTTGGGTTCGGGCCGGATTAGCGCGATGAAACTGGTGTTCGACGAATATTTAGCGTCGAACGGTAAAAAGATCTAGAATTGTGAATCTTCTATTTTTTTAAAATCCTCCATTTAATTTAAGAAGGTCTTAATGTTTGTTCCTAAATCGATCGTCTGCCTCAAGACCTATACCTGGAAACAATTTCACGCGGATATGGTAGCCGGACTCATTGTGGGGCTCGTGGCCCTGCCGCTGGCCATGGCTTTCGCGATCGCATCCGGTTTGCCGCCCGAACGGGGGCTTTATACCGCCGTAGTGGCGGGGTTCATTATTTCCGCTTTGGGCGGAAGCCGGGTGGCTATTGGAGGCCCGACCGGGGCCTTTGTGGTGATTGTGGGCGGTATCGCGGCGAAGTATGGCTATGACGGGTTAGCCATCGCCACCGGTATGGCGGGTCTGATTTTGATCTTGATGGGCCTCCTGCGGCTGGGCACTTATATTAAGTTCATTCCTTATCCGGTCATTACGGGCTTTACCACCGGCATCGCGGTTATCATTTTTTCAACCCAGGTGAAAGATTTTCTGGGATTGAATCTGGCCTCCGTTCCCTCGGATTTTTTGGAAAAATGGTCGGCTTATTTTCAAAACCTTTTCTCAGTCAATTTTTACGCTTTGGGGATAGGACTTTTTACGGTTCTCCTCATTGGCTTTTGGCCCAAGGGCTGGCGGATACCGGGAACGATTGTGGCCCTGGCCCTGGTTTCAATAGCCGCTTATTACGGCCACTGGCCGGTGGAAACCATTGGCACCCGTTTTGGCGGAATTCCCCAGGGCTTGCCCCAGCCCCATTTTGTGTTCGGGTCCTGGTCCCAGTTAAAACTCCTTTTACCCTCGGCGATCACGGTGGCCATGCTGGCGGCCATTGAGTCCTTACTTTGCGCGGTGGTGGCGGACGGGATGATCGGCGGCAACCACAAATCCAATATGGAACTGGTGGCCCAGGGCATCGCCAATTGCGTGTCGCCCATGTTCGGCGGTATTCCCGCCACGGGAGCCATCGCCCGTACCGCGACGAACGTCAAAAACGGCGGCCGCACGCCCATAGCGGGCATGATTCACGCCTTAGTGCTTCTGGTTATTCTTCTAACCGCCGGCCCCCTGGCGGCCCATATCCCCCTGGCGGCCCTGGCGGGCATTCTGATCGTTGTGTCCTATCACATGTCCGAATGGCGTTCGGTAAGATTCATTTTTACCGGTCCTACCAGTGATATCGCGGTGCTTCTTATCACGTTTTTTTTAACGGTTCTAGTGGATTTAACCGTGGGTGTGGGCGTGGGACTGGTTTTAGCTTCCTTTCTCTTTATGGGACAGATGGCTCAAATTACTAATATCAGGGTTTTAAAAGACGAGGGTGACCACGAATTTTTAAAGGGACTGACCGTTCCCGAGGACATTGAAATTTATTCGATCCACGGAAGTTTCTTTTTTGGAGCGGCTAACAAGCTGATGGAAGTGGAAAGAACTTTGTTCAAAACACCCAGAGTTTTGATTTTAGAAATGTCCGGCGCGCTTCATTTGGACTCTTCGGGTTTGAAGGTTTTGCAATACATCTATGGACGATGCCAGGATAGGAAAATTCGTTTAGTCTTGGTGGGGATTCATGCTCAGCCCATGATGGTTTTTCAAAAGGCGAATCTTTATGAAAAGTTTGGCGAGGATAACTTTAAAGGTGATCTGAAGGAAGCGCTGGAAAACGTCAAAGGCTCCTAACCACCAAGTTCACCAAGAAAATCTTCAATGTTTAAACCCAGATTCTCTTTTTCTTCCTCGGTGCCCTTAGTGCCCTTTGTGGTTCGAGAATGGTTTATCAGTCCGGCAGGCGGGGAATTTTGGCCACGATCTTTTTGAAAGCGACGATGTCCTGAATGACTAAATGGCGTTGGGTGACAGTGACCAAACCCCTTTTAATCCATTTTCGGATTACCCGAATGGAAGTTTCCACCGAGGTGTTGACGATTTCAGCGATATCCCTCCGTGTGAGGGGAATATCCAGACAAATCGATTTTCCTTCGGAGTGGGCCATGCCGGGCCGTTGAATAATATCTAAAATCAAACAGGCCATCCGGACATCGACCGGTTCTCCCGCGGCCAGCCGGCTGAAAAAAAGCCGCTTAATCGTCCGGATTTTTTGATAAAGAATGCGGTTGGCAAAGCCCTCGTTTCCCATGAAATGTTTACGAAAATCCGCCGGTGATACTTTAAGGGCGACCGTTTCACTCAAGGCGTAAGATGAGAATAAATGGTTTTCAGGCTGGTCGGACATCATCAACTCGAAAATATCGCCTTCGCTGAAAAGACTAAAGGTAACTTCCCTGTCTTTGGTTTCTTTTTTGCAAAACTTCACATGACCCTTCAGGATGAAAAAAACATTCTGAAGGGGTTTGCCTTCCTGAAAAAGCGCTTCGCCGGGCCTAAAAACCTGGTGGGAGCAATGCTTTTGTATCCGCTCGAATTCAACCGCCGTAAATCCGCGGAGAATCTCGAGATTGGCGGGATTGGGGATAATCGTCAATGCGGGCCGTTCAAAACGAGAATAGGATTTGGGCAGTGGTTTCATGAGACGGCTTCTGAGTGAATGGTTTGGCTGTCAGTTGACTGAACTTCGACGAAATCCTCCGACATGTTTTGGTTGTAGCAATGAAGACAGACATCCCGGTGGAAACATTCCGCGTTTTCAAAAAGATGAGGAGCGAGAATGAATTTTAAAACGGCCTCGATTTTTTCTTTTTTCCCGACACTTTTCGGAAATTCATTGAACAGGGCCCGGCTCATTTTTTCCAGAGCGGAGGACAAATTTTCCTCTTTTCTGAAAATATAACGGTTGAATTGGGATTCGGATAACTCGGTTTCATCCACAAAAGAGTTGGTGTTTTCATAGGCCTGTTTGAGGCCCTTGTCGCAGCCGGCGTTGGTGTCGCATTGGCTGGGCTTGATTAAAAAACCGGAAAGCCCCTGGGACAGGGCCGTTCGGACCCGGTGAATATCCTTGGGACTTGGCTCACTTGTCGGCGAAAACCAGTGAGGCTCCAATAAAAGGGGTACGAGGGAAACCGCGGTTCGCTTTAACCAAAAGCTTAAGGGTATAGATTTCATGAAACGCAATTGATAGGCCACGGGCTTCCTCCTTTTGTGGAATTCTTTGACCCCACAATAAGTCTTTCCTCGAAACCCGTTTATGACCTGAATCATAAAAATTGTTTTCGTTTCGAAATAAAATTCGGGCATGAAATAAGCGACAAAAGCCCATCATTTCCGCCGGGGTGAAGAGGTTTATCTTTTCGCCATTTGGCCGGAAACAACGCCGCCTTGTTCAGGGACGGGGCGGCGTATTTTTTTGTCTTTTTCAAAAAGATTCGAGATTAGTTTGCAGAAGAAAGGGGGGCGATCTATGACGAAGATCATAAAGTGGAATGGTTTTTTTGGCCAAAATCAACCCTTGCTTTTGAACCCGCCTGAACCGGAGATGGACGGGCGATGGGGCGTCAATCCAAAAGGATGTCAGGCATGCGTGAAAATTTCTTAAGTCTTTCCGAGATCCACGAGGATCTGGCGCTTCTTTTTTTTGAGCATCAAAAAGCTCTTTTGGACCGCGACCTATTAAAAGCCGGACTTTTTTTAAAGCAGTATGAGAAGGAAATCCAGCACCACACGGGGCTGGAGGAGGAATGGCTTCTTCCCCTTTATGAAGAGCGCAGCGAGATAAATCCGGGCGGGGATGTGGTTAATTTCGTCGGCGAGCATTCCAAAATCCTCCTGGTTTTGCGAAGACTGCAGGAAAAACTGTCGAAGATGAGAAGTTCAAGAGACGGGACCTGCGATCTTATCAGCCTGCTGGATGATGAGGCGAGATTTAAGGAGCTGATCCGCCATCACGACGAAAGGGAAGAGAGGTTTCTTTTCCCTGAATTGGACAGGGTTACTAATGACGCGGAAAAAAGCCGGTTGCTTTTAAAAATGCGGGATATAGACAAACCGAAAATTAAAGTCGCGAAAGGGAAGAAATAACATGACCAGAGTGATTGAAACGGCAGGGGGTTCAACTGAAAATCTTCGCGCGGTCAGCGTTTCAGATAAGCCCAACGCCAAAACCTGGGACGGTCTTTCACGCATGGCTTTCGCGGCCAACTGGGACCCGGAAAGCGCCATTGACTGGAGCCAGTCCATTGAGCTGGGAAAAGTCCGCGAGGGATGGATCAATATCCTGCATTATTTTTACGAGGGCGAGTGGCAGGGTTTGGAAATCATCGAACGGCTTATGAACAAAGCGGCTCATCTGTATAAGGCACCCGACATGGTCACCTACTATGCGACCCAATGTTATGACGAAGCCAAGCATTTGTTCGTCTTCCGAAAATACCTGAACAAACTCGATTCGCCTCCGGCGAAAGAAAAGACATTTGACTGGCTGGTTTTTCTCTCCACCTGGGGTCCTATGGCGGTCCAACGCTGGATATTGGCCACCTATTTCACCGAAACCATGGCGGGCGCCATTTTTCAAAAGACTTTGGAATTAGAGGCGATTGATCCTTTGGGAAAAGACATGATTCGCTTTCAACTGAAAGACGAATCGCGCCACATCGCGGGAACCAAAAAAGGCATTCAAACCCTGATGGATCATTCGGGTCCGTTGGAGCTTCTCATCCTGAAAATGTGGTGGAAAATTTTTGTGAAATTCGCCGTGAGCGAGATCAGGAAATTAAAACCCCATGGCGATCAAGTGGGAATGGACCCCGAGTATATTCTTCAAAGATGCTTCGCCAAAATGGCGGAGATGGACGAGTTCAAGGCCAAGTATTTAAGCGATGATTTTTCGAAAAGCTTTTTAGCGGCAAAATAGATTCTGGAAGTCGTTTTTAAATTTCTTTAACCACCAAGGGCACCAAGAAAGGCAAAAACAAAGGTTTTGGTTTAAACATGAAAGATTTATTTTGTACCCTTGGTGGTGAAAATTTTTTTGTTTTTAAAAAAGTTCTATTCTTTTTCCGGCGGTTCGGATTCGGGATGGAACACGCCGGCCGCTTGTTCGTCCTCAAACCAGGTTTCCAGATTTTCGCAAATCGGGCATAAGCGGTTGATCCTATTCTCCTCGGCCGCTTTGTCTATCTGTCTTTGATCGACGGCGGGCGGTGTAGATTTTTTTCCCTGGGTGGTTTTGGTTTTGATCATGGCTTTCCTCCTGGGCGGGTCCTTATTATCCCCGCGTTTCCTTCAAACTATCCAATACTTCCTCTTCGGCCTCAAGCCAGTCAGTTTCAGCGTTATCCGGCTGTAATTCCCGGTGAATCCATTTGTAATAAGCGGCTTCCTCAATCTGTTTCTTCAAATCCAGGGAAAAGGCGTTGGGAACAGGGATATCCTTCTCGGTTTTTCGGCTTTTCATCGGCTTCTCCTTTTCGTGACTTTTCTTAAAATGTTTTTCCCTCTTGAGGTAGTCTAGGACCGCCCCGCCGACCGCTCCTATGACATGGGTCATGTTTTTAACGGATATTTTGAATGGTAATAGAGGGGCGGCATAATCACCGCGGAAATCAGGCAGGCCTATGAAAAAGTCATTGGTTTTCACTCTAATTGGGTTTGTGCTGGGCCTGGGCGCGCCGCTGGGCGCCTTTTTTCTTCTTTGGGGATCGTTGAATTTCATTCCGCCTTGCCCGACATTTTTTGAGACCCAATGGGCTACCTACCATCTTTTCTATGAATACATGTTGGACGGCACTTGCTTGGTTTTCGCGATTTTCGGTTATGTGTTGGGGCGTTACGCGGACAGGATTAATTCGGAAAACCGCATTCTTTCCATTCAGTCCCAAACCGACCCACTGACCGGTCTGGGAAACCACCGCTATCTCCACGAAGCTTTTCAGCACCAGTACCAGAACCGCAAATCGGATTCGGAACCCATTTCCTGCCTCATGATGGATTTGGATTTATTTAAAAAGGTGAACGATACCTATGGACACCCTTTCGGAGATGAGGTTTTAAAGTCGTTCGCCGGGCTGATTCGAAAAACCATCCGGCCCGGCGATATCGCGGCGCGTTATGGGGGCGAGGAATTCGTCTGCATTTTGCCCAATTGCGGCAAAGAGGAATCGGTTCGGGTGGCGGACCGTATCCGGGAAGTAATGGAAAAAAACCGAGTATATTTTAAGAAAACCCCGGTGAAAATCACGGTCAGCGTGGGCTCGGCGACCCATGACGGAAAAATAAAGAATTATCAGGAGCTAATCGAGCTGGCAGACAGGGCTCTTTATCAGGCCAAGGAAAACGGGCGGAACAAGGTCGTGGCTTTTTAGACTCATCAACTCGAACCACCAAGGCACCATGCCGACCTTCAATAAAGCTTTTTTTTATAGAGGTCGGTATGGTACCGATTTCCATAATTTACTAATGGAGAATCGGCACAGGGGCACCAAGAAAAACGTAAGGCGAAATATTTTATGTTTAAATCAAAAGTCTTTGTTTTTGCTTTCCTTGATGCCCGGGTCATCGACCCCATCGCTGCGGTGTGATGGCGTTTGGCGGTTAAAAAGGGTTTTATGTGATTTGGATCATAAGACTTCCTCTTTTAAAAAGTTAGGATGGTTACATCCTGAGGCCGACCCGAGTGAGGTTTTTAACCGGAAGCGGGAATCGGCGGATAAGAGTAAGTCATGGCGCCGCTTATATCTTTCGTGAAAGAGTTTCAGTCTTCCTGGTTTATCCAGCTCCGATGGCTGGCCGCCGGTTCGGGTCTGGCGGCGGTTTTGATTATCTGGGTTCTTTTCCCCTCTTATATTTACCCCGTTCCTTTGATCCTAACCCTGTTGGGACTCATGGGCCTGAATGTGGTTTATAGCTGGATCGAAGCCCGTCTGGATATTGACTCCCCTTATTTTGTCCAGAAACAGAATAAAATTAACAATCTTTTACGGACTCAGATGCTGGGCGATCTGGTGATTTTGTTTTTGCTTTTGCTTTTCAGCGGCGGCCTGCAAAATCCGCTGGTTTTTCTTTTTCTCCTCCACATTGTCATCGCGTCGATTCTTTTCCCCAAAAAAGAGAGCTGGAAATACGCTTTAACCTGTCTGCTCTTTCCCGTGATTCTTTTTGTTTTGGCCTGGACTGGCTGTAATCTGACCCGGTTGGGATTTCTTCATCAGGAATTTTCCCTGATGGACGAGGCCTGCCGCTTGACCGCTTTTTTCATTGTGGCCGCCGGAATCTGGCTGGTGGTATCCCGCATCGCGTTGGAACTGCGGGGCGCGGAATTGCAGATTAAGGAATCCGGCGATATGCTCTCGAAAACAAAATTGGATCTCGTGATTTTAGAAAGCCACCGGGGCAGGCTTTTGAAAAACCTGGCCAAGGAGCTGACTCTGCCCATTCAAACCATTCTGGATCATTTGACGGCGGTTGAGAGAGACGTCAAAGGCGGGGATTTTCAGAAAGTTCAGACGGCTTTCCATGAGTTTCGGAGTGAAATGGAGGGCCTGAGGAGCATTTCGAGCGACCTGGAATGGCTGTCCGAACCCCATTGGCGGGACAGGGAATACCGCAAGGAAAAGGTGGATTTGACCGCTTTGGCGGCGAAAGAGGTTTACCGAAACGCGCTTTCGGCCGAGGAAAAGAATCTGCATCTGAAAATGACCGGCCCCTCAAAAGTTTTTATCAACGCGGACCGACGGGCGCTTCAACAAATACTCGACCAGCTTTTAAGCAACGCCATTAAATACACACCTTCCAGGCGGGGGGATATTCTGGTCGAGGTGGGCCGGGAGGTGCCTTACGCCGTTTTTTCCGTCACTGATCACGGCGTGGGCATTCCGGAGAACGAGAAGGGTAACCTCTTTCAGGAGTTTTACCGAAGCAGCAACGTGGAAAGCTCGAAAACGTCCGGTTCGGGTTTGGGGCTTTATATCGTGAAAGAAATCGTCGATTGGCACCGCGGCATGATCAAGGTGGATAGCGTTCTGGGGCAAGGGACCACGGTCAAGGTTTGGATGCCCATGGAAGAGCGTGGATAAACCGACCTTTCAGTTAGGAAGCCAAAAAGCAGGCCGGAATATATTTCTAACTTTTTTTTGTTGTCTTAAGGGGGGGGTATCGGAACCTTCTAATTTTTGGATTCGAGGGCGGCAATGGCTGAAGGATTGAAGCCTTTGACGATCAGCCAGATACCCAGCGAAAACTCAAATAGCGCGACCGGAACCGCGAACAGGCCTGTCAGGGGGGCATGCTGCCCAGCGAGACCGAACATCACACAGAAGTAACCCGCGAGGAGAAGAGGCCCACCGACGATTCCGATCAGGGCAAGACTTCGGGGAATCAGCCGCGACTGGTACAGCAGGAATCCCAGCAACAAGTCGTTGATTGCCGGCATGAAGCTTTGCCCCAGGAGAAAGATGCGGTCATAAAGGGCGACCAGCGTCTGGCTGATGGCCAAGGCATTGACTCCGGCTCCGGCCTGCCGCAAGGTCACGATCGACAATAGAAACGCTACGCCGAGGAACATGGTGCTGGCTTCCAGAATCCGGGAGGCGACGAGGCCCAGGGCGAGTCCCTCGTTCTGTTTCTTGAGAACCGGGAACAGCACGATGGCGGTGCCGATGCCGGCGAGGGCCACGATGATTTCCAAGATGCCGCCGATAATGGCGGAAGTGTCAGGGCCAGCCCCGAGGATATAGTCCGCGCTCTTTACCGGGCCATAGATAGCGAGAGTCGGGATTGAGACGAAAGTGAGCAGGTAGAGCAAGCCTGCCGCTAACGAAATTTTTCTTTGTGGGGACATGATTTCGCCAACTTACTATAGTTGTTATTCCTAGGTCAATAATAAGTTGTCGCTAGACGAATAGATAAGGGTCGAAAAGGAACACGAGCCGGCCCAATCCTTATGGGTCCTTTAAAAGGGATTCCTCGATGACACTTTGCTCGGCGGTAGCGGGGGGAGGCCAACCCATCACCCTTTGAAATACCACCTTCTCGGTCAGGAAATTCTTCAAATAGGTGTGCCGGACGATCTTAAAGAATAGTTCCAACTCCGGGCCCGCATAGTTGTTTTCAAGTTTTAATAAATTCAAAGCGATGTTGAAGGCCATTTCCACGAATTCGTGCTTCATGGAGTCATCCCGGTCGGCAAATTCGTTGTATCGCTTGATTCCTTTCAGGTAAACCTCGGCGGCTTTTTTGTTGTCCTGTCCCTGGTAATATTTTCCCATCAGGTAATAAATTTCCAGTTCCCGCAGTTCTAAGTGGTCGATTTTTTCAAATTGCTGAACCGCCTCAATTTCATCCAACCGGGAGACGTCTTGATGGCTGAAGTAATGGTTCA